>Ga0207422_1001914_pt1 | contig 33385 bp, 30 predicted proteins | sample MarCyaLeptolynsp_FD_187757 | JGI IMG/M metagenome (GOLD analysis project Ga0207422, IMG submission 187757) | Marine cyanobacterial communities from Panama - species 1 Leptolyngbya sp. (SPAdes) | ecosystem: Environmental > Aquatic > Marine > Unclassified | place: Panama: Panama City | collected... | reverse complement strand
CAATACAATAAGGTATTGATGCCAGCGCAACCAGTAAACGATGAGCAAATTGATGCCATCCTAGATTATGTTAAAGTATACAATGAGACTGCACCTGCTGAAGAGGTAGCTGCTACTTCTGCTGCTACTGAAGTAGAAGAAACTGTTAGTGAATCCACAAAAATATATGTTACGCTTGCCGTAATTGTTGCTTTCTTAATTGTGATTGTCATTTTAAGAAAAGTACAACACATATTAAAGGTTGTAGAAGCGAAAGCAAATAATCAGGAAATTCCTGAGGAGTTGACATTGATGCAGGCCCTTAGCAAGACTGTAAATGCAAACAAAACAGTATTTGCTTTATTGGGTATAGTTTGTTTGGCATTGTTTGCCAAAGCTGGATGGGATGCGGCATTGAATGTTGGCATTTATGAAGGATATCAACCAGAACAACCAATAAAGTTCTCTCATGAGCTACATGCTGGAACCAATGGAATCGATTGTAACTATTGTCACAATAGTGCAAGATATAGCAAGTCAGCTGGCATACCTTCCCCTAATTTATGTATGAATTGCCATACTTACATTCAGGAGGGACCGCAATATGGTAAGGAAGAAATTGCTAAAATTTATAAGGCCTTAGATTTTGATCCGGTAACCAAATCTTATGGTCCGAATCAAACTCCTATCAAATGGATAAAGGTTCACAATCTGCCAGATCACGTTTATTTTAACCATTCACAACACGTTACTGTAGGAAAGATTGAATGTCAGAAGTGTCATGGGCCGGTTGAAACTTATACAGTAGGTAAGCAACATGCTCCTCTTACCATGGGCTGGTGTATTAATTGTCATAGAGAAACCAAGGTTCAAATGAAAGACAATGGATATTATGATGAAATCCATGCCAGACTGCCAGAAGATTTAAAGAAGGAGTATTTGGAAGATGGTACAATAACCGTTTCTGAGCTTGGTGGAATTGAATGTGGAAAATGTCATTATTAAGATTTTTTAGATAAACTCATGTCAAATAACAAGAAATATTGGAAAGGAGTAGAGGAGTTACATGACACTCCGTCTTTTCAACAATTGAAGAATAAAGAGTTTAGTGAGTATCTTCCCATTGAAGATTTTATGGGAGAGGAAAATCTTCTTCAAGATGCACAAACTAGCAGAAGAGATTTTCTAAAATATCTTGGCTTTGGAGTTACTGCAGCTACCTTGGCTGCTTGTGAAGCTCCAGTAAATAAAGCCATTCCTTATGTAATAAAAGGAGATAAAACAAATCCTGGTGTTGCCAATTATTTTGCAACTACATATAATGACGGATACGACTATTGTGATATCGTTGTTAAAACAAGAGAAGGAAGACCTATAAACATTGCTGGAAATAAAAGATCTCCATTTACAAGAGGTGGTGTAAATGCAAGAGTCAACTCTTCAGTGCTTTCGCTTTATGATGAAAAAAGATATAGAGCACCAATGGTTAATGGTGAAACTAGCGATTGGTTTACTTTTAATAGTGAAGTAAAAAAGCAAATTGAAGCGGCAATTGCTAAAGGTGGTAAAGTAAGATTCTTGACCAATAGCATTACAAGCCCTTCTACTTTAAAGATTGTACAAGATTTTATAGCAGCTAATCCGGAAGCAGATATCAAGCATGTAAATTATGATGCGGTATCATTTAGTGGAAGCTTGGAGGCAAATAAGGAGTCTTTTGGTGTTTCAGCCTTACCTTCTTATGATTTGGCTAAGGCGAAAAGTATAGTTAGTATAGGAGCTGATTTTCTTTCAGAGTTTCCATCTTCTATTGAGTTGACTGCACAATATGCAGAAGGACGAAATCCAGAGAAATCGTGGATGTCTAAGCATTTTCAATTTGAGAGCGTACTTTCTTTAAGTGGCTCTAACGCCGATGTAAGAATTCCGATTAAGCCTTCAGAACAAGGAGCTGTTGTTGCAGCATTGTATAATTACATTGCTTCCAAAACTGGTAGTACTTCTGTTTCTGCAGCATCCACAAATCATGGAGAAAAGGTTAAACAAGCGGGAGACCACTTATTGAAAAATAGTGGTAGTTCCATTGTTCTATGCGGTGAGAATGATAAAAACATTCAAACTTTGGTAAATGGTATCAATGAGATGTTGGGCAATTATGGCAAAACATTAGATATCAATAATCCTGTTTATATCCGAAAGGGTATAGATGCTGAGGTGAAAGAATTGGTTGGGGAGATGAGCAGTGGATCTGTAGATGTATTGGTTACTAGTGGAGTAAATCCAGTATATACATTACCTGCTGAGTTGAAGTTTGGAGAAGCAATGGATAAAGTTGCTACTTCAGTTGTGTTTGCACTTAGACCTAATGCCACTTCCAAGAAAGCAAAATATGTTGGTGCTGCGAATCATTATTTAGAATCTTGGGATGATGCTAATCCAAAGAAAGATTATTATACGCTTGCTCAACCAACAATCAATCCTTTGTTTGATACCAAACAGTTTCAAGATTGTTTGTTGAAATGGACAGGAGAAGATAGAGATTACTATTATATCATTAGAGATAACTGGGAGACTTATGGATTTTCTACTCAGTCTAAGTTTGTGCTTTTCGAAGACTATTGGAACAATTGTTTGCAAGATGGTTATTCCATTTCAAAAGCTCCAGCTGAAGAAGAAAGCATTGCTAGCTTTGCTGGGAATGTAACAGCAGCGGCATCTGCAATTGCTAAACCATCTGCTTCAAACTGGGAGTTAAGCTTTTATCAAAAAGTAGGTATAGGAGATGGAAGCCAAGCGCACAATCCATGGTTGCAAGAACTACCAGATCCTATTTCTAAAATGACATGGGACAATTATGTTACCATGAATCCATCTGATGCAAAAAATGAAGGATTTGCCACGGAATATGGAGAGCAAAAAAATGCAGATACGGTAAACATTACCATCAATGGTGTAGGTTTTGAAAACGTTCCTGTAATAGCACAACCAGGACAAGCAAAGGGAACTCTAGGAGTTGCATTGGGTTATGGTCAAACCATTGGGAAGAAAGACGAGATTGTAGGAATTAATTTTTACGCTGCTCGTAAAAGTATGCAGTCAAGTACTGCGGAAGTAAGTTTTGAAGCTACTGGTAATGATTATCCAGTTGCAACTACACAAACCCATCAAACAGTTATGGGTAGAACCTCAGTAGTTCGTGAAACGGATTATGAGACCTTTAAGAATTCAGATAAAAAAGCATATAACCCTCCACATGATTTAGCTACCCACGATGGTCCTAAGAATGTGAAGGATATAGATTTATGGGCTAAGCATCCTGTTGCTGAAGCTGGTCACCATTGGGGGATGAGCATTGATCTGAACAGCTGTATTGGTTGTGGTTCATGTGTAACTTCCTGTACTTCTGAGAACAATGTACCAGTAGTTGGAAAAGATGAAGTAAGAAGATCTAGAGAAATGCACTGGATCAGAATTGATCGATATTTCTCTAGCAATGCAGATGATGTAGAAGCGAGAAACTATGGTGCAATGGAAGATCCTGAGGATAATCCAAAAGTGGTACATCAGCCGATGATGTGTCAGCATTGTAATCATGCTCCATGTGAAACCGTTTGTCCTGTTGCAGCAACTACGCATAGCAATGAAGGTTTAAACCAAATGACTTACAACCGTTGTATTGGAACAAGATATTGTGCAAACAACTGTCCTTACAAAGTAAGAAGGTTTAACTGGTTTAGTTATCAGAATTATGACAAGTTTGCTGCTTTAAATCCTGCTCAAGATGATTTAGGAAGAATGGTGTTGAATCCAGATGTTACAGTGAGAGCTAGGGGTGTGATGGAAAAATGTAGCATGTGTGTTCAGAGAATTCAGACATCTAAATTAGATGCTAAGAAAGAAGGTAGAAAAGTTATAGATGGAGAAATTGAAACAGCATGTTCCTCTGCTTGTCCAACAAATGCAATCACTTTTGGAGATTTAAATGATCAAGCAAGTAAGGTGTTGGAAAGAGCTAGAGCAGATAGATCATATAGAGTTATTGAAGAGGTAGGAACACAGTCTAATGTGTACTATCAGGTGAAGGTTAGAAATACAAATTCAAATATTGCTTAAATCACAATCGAATGCAGCAAGAAGCAGCAATTAGAGAACCATTAATACTAGGAGAGAAAACCTACGGTCAGATTACCGAGGATGTGATGGCTCCTGTAGTGGGAAAAGCAAACCGTTCCTGGTGGATCGTATTCGGAATATCAGCGGCTATGGCACTTTGGGGAATCGGTTGTATTCTTTATTTATTGGGTACAGGTGTAGGTACTTGGGGATTGAATAAAACTGTTGGATGGGCATGGGACATCACCAATTTTGTTTGGTGGGTTGGAATTGGTCACGCAGGAACATTAATCTCAGCAGTACTTTTATTGTTTAGGCAAAAATGGAGAATGGCAGTAAACCGCTCTGCAGAAGCAATGACCATTTTTGCGGTAATGATGGCAGCAGTTTGGCCTGGAATACACATGGGAAGAATATGGTTGGCTTATTTTGTTTTCCCTATACCTAATCAATTTGGTACACTTTGGGTAAACTTTAACTCTCCTTTACTTTGGGACGTATTTGCGATCAGTACTTATTTTTCTGTTTCATTAGTGTTCTGGTATATTGGTTTAATTCCTGATTTTGCTACAATTAGAGATAAAGTGACGCAAACAGTCCCTAAGAAAATTTATAGCTTATTGAGTTTTGGATGGACTGGAAATGCTAAAGCTTGGAATCGATTTGAAGAAATTTCTTTGGTATTGGCTGGATTGGCAACACCATTGGTATTCTCGGTTCACTCTATTGTAAGTATGGACTTTGCCACTTCGGTGATTCCAGGATGGCATACTACCATATTCCCTCCATATTTCGTTTCTGGTGCGGTATTCTCTGGATTTGCCATGGTACAAACTTTATTGATCATCATGAGAAAAGTGATGAATTTGGAAAACTATATTACCATCAAACACATCGAATACATGAACATTGTAATTATTGTTACAGGTTCAATTGTTGGTGTGGCTTACTTAACAGAATTGTTTATTTCTTGGTACTCTGGAGTAGAGTATGAATCTTATGCATTCCTAAATAGAGCAACTGGACCTTATTGGTGGTCTTATTGGGCAATGATGACTTGTAATGTGATTTCACCTCAAGTATTCTGGTTTAAGAAATTGAGAACGAATATCATGTTTACTTTCTTCATGTCTATTGTTGTAAACATTGGGATGTGGTTTGAGCGATTTGTGATTATTGTTACTTCATTACACAGGGATTACTTGCCATCGAGTTGGACAATGTTCCACCCTACTTATGTTGATATTGGATGTTTTATTGGTACGATTGGAATTTTCTTTGTGTTGTTTTTACTATTTGCACGATTCTTCCCGGTATTACCATTGAATGAATTGAAGACCATCTTGAGGTCTTCAGGAGAACAATATAAAACCAAAGCGGAGGAAGCTGAATAATATTAGATCAAATGGCAGATAAAGTGATATACGCTACATACGACGATGATATGGTTCTTTTGGAAGGAGCTAAAAAGCTTGTTGGTAAAGGAATTCACATTCATGATGTATTTTCTCCATTTCCTATACATGGAATAGATCCTGTAATTGGAATCAAACAAACTCGGATTGCAATTTGTGGATTCATTTATGGATTGATTGGATTATCATTGGCATTGACTGGAATGTACTATTTCATGATTTATGATTGGCCAATGAATATTGGAGGTAAACCAAATGATTTCTTTTATCAAAATATTCCTGCATTTGTGCCAATATCTTTTGAGTTTACAGTATTGATGGCAGCTCATGGAATGGCACTTACCTTTTTTATTAGGAATTGGACATTGCCAGGGATTAAGGCTAGAAACCCTTACCCTTATACAACTGATGATAAATTTGTGATGGAAATTCATCCAGGGGATAACCATATGTCTGCGGAAGAATTGACCAAGCATTTAAATGAAACAGGAACGATTAAAGTAGAAGAAAGATAATAGGCTAACAAAGTTTGATGAAGACAAGAAGTAAAACCATATCCAAGATCCTATTTTTAGGTGTTGCGTTGACTCTAGTGCTTTGCGCTTGTGAAAATCCGCAAAGCCCTGGTACGGAATACATGCCAGATATGTATCGATCACCTGCAATTGAAACTTATGTGGATTATAATTATCCGGATTCAGCCACATCATATAAGGCACCGGAAAACTCAATTCCAAGAGGATATAAACCATATAATTATCCAAACACCAATGAGGGCTATGAATTGGCTGGAACAAATCTTAAAAACCCTTTGAATTTGACAGAAAAGTCAATTGCAGAAGGTAAAGAATTGTATGAATCCTTTTGCGCACATTGTCATGGCAAAAAAGGTAAAGGAGAAGGTAGTATTCAAAATGCCATTTATGGTGCGGTTCCATCCTATGCAGATGAGATTCCAAACCGTAGAGGAGATCGCTCCATGAAACAATTGACTGAAGGACATATCTATCATACCATTATGTTTGGATTGAACGCTATGGGTCCTCATTCAAGTTTGATAAGAGAGAATGACCGATGGAAAATAGTTGCCTATGTGCAGACTCTCCAAGGAAAAGATCCTTTGAATCCATCAGCATCTGATGATATGATGGCTGAAAATGCAGAGGAAGTAACAGAAGAAGTAGTAGAAGAATAATTATTGCAATTAGAAAGTAAAATTTAGAGAATGGAATTCGTTTTCACTAAAAAAGCAAAAATCACCTTTTCAATCTTGATGGTTATCGGATTGATTGCAATGGTTTATGGTTTTAGTTCTGATCACTCAGAACATCATAATAGGTTTTGGGCCAATATATTTATCAATGGATTTTTCTACTTTGCGATAAGCTTGGGAATGCTATTTTTCTTGGCCTTGCAATACGCTTGTGAAGCAAGTTATATGGTGGTTTTGAAAAGAGTCATTGAAGCCATCACCCAGTTTATATTCGTTGGTGCTATTATTTTGGTTGTATTCTTTTTAGCTGGTTCATTGCATATGCATCACATTTACCACTGGATGGATCCAGATGTTTACGACATTAATTCTGAGCATTATGATGCGATTATTGCTGGTAAAGCAGCTTATCTAAATCAACCATTCTTTTGGATCAGAACATTGTTGTATTTAGGAGTATGGTGTTGGTTCGCCAATTTATTTAGAAAGAGATCTTTGAAAGAAGATGCTGAAGGAGGAACGAAAATCCATTTCAAAAACATGGCATTGGGTGCAACATTCTTGGTATTCTTTGCAGTTACCTCTTCCACTTCTGCTTGGGATTGGATCATGTCAATAGATACCCACTGGTTTAGTACTTTGTTTGGCTGGTATGTGTTTTCTGGTATTTGGGTCAGCGCAATGATCATGTTGGTATTGTTGACCATCTACTTAAAAGGTAAAGGTTATTTGCCTCAGGTAAATAAAAGCCATATCCACGATATAGGGAAATGGATGTTTGCCATCAGTTTCCTTTGGACCTATTTATGGTTCTCACAATTCATGTTGATCTGGTATTCTAATATTCCTGAAGAGGTAACCTATTATATCGATAGAATTCAACATTACCGTTGGTTATTCTTTGGTGTATTCTTTACCAATTTCTTATTCCCAATGGTCATTTTAATAGCAAGAGATGCAAAAAGACAAATAGGATATTTAATTGTTGTAGGAGTTATCATTTTTGTTGGTCACTGGTTGGATGTTTTCTTGATGGTTACTCCTGGAAGCATCGGACATTTAGAATTCGGATTTCCTGAGATTGGAATGTTTGTTGGATTTTTAGGATTATTCCTTTTCACTGTTTTTCGTTCATTGGCTAAAGCACCAATGGTGGTGAAGAATCATCCTTTCTTGGAGGAAAGTAAACATTTACATACCTAAAAGTATAGAAGATAATGTTGGATTTGTTAATACTAGTTGGAGTTGTACTTGGAATTATCGCCATTTCAAAGGTGATAAAGGTCTTAGAACAAACAAATAATTTAAAAGGAGAGAACTCCTATAATATTTCAGAGAGAGATAATAAGGTTCAAGCATTTTTGATGCCTGTTTTCCTTGTTGCTTATTTTGCATTTATCATATGGCAAGTGGTGAAATGGGGAGGAAGAGCTCTTCCAGAATCTGCTTCTGAACATGGTGTAATCATTGATCAATTGATGACTACTACCTGGATCATCATAATTCCAGTCTTTATATTCACGCACATCTTGTTGTTTTATTTTGCTTGGAAATATGCCTACGATAAGAATCGAAAAGCTCAATTTTTTGCACATAGCAATCGATTGGAAATCATGTGGACTGCAATTCCAGCTATAGTATTGTTGGTGTTGATTCTTTATGGTCTGTCAATTTGGAACGATGTAATGGAGCCTCTTGGCCCAGAAGATGATGCAGTTGAAATTGAGCTATATGCTAGACAATTTGATTGGACTGCAAGGTATCCTGGTGCCGATGGAAAATTTGGAGATGCTGATGTGAGATTTATCGAAGGCGTCAATATGTTGGGATTAGATTCTACAGATTCAAAAGCTTGGGATGATAAATATGTTAAAGCAGAATTCCATTTACCGGTTAATCGCCCAGTACAGTTTTATTTTAGAGCACAAGACGTAATTCATAGTGCATATATGCCTCACTTCAGGGCTCAGATGAACTGTGTGCCTGGAATGATTACCAGATTCAACTTTATTCCTACCAAGACTACCGAAGAAATGCAGGAAATTACTGGAAACCCGGAATTTCAATATACCTTGCTATGTAATAAGATTTGTGGTGCAGCGCATTACAACATGAAGATGGATATCATTGTAGAAAGTGAAGAAGATTACCAAAAATGGTTAGATGAACAAAATGAATTTTTAGCCGTTGAAGGAAATGCACCTAAGGAGGAGATGGAAGTAATTGAAGAAGAGTCAGGAGAGCAAGAGTTAGAAGAAGAGGTAACGGAAGATTCTGAAGAAAACGAGGATGAACTTTCATTGTTAAATACTAAAAAGTAAGGATAATGTCAGCACATAACGATAAAGACTTTTTATTTAAGTACATCTTTAGTACCGATCACAAAATGATTGCGAAGCAGTTCTTTTTGACTGGTTCAATCATGGGATTGATTGGAATGTTGATGTCTACCATATTTAGGTTTCAATTGGGTTATCCAGGCGAAAGCTTTCCATTTCTTGAGGCAGTTATTGGAGATTGGGCTCCGGATGGAGTATTAACTCCCGATAAATATTTGGCCTTAATCACACTTCACGGTACCATTATGGTATTCTTTCTTTTGACAGCTGGTCTTAGTGGTACGTTTAGTAATCTGTTGATTCCATTGCAACTGGGTGCTAGAGATATGGCATCGGGATTCTTGAATATGCTATCCTACTGGTTTTTCTTTTTATCTTCCTGTGTGATGATCGCTTCACTCTTTGTTGAAGGAGGTCCTGCTTCTGGAGGTTGGACAATTTATCCTCCATTGAGTGCTTTGCCTGAAGCAATACCTGGATCAGGAATGGGAATGACCCTGTGGATTGTTTCCATGGCATTATTTATTGTTGGATCCTTATTGGGTAGTTTGAATTACATCGTAACGGTTTTTAACCTCAGAACGAAAGGGATGACCATGACAAGAATGCCATTAACCATTTGGGCATTTTTAATTACTGCGGTATTGGGAGTATTGTCTTTCCCAGTCTTGTTTTCTGCAGTATTGTTATTGATGTTTGACAGAAGTTTTGGAACAAGTTTCTATTTATCGGACATATACATTGCGGGTAAAGCGTTAGAAGTGGATGGAGGAAGTCCTGTATTATATGAACATTTATTCTGGTTCTTAGGACATCCAGAGGTATACATTATCCTATTACCTGCATTAGGTATTACTTCAGAGGTTGTAGCTACCAATTCCAGAAAACCAATTTTTGGTTATCGTGCAATGATTGGCTCAATATTAGCCATCGCTTTCATCTCTTTCTTGGTTTGGGGTCACCATATGTTTATTACTGGAATGAACCCATTCTTGGGTGCAGTATTTACGTTTACAACTCTATTGGTAGCGATTCCATCAGCTGTTAAGGTATTTAATTACCTGACTACACTTTGGAAAGGTAATATTCGATTTACTCCTGCCATGTTGTTTGCAATAGGATTGGTTTCTACCTTTATTACGGGTGGATTAACAGGTATTATTCTTGGAGATTCAGCATTGGATATTAATGTGCATGATACCTACTTCGTAGTTGGTCACTTCCACATTGTTATGGGACTATCAGGAACTTTTGGAATGATAAGTGGAATTTACCATTGGTTCCCTAAACTTTATGGTCGCATGATGGATAAGAATCTTGGTTATATTCATTTTTGGTTAACCATCATATCCGCTTATGGTGTCTTTTTCCCGATGCATTTCTTGGGATTGGCTGGAGTGCCAAGAAGGTATTATACCAATACAGAGTTCCCGATGTTTGATCAAATGTATGACATCAATGAATTGATTACAATTTTTGCTATCATAGCTGCTTTGGCTCAAGGATTATTTATATTCAATATATTCTATAGCATATTTAAAGGTCCTAAAGCTCCTCAGAATCCATGGAGAGCAACAACTTTGGAATGGACTACACCAGTGGAGCATTTACATGGAAACTGGCCTGGTGAGATTCCAGAAGTACATCGTTGGCCATATGATTATAGTAAGCCAAATGCTGAAGAAGACTTTATTCCTCAAACTGTTCCATTAGCAGAAGGAGAAGAAGATCAAGGCCATTAAATAAGATACATTTAAATTGAAATGTCCTTAATTTCGTTAAGGACATTTTTTTATGCCTAAATTCTTAGTATTCCTTTTATTCTGGTGTCTTGCAAGCCAACTTAACTCCCAATCATTTGAGCAGGAATTGAGAGACGCAATTCGAACTAAACCCAAATTGGAGTTTAGATTGGATTCAAGGAATTCATTTATAAGCAGAAGTAGTGCAAGAGTATTTGGCCTTAAATTGGGATTGCAATTCGATGAAAAATTAAGTTTCGGCATAGGTTATAATACATTGCTTTCAGACATAAACTCTGAAGTGAATTATTTGGGTGTCAAGAGTAATGCAAAATTGAAATTTTATCATGTATCACCATATGTCGAATATGTATTTTATCGAGATGATAAATGGGAATTATCGATACCAATTCAATTTGGATTTGGTAGCTCCTATTTGGAATTGGGAAACTTAAATAATGACAATCAACTGAATAAAAGATTCATCATTAGCTATGAACCCGCAATTACCTTTCAGTATCGATTGGCTAAATATTTTGGTGTGGGTTTAGGAATTGGATATCGCTTAATGATAAAGCCAAATAATGCGATAGATGAGCAATTTACATCACCTGTATATCTGTTAAAATTTAGAATATATTTTCAAGAAATTATCCAAGATATAAAGGACAATTAATTCATTAGATTTGAATCATCGTAAGAAGGAATGATAGAACATTTAGATCCAAACAGTTCGGATGACATAGAGATTGAGAAGGTGCTAAGGCCACTTAGTTTTGATGATTTTACAGGTCAGGCACAGGTAGTTGAAAACCTCAAGGTTTTTGTAGAAGCGGCAAAAGGACGTGGAGAGGCTTTAGATCATGTCCTATTGCATGGACCTCCAGGTCTGGGTAAAACTACACTCGCTAACATTATTTCCAATGAACTAAATGTTTCCTTTAAGGTAACCTCTGGACCGGTCTTAGAAAAACCAGCTGATTTAGCTGGGCTATTAACCAATTTGGGGGAAGGAGATGTCTTATTTATAGATGAAATTCATCGATTGAGTCCAGTGGTTGAGGAGTATTTATATTCTGCCATGGAAGATTATAAGATTGACATTATGATCGACTCAGGACCCAATGCCAGATCGGTTCAAATCAAGCTGAATCCATTTACTTTAATCGGTGCTACAACCAGAGCTGGTTTACTTACTGCGCCTTTACGGGCAAGATTTGGGATAAATCTAAGATTAGAGTATTACGATAAAGATTTGTTGAGCATTATCGTAAAAAGATCTGCAGAAATATTATCTATCGAAATTAAGAATGATGCTGCCAATGAAATAGCAGGAAGAAGTAGAGGCACTCCAAGAATTGTGAATGCATTATTAAGAAGAGTACGGGATTTCGCTGAAGTAAAAGGAGAAGGGCATATTGATTTAAATATTACCAATTTGGCATTGACAGCGCTTAATGTAGATCAATATGGATTGGATGAGATGGACAATCGAGTATTAGTAACCATCATAGATAAGTTTAATGGAGGTCCTGTAGGTATTTCCACCATAGCAACTGCAGTTGGCGAACAGGCAGGTACAATTGAAGAAGTATATGAACCTTTTTTAATTAAGGAAGGATTTATTACCAGAACACCAAGAGGTAGAGAAGCTACTAAACTGGCATATCAACATCTGGGACGCAGCATGGGCGGTGATCAGTCCCTATTCGACTAATGTCAATTCAAAAAAATACGCATGCAATAAAATCAAAAGCCCATGAGTTGGGATTTGATTTTGTTGGTATTTCTAAGGCAAAATTTTTAGAGGAAGATGCCCATAGGCTAGATAACTGGCTTAAGCAAAAACATAATGCCAAGATGCAATACATGGAAAACTACTTTGAGAAAAGGGTTGATCCAAGAAAGTTAGTTGATGGAGCGAAATCAGTGATTTCCCTCCTTTATAATTACCATACCACTTTAAGACAAAAAGATCCAGAGGCACCAAAAATTGCAAAATATGCTTTCGGTAAGGATTATCATTTTGTGATCAAGTCAAAATTGAAACGCTTAGAAGAATTTATTAGAGGACAAATTGGTGATGTTAGCCTTCGCTATTTTGTGGATTCGGCACCTGTTTTGGATAGGGCTTGGGCTAGAGAAAGCGGTTTGGGGTGGATTGGCAAGAATAGCATGTTAATCAATAAACAAAAAGGTTCAGACTTTTTTTTAGCTGAGATTATCGTTGATCTTGAATTGGAGTACGATGGCCCCATTAAAGACTATTGTGGTACTTGTACTGCTTGTATTGATAGTTGTCCAACAGACGCTATATTAGAGGAACGGCGGATCGATTCTAACAAATGCATTTCCTACCTAACTATTGAATTGAAAGACGATCATATACCCAATGAATTTGAAGGAAAAATGGAGAATTGGGCATTTGGTTGTGATATCTGCCAGGACGTCTGTCCTTGGAATCGCTTTGGCGAACAAAATCAAGAGCCAAACTTCCAACCGCATCCAAATTTATTAGAGATGTCTAAAGAGAGTTGGGAATGTCTAGATCTAGAACAATTCAACGAATTGTTTAAAGGTTCAGCAGTGAAGAGAACAAAGTTTAAAGGGTTGAAAAGGAATTTAGAATTTCTTAAGAAATAGTTTCAAATACTTCTTGAATAACGTCTTGATACATATGCCCAAATGTTGCTAAACACCAAGCTTTCAATACAAGGGTTTCTTTGGGTTTAAGCCATTTAATAGATTTAGATAATTCTTTTCTGAATAACGCCCTATCGAAGCTCACTTTTGTGAGCACTTTTTTACTCATTTCCAACATAAATCTAAATTTTTTAATGGGAATCCAATTTACCCAATTTAGAGCTATAATAGAAATTAATTTATTCCCAATTTTTAATAAATGATGTTAATTTATTGTTCATTACTGCTGCCCCATCTGTAGGTAGTATTGTTAAGTCCCATCAGATCAATAATTCTCAAAACAACTGTATTGGCTACTGCTTCTATTGTTTGTGGTTTGGAGTAAAAAGAAGGAATAGCAGGAACAATTATTCCTCCAGCAAGTGTAATTGTTCTCATGTTCTCAATGTGAATTAAATTCAAAGGAGTTTCTCTCGCACAAATTATTAATTGTCTTCTTTCCTTAAGAATAACATCAGCTGCTCTGGTAATTAAATCGTTCGAGATGCCATTTGCAATCCGTCCCATGGTTCCCATGGAAGAAGGTATAATTACCATTTTGTTGTATAAAGCAGAACCAGATGCAAAAGGGGCCATGAAGTCGCTCTTCTCATATAAGGTGAAGGGGTAATTTTCAAATTCTTTATTCTCCAATTCATGCTCCCAAACTTCCTTCGCATTGGAAGACATGACAATACCAACAGAATGGATTTGATCCTTTAACTCCACCAATTTGTCTAAGAATAACTTTGCATAAATTGAGCCTGAAGCCCCAGTAATTGCAACTATAATTTTATGATCCATCTTTTCCAATAAATTCATATCTCAATGTGAAACTTAAATAGGAGTGAAACATTCCGTTATTAAATCGAAAATTAGCTCCACTATCATGCTCGCGAACCGCCAATATAGAATTATTATACCTCCAATTCATGATTAAGCTTTTGGTGAAATGATAATTGACTCCAATAAGAAAACCAAAATCCGACTTCTTAAATTGATTCAATTGATTGGGAATTTCGAAAGGCCCGTTTTCATCTTCTATGTAAGTATTCACCAATTGACCATAATAGGTGCCTACATCATAGGTGAAATTATTGTTTCTCATTCTTATCATCACCGGGATTTCAACATAGTTGAGTCTTAGTAGAAAAGCATCAGTTTCCCCTTTATCTGTTTTGGGAACTTTTCTGCTTCCTTTTTCGGAGTATAATATTTCGAATTGAAGATTAATTTTTTCTGATATATCCGTATTAGCGAATCCGCCTACAATGATTCCTGCCTTATTGAAACCACTATACCCGTCTCCGCTTATTTGAGATGCATTAACACCTGCTATGGCACCGATATTAAATTTTTGAGACATCACCGTCTGATTAATAGCTAGGCTAGTCAAAACAAGAACAATTGCTTTTAGGTACTTAATCATTTGCATAAAGGTAACAACAGATATAACATTAGGTTTATTGTGACTTAATTATATATCCAATTGACATTTATTCGAAGGTATATTACGAATTTAGCTGGCCTAAAAATTGAAAGGAATGGAAAGAGAAAAGTTGCTAGAACTATTGGAGAAAACCTGCACAATAAGTGTTGAGGCTGGCAAAGAAATATTAAAGGTATACGATACCGATTTTGATGTTGAACACAAAGAGGATAAGTCACCCTTAACCATAGCAGATCAACTGTCCAATGCAAAAATTGAGGAGGGACTTAAGGATACGCCTTACCCTATTCTTAGTGAAGAAGGAAAGGATATAGCATTTGATGAAAGAAGCAATTGGGCTTATTTCTGGATGGTTGACCCATTAGATGGAACAAAAGAGTTTATTAAGAGGAATGGCGAGTTTACGGTCAATATCGCTTTAGTAAATGAAGAAAAGGCTATTCTAGGAGTAATTTATGTGCCTGTTAAAGACACCATATATTTTGGAGCAAAAGGAGTTGGATCTTACAAATTGGAAAAATTTTCTACATATCTGGGATCTTCGATTCAAAATTGGTTGTCTGAATCGAATAGATTGCCATTCCAATATGAACGACCCTACACATTTGTCGGAAGTAGATCTCACATGTCCAAAGAAACGGAAGACTATATGAATGAAAGGAAAAATGATAAAGGAGAAATAGACATAATTTCAGTAGGAAGTTCGCTTAAATTATGTATGGTTGCTGAAGGGAGAGCTGATGAATATCCACGATTTGCACCAACCATGGAATGGGATACAGCAGCGGGTCAGGCAATTGTTGAATCTATGGGAGGAACTGTAATTAGCTGGTCTACCAAGAATCAAATGAAATACAACAAAGAAAACTTATTGAACGACTGGTTTTTGGTCAGATCCTAAGAAAACAGTGCAGCATAGAAAAGTTTATGTTTGTATGAATTTCGAACTAAGCTAAAGTGAGTCGCTTATTATATGCTTTTCTATTTATTAGTATACCAATTCTAGCACTTGGCCAAAATTTAAATGTCTCTTTAAATCAAGATTTTTATGTACCGTTTGAACGTAGCATAATAAAAAGCAATCAAATAATCCATCATGGGTTTAAACCTTTGAACCAAAGGTCGATTAGTAATCTTGAGATAAATGAAACGGTATTATCAATATCAAGAAAAGAAGATAGAAGCTACGTTGCACGCAAATTGTTCTTCGAGCATTTTTTATTTGTTGACTCTAGTAAATTTCAATTGATAGTTGACCCAATAGTTAATTTCGAATATGGACAAGATATAGAAGACCAAAGGGATGTAAACCTCTATAAAAATACAAGAGGTTTCAACGTAAAAGCCAATATTGGTAATCGATTTTCCTTTGAATCGACTTTTAGAGAAAACCAGGCAAATTTGCCTTCCTATTTAAGTGAGCGAGTAGAAGCAACTCAAGTAGCCTATGGGCAAGGCAGAGTAAAAACTTTTAATGAAGAAGGATTTGACTTTTCTATGGCATCAGCATATCTAAGTTTCTCTCCAAGTGAAAGGGTGAATATACAAGCTGGACATGGCAAACACTTCGTTGGATTTGGTCATCGATCCACATTGTTATCTGATTTGAGTTTTAATTATCCATTTTTAAAAGTAGAAAGCAACTGGTTAGCAAATAAGCTGCAATATCAGAACCTATATACCCTTTTTCAAGATTTAGATCGATTACCCAGTTCTATTAATTCTGAGGCGCTTTTTGAACGAAAAAGAGGTAGTTTCCATTATCTGGAATATAAGCCCAACACTAAGCTTAGCATAGGGTTATTTGAAGGACTAATATGGCCAAGTTTAGATAGTACAGGAAATATTAATGTTAATGCTAATTATTGGATACCAATAATTTATGTGAATACGCTATTGGAAAATGAGCAAAATGCTGGAAATAATATTGTTGGATTAAATGCAGCATATCAATTAATTTCCAATATTCTTCTATATGGACAATTAAGCATGGCGGATATGGAAACAGATAATTTATCTTTCCAATTTGGCGCTAAGTACTTTATAGGAGATAGATGGATGATCCAAGGAGAATACAATAACAGTGAAAATAATCTTAAATCAAATCTCTATACCCATTATAATGAGTCATTAAGTTTGCCATATATCAAAGGTGAGGAGTTTTTTGGTAAAATCCAATATCGCTTGAATCGCTGGATTAGCAATGCATCCATGAATCGAATTGAGTCAGGATCTACTGAGATTAGGTTTGTAGATGTAAAACAATCTTATTTGATAAACCCAGCCTATAACCTTACAATTAGTCTTGGCTTACAATATAGAGAAGAACAAATGGAAAATTCTAAAATAGGGAACCAGACATCTAGAGAAAACGTTTATATCTATTTTGGAATTAGCACTAATTTGCAAAACCTTTACTTTAATTACTAAATAATGATATTTGTAGCCAGCTTAACATGATTGTTGCCCTTGCCATATTAATCTCCTTCTTTATAGTCCTGCTATCAACTCCATCTTTTATTAAAGTAGCTGAAATGAAACATTTGTTCGATGATCCGAATGAATCCAGAAAGCTACATAAGAAGAGTATACCTTCCATGGGAGGAATAATGATTTTTGCTGGCACAGTTTTTTCCTTTTTTATCTGTTTCCCTTCAGAAGATATTGGCTACATTAAGTACTTGATACCAAGCGTTTTGGTTATGTTTTTTATGGGAATTAAAGATGACATTATCGGTACGGCTGCAGTAAAGAAATTGATTGGACATTTAATGGTAGCATTTATAATGACATTAATGGCTGAGATCAAGATAACGAGTCTTTATGGAATATTTGAGATAAGGGAAATTCCAGAATGGGCGAGTGTAGCACTTTCTATTTTTACTTATGTAGTTATAATCAATGCTTTCAATATTATTGATGGCGTAGATGGTTTGGCAGGAGGAGTAGCCTGTATTGCTTCTATTGCCTTTGGCATTTGGTTTTTGTTGGCTGAGAGTACAGTTGATGCAATAATAGCGTTCTCTTTAGCAGGGGCCTTATTGGGATTCCTAAGATTTAATTTTTATCCAGCTAAAATATTTATGGGGGATTCTGGCTCTTTGACTGTCGGTTTAATTATTTGTGTTCTCGCGATAAGAGTTATCGAATATGATTTTTCTTCATTGCCACAATATATGAAGCATATTTCCAAACCAATATTTGCAATGGCGGTGCTCTCCTACCCATTGTTAGATACCTTTAGGATATTCCTATATCGAATGTTGAAAGGTGTCTCTCCATTTTCAGCAGACAATAATCATATTCACCACCGATTAATAAAGTTGGGCCTTAATCATGCACAAGCAGTTACCATCATTTTTGTTTTTAATCTGATCCTTATTTCCTGTTCAGTTTTTATCATGGGATTAAACACAAGCCTGACCTTTTTCCTATTGGCTGCGATCGTGTTTATAATGATGGGAGTGTTATTCTTAATTCCAATTAAGAATAAAGAACAAAAAGTATGAGGATACTGCTAACATTATCCTTACTTATTCTATCTACTTTGTCCTTTTCGCAGTTAGTTAATGATCGACTTTTGATCGATTATGAAATGCATAAATCCATTTACTTGAATGAGCTTGGCACATTTACTTCTTTCAAACCTAAAATAATTGAAACCAACGTAAACCCTGAAAAACCTTCATGGGTAATTAATCCTGCATTTGATGCGCAAGCTGGATTAGAGAATGAAGGAGAAACGCCAAATCAATTTGCAATAGGTTTGGATGTAAAAAGTAAATGGAAAAAATGGCAATTTGGCGCTACCTACCTTTTCAATTCAGGAGAATATATGAACTATCAAGAAAGAAGGATTATAGATTCTAGGGTTATTCCTTCTATGAATGTTTCTAGAGGTAAGAATAGGCTTGAAGCAGACTATATTTCTGCCTATCTAAATTATCGCTTGAATTCTACATTCGACTTTGAAGCAGGTTATGGAAGAAATTTTATTGGAGATGGCTATCGCTCGTTATTATTATCAGATATAGGTAATGCTTCTCCATATTTTAGAATTAACACCAAGATTTGGAAAATAAAATATTCCAATTTATTTAGCTCACATCAGGATATCTTCAATAATGAAGGAAGCCCCTCATCCTACGCTAAAAAATATACAGTTACTCATTTCTTAGATTGGCAAGCCACAAAATGGTTGACAGTAGGGCTTTTTGAAAGTATAATCTGGCAGGCAAAAGAGAACGGTTATACAAGGGGGTTTGATGTAAATTATTTGAACCCGGTCATATTTTATCGGCCAGTTGAATTTTCAGTTGGGTCTTCTGACAATGCTGTTGTTGGTGTCAACCTTAAAGCAAAGATCAAAAAGAAATATATAGTATATAGTCAATTGGTATTTGATGAATTCTTACTGTCTGAAATTCGTGCAGATTTAAATCAATGGAGAAATCCAAATGAGGATATTCAATCTGGATGGTGGGCGAATAAATACGGACTGCAATTTGGTCTATTGACATTCGATTTATTTCAAATCCAAGGCTTGAAACTTAGGTCTGAGTTGAATCTTGTCCGCCCATATACGTATGCCCATAGTAATCCAACACAATCTTACACCAATTACAATCAATCGCTTGCACATCCTTTAGGCGCAAACTTTCACGAATGGATAGGGATAATAAGTTACAACAAAGAAAAATGGATTGCTAGGTTTAAATATGTTCAAGCAAGAAGAGGAATATCGCCCGTTGGAACCAATTTTGGAGAAAATCTTCAATTGTCCAACATAAGTAGAGAAAGAGAATACGAGAATAAATTAACACAAGGGATTCCTGAATTTGTGCGTTACCTGGAGAGTAGTATATCTTATGTGCTTAAAAAAGAGTGGAATGCGACCATAAGTCTCGGGGTTATTCTAAGAGACGAACAGATTGATAATCAGAAAGATATAAACTCCATGATGTTTGTTAAAATTAAAACCAATCTTTTCAATCAATATTTCGATTATTAAGAAGTTACCTATTCAGATAAACAGACGAATTATTTACTTTTGTTTCCTCATTCTCTAGATCGTTTTATGCAGGTAATTGCTGAAAAACAAGAAAATTCGATAGTCAACTTACGATCAAAATTGCAGGATTACGCCTTGTTTTTTAAGATGCGTCTTACCTTTTTAGTTGTTTTCTCAGCTTTATTGGGTTACTTAATTGGTGCAGATTCTTGGAACTGGCTTGATTTAATGTGGTTAGGCATTGGAGGATTTATGGTGACAGCTTCTTCAAATGGATTCAATCAAATTATTGAGAAGGATTTAGATGTTCTAATGGATCGCACTAAAAATCGACCGTTGGCAACTGCTAGAATGAGCATATTGGAAGGTATAATAATTGCCTCTTCGATTGGGCTGGTTGGGATTTTGGTGCTGTGGTTAAAATTCAATGTTCTTGCTGCTGTATTGGGAATTCTGGCTTTGTTTACCTATGTTGCTCTATACACACCAATGAAACAAATTAGTCCTTGGGCAGTATTTGTTGGCGCTTTCCCAGGAGCAATCCCACCAATGCTAGGATGGGTAGCTGCAACAGGACAGTTTGGCCTTGAAGCAGGACTATTATTTGCTCTTCAATTCATGTGGCAGTTTCCCCATTTTTGGGCAATTGCTTGGAAAGCAGATGAAGATTATGCCAAAGCTGGCTTTAGATTATTGCCATCAAAAGGAGGAAAAGATACCATGTCCGCATTCTTAATGCTGGTTTATTCGCTTTTCCTTTTAGTGGTTAGTTTACTTCCAGTATTCTTTATGCTAACGGATACTATAGCTCTAATCTTCATAATAATAGCAGGACTAATTATGGTTTATCCAGCAATTTTATTATTCTTAAAGAGAACCAATAAGGCAGCAAGTTTATTAATGTTTGCTTCCTTTATTTATATACCTATAGTGTTAATTGCTTGGTTTTTAGATAAAATCTAGATATGGTAGAAGAAGCAGTATTGGACGAAAAGGATTTTCAAAAAGAAAAAAGAAAAAAGGTAGCCAAACCACTGTTGTGGATTTCAATGGTAAGTATAGTCATGTTATTTGCCGGGCTAACTAGTGCTGTTATTGTCAGAAAGGGAGATGGAGATTGGTTAAATTTTGAAATGCCAGTAGAGTTTCTTTACAGCACTATTGTAATTGTATTGAGCAGTATAAGCATGTTCTTAAGCGTCTATTTTGCAAAATTGGATAAGAAAGCCATGTTGAGAAATATGATAGCCCTTACTTTCCTTTTGGGGCTGGTTTTTATTCAATTGCAATTTTCAGCCTATGACAAAATGGTTGAGATGAAGGTGTATTTTACAGGTGCTGAGCACAATGCTTCAGGATCCTATTTATATCTAATATCGGGATTGCACATTGCGCATTTAATTGGTGGAATAATTGCTTTGGCCGTGGTATTATTTAATGCATTTAAAGCAAGATACAACTCCAAAAATTTATTAGGTTTGCAGCTATGTTCAACCTATTGGCATTTTATGGGAGCCATGTGGGTTTATTTATACATGTTTTTTAAAGTGATTATTTAATCTGTTTATTATGTCTGGACATTCACCTTCTATGGATGCAAAAAAATTATGGGGCGGAGGATTTTCTCCCTTTAATGTGAGCTACGGAAAAATAATGATGTGGTTCTTCTTGGTTTCAGATGCCTTTACTTTTTCAGGCTTATTGGTTTCTTATGGTTTCATGAGACATCGATTTGATGAGGTTTGGCCTAAAGCAGAAGATGTATTTACGCACTTCCCATTTTTGCATGGAGATCATCCGTTGCTTTATGTAGCATTGATGACCTTCATTCTGATCATGAGTTCAGTTACCATGGTACTTGCTGTTGAAGCAGGACACAGAATGAACAAGAAAGGGGTTGTGCTATGGATGGCACTTACCATTGTTGGTGGATTAATATTTGTGGGATCTCAAGCTTGGGAATGGTATCATTTTATTCATGGAACAGAGTTGGGGGCATTTCAATTGGCCGATGGGACTATAGCACATTGGGTTGATGAAGCCAAGACGGCTCTTAAATTACCCACAGGTATAGAACTTACTGGCGCAGAGATGGCTGCTGCTTTAGAAACAGCAACACACATTCATGGAGCCAACTTAACGGTCAATGAATATGGAGTGCCACTATTTGGTGACTTTTTCTTTTTTATTACTGGATTTCACGGAACACACGTTTTTAGTGGAGTCGTTTTAAACTTTGTGATTTTCGTAAATGTGTTGAAAGGAACTTATGAAAAAAGAGGCCATTACGAAATGGTTGAAAAAGTTGGTCTTTACTGGCACTTCGTAGATTTAGTTTGGGTATTTGTATTTACCTTTTTCTACTTAATATAATAACAAGATAAAATTTGAATCATGGATTTTGATAGAACTGCAGAATATGTGAGTCACCACTCTGAGGAAGAGGGTAAAAAAATGCGCAGAACCATTTGGGTTATATTTTGGGTTTTGCTCGGAGTTACTACCTTAGAAGTAAGTCTTGGATTATTTTGGAAAGACCTAGGAGTTAATTGGCAAGTTGTTAAATGGACATTCATCATCTTGACCTTAGTAAAAGCCTACTATATTGTTGCATACTATATGCACCTTAAGCATGAATACAAGAATTTTATATACATGGTAGCAGTACCCTATATTGTTTTAATAGTGTATTTGCTCATTATGATTCTTGTAGAAGGAATTTATTTGAATGAAACCGACGTTCTCTTGTAACTTCAATGAACAATAAGAATCTTAAGAAGGTAGTAATATTAGTTTCCATACTGTTACTACCTTCTTTATTTTACCTCTTTTTACATACCGGCGTTAATAATTTTAACGCACCACAAGTTTATGGTCCTAAGGAATTAAATCAGGATCAAGATACTATTTACCATACCATTCCTTCTTTTAGGTTTAAGAACCAAAATAACCTATTGGTAACAGATCAGTATTATCAAGACAAAATCTATGTGGCGGATTTTTTCTTTGCAACTTGTCCTACCATTTGTCCAAAGATGGCAACTCATATGCTAGAATTGCAAGAGCATTTCTACGATCGTGAAGACTTTAAATTATTATCCTTCACAGTTAATCCAGAACATGATAGTGTTGAAGTATTGAGAGAATATGCGGATCTCGTGCATGCTATGGACAGTGTTTGGAATTTCATGACAGGTGATCGAGAAAAAATATATGAACTGGCTTATAAAGGATACTTTGCAAACGCTTTAGAGGATGAAGAGGCTGCCGGAGGGTTTTTACACTCTTCCAATTTGTTTTTAATTGATAAAAAGCAAAGGATTAGGGGAATATTTAATGGAACAAGTACCTCAGAGGTTAATGATTTAATGGATGCAATAGAAATATTGTATAGAGAAGAACACGTGCCATTTAAAGAATGAAAATGAATAGGAAGGCCTTAATAATAGCGCTGTCAATCTTAATACCAATTGTTGTATCAATATTATATGTGTTACCAAAAGATGCCTCATCAGGGGAGAGTATTTTAATGTTACCCAAATTGAATGCCTTAATCAACGGGACTACATTTATAGTTTTATTGATTGCGTTTAATGCCATTAAGAAAGGCAATCGAAAATTGCATAAACAGTTAATGTTATTGGCAATTGTTCTTTCCGTATTGTTTTTGGTCTCCTATGTAATTTATCACAGTATGGCTGAATCCACATCGTTTGGTGGCGAAGGTGTAATTAAATACATATACTTTTTCATCCTCATCTCACACATACTGCTGGCTATAGTGATTGTTCCCTTGGTCTTGATTACACTTAATCGTGCCCTTTCACAGAAATTCGACAGGCACAAGAAGATTGCAAGAATATGCCTTCCAATCTGGTTGTACGTGACCTTAAGTGGAGTGATTGTTTATTTGATGATATCCCCATATTATTAAAGTATTTAGCAAACAAATCTTGCTTAATTTTACCAATCGATGAAAAAGATTGTTGTTTCTACATTATTGATTTTAATTTGTGTACTTGGTACGATAGAATTATCTGCTCAATGTGCAATGTGTAAAGCGGTGTTGGAAACAAATATGCAATCTGGTGAGGAAGCAGTTGGTAAGGGGATTAATGATGGAATTATATACATCATGTTTGTGCCTTATTTATTATTGGGAGCTGTGGGTTATTTTTTGTATAAACACCACATGAAAACCAAGAATACAGTTTTAGATTAGTTCTTATTTTATTGCTTATCAAGAAAGGTGGAGGGACAGGCCCGAAGAAACCTTGGCAACCTATTTCCTAGGAAAGTCGGTGCCAATTCCTGATTCGTTAATTCGAATGTAGATAAGTTGAAAGAAATTTTAGCCCTTTTGACAATGTCTAAGGGCTTTTTTTATGGAGATATATGGACATAAAAGAAATACTTAAGAAGAGAATATTGGTTTTGGATGGGGCCATGGGAACCATGATCCAAAACCATAAGTTAGAAGAAAGTGACTTTAGAGCTGAGGCTTTTAAGGATCATCATATGCCTTTAAAAGGAAATAATGATTTGCTCTCTATTACCCAGCCTGAAATAATAAAAGAGATACATGCTGCTTATTTTGAAGCAGGATCAGATATCGTAGAAACCAATACATTTTCATCAACTACCATTGCACAGGCAGATTATGGGCTGGAAGAAGCGGTATATGAGCTTAATTACCAATCTGCTAAAATTGCAAAAGAAGTAGCACAGGAGTTTACGCTTAAGAATCCAAATAAACCAAGATTTGTAGCAGGGTCTATTGGTCCAACGAATAGAACGGCATCTTTATCTCCAGATGTAAATCGTCCAGAATTTCGAAATACCTCTTTTGACGAATTAAGAAAGGCCTATTATGAGCAAGCTAAAGGATTAGTTGAAGGTGGAGCAGATTTACTTTTAGTAGAGACGGTTTTTGATACCCTTAATTGCAAGGCTGCGCTATTTGCAATTTCTGACTATTATGATGAATCCGGGAAAGAGCTCCCCATTATGGTTTCAGGAACCATCACCGATGCAAGTGGCAGGACATTATCCGGTCAAACAGCGGAAGCATTTCTAATATCCATTAGTCATCTACCACTATTAAGTGTTGGCTTTAATTGTGCTTTAGGTGCGAAAGAGCTAAGGCCCTATTTGGATGTAATTGCCAATAAGACAGACTTCTTTGTCAGTGCGCATCCCAATGCTGGCCTACCAAACGCATTTGGAGAGTATGATCAAACGGCCCAACAGATGGGTGGGTTTATTGAAGATTTTATTTCCAGTGGATTTGTAAATATCATTGGTGGATGTTGTGGAACCAGGCCTGAACATATTGCTGAAATAGCAAGAATTGCAGAGAATTATAGTCCACGTGAGCCGAAGGAAAATAATAGACTCACCAAATTGAGTGGTTTGGAACCCTTGGTTGTTTTTAAGGAAAGCAATTTTATCAATGTTGGAGAAAGGACCAATGTTACAGGTTCTTTGAAGTTTAAAAGATTAATTAAAGAAGAGAATTATGAAGAAGCCTTAAGTGTAGCTCTTCAGCAAGTAGAAGGAGGCGCGCAAATCATCGATGTCAATATGGATGAAGGCATGTTGGAGTCTGAGGAAGCAATGACTAAATTCTTGAATTTGATCGCTTCAGAACCAGAAATTGCCAAAGTTCCAATTATGATTGACTCTTCTAAATGGTCAGTTATTGAAGCGGGCTTGAAGTGTGCTCAAGGCAAATGCATTGTAAATTCAATAAGCTTAAAGGAAGGGGAAGAAGTATTTCTCAAGCAAGCCAGACTAGTACAAAAGTATGGAGCTGCAGTAATTGTAATGGCTTTTGATGAGCAAGGACAAGCGGATAATTATGAGCGAAGAATAGAGATTTGTGGAAGAGCTTATAAGCTATTAACCGAAAAATTAAAATTTCCTGCTGAAGACATCATTTTTGACCCAAATATTTTAACGGTTGGTACTGGAATAGAGGAACACAATAATTATGCGGTCGATTTTATCAAAGCAACCAAATGGATTAAGGAAAACCTAAAAGGAGCTTTGGTTAGTGGAGGGGTCAGTAATGTCTCGTTTTCATTTCGAGGAAATAATGTAGTTAGGGAAGCCATGAATTCTGCATTTCTATATCATGCCATACAAAACGGTTTAGATATGGGTATTGTCAATGCCGGAATGATTGAAGTTTATGATGACATCCCCAAAGATTTGCTAGAACATGTTGAGGATGTTTTGCTAAACCGAAGGGAAGATGCAACAGAGCGTCTTACAGAATTTGCAGAAACGGTTAAGTCAGATGGAAAGGTAGTAGTTAAAGATGAAGCTTGGAGAAGTGCCCCGGTTCAGGAAAGATTATCCCACGCTTTAGTAAAGGGCATCGTAGAATATATTGTTGAGGATACGGAGGAAGCGAGATTGAATTATGACAAACCTTTAGAGGTAATTGAAGGGCCGTTGATGGATGGAATGAATATAGTAGGGGATTTATTCGGTTCAGGTAAAATGTTCTTGCCACAAGTTGTGAAAAGTGCCAGAGTGATGAAAAAGGCGGTTGCTCATCTAATTCCTTTCATTGAAGAAGAAAAGAAAAAGTCTGGTGGGGAGATGAAGAATGCAGGCAAGATTTTAATGGCTACAGTAAAAGGTGACGTTCATGATATTGGGAAAAATATTGTCGCAGTGGTGTTGGCTTGTAATAATTATGAGGTGATCGATCTTGGTGTAATGGTGCCAGCAGAAAAGATTTTAGAAGAAGCCAAAAAGCACCAAGTAGACATGATTGGACTAAGCGGTCTGATTACGCCATCTTTAGACGAAATGGTTCATGTGGCTAGCGAAATGCAGAGACAAGGATTTATATTGCCACTATTAATAGGTGGAGCAACCACGTCAAGGGCACATACAGCAGTGAAAATAGATCCACAGTATAATTTGCCAGTTGTTCATGTTTTAGATGCGTCTAGAAGTGTTCCTGTTGCTGGAAACTTATTGAGTCAAAACACAGAAGTCAAACAAAAATTTATGGATTCGATTAAAGTTGAGTATGATCAGCTTAGAGAATTCCATGCCAATAAGAAGGACAGTAAAAAAATGATTTCCCTTGAGGAAGCAAGAGCCAATAAATTGCAAATCGATTGGGAAAATGAAGAACTTCAAGATCCCAAATTTACAGGCATAAAAAGGTTGGAAAATTTTCAAATCTCTGAACTTATACCTTACATTGATTGGACACCATTTTTTGCAACCTGGGAATTAGCAGGTAAATATCCAGCGATACTGGAAGATAAAACGGTTGGTGAAGAAGCTAATAATTTGCTCAATGATGCAAATGCAATGTTGGAACAAATTGTTCAAGAAGAATGGCTGAGAGCGGAAGCAGTATTTGGATTTTGGAAGGCGAATTCAGAAGAAGATGACATACACCTGTATAATGGAGATGAAAGTGCTTTTAAAACACTGCATTCCTTAAGGCAGCAGGGTAAGAAAGCTAGTGGTGTTCCCAATCTAGCACTTGCCGATTTTATAGCAACTAAAGAATCAGGTAAAAAAGATCATATTGGTGCTTTTGCGGTTACTGCGGGAATTGGCATCGAAAAGCAATTGAAGGTATTTGAGGAAAATCATGATGATTACAATAGCATTTTATTGAAAGCCTTGGCAGATAGACTGGCAGAGGCGTTTGCAGAAAAACTACATGAAATGGTCCGAAAAGACTTTTGGGGTTATGCTGCTGATGAAGCCTTTGATAATGAGGCATTGATCAAGGAAAAATACCAGGGAATACGACCAGCTGCTGGTTATCCAGCCTGTCCCGACCATACAGAAAAAGATGCCATTTTTGATATTTTGAAGGCTACCGAAATTGGAGTAGAGTTAACGGAAAGCTTTGCAATGTTGCCTGCTGCTTCAGTCAGTGGTTTGTATTTCTCGCATCCAAAATCCAAGTATTTTGGTTTGGGTAAAATTGAGAGAGATCAATTGGAAGATTATGCGAAAAGAAAGGATATGCCAATCGCGGAAATGGAAAGGTGGCTGCGACCTGTATTGAACGATTAATAATTAAGGATTGCTGGTAACATTACCCTTAAATTCCTCTCTGGTATTACCATAAGTTACAAAGAGCTTATAGGCATAATTTCCATCAGGAATGATTTTGCCATTATTCAATTGGCCATTCCATCTAATTTCTTCACTGCTACTCATTTCAAATACAAGCTCACCAGATTTATTGAACAATTGAAAATCTAGACGATCGTAGTTCTCAAAATGCTTTTTATTGATGAAGAACTCATCATTGGCGTATCTGTCATTTGGTGTAAATACATTAGGTAAATCCTGAAGTTTAACAATCTCATTTTCTATGGCCTTTTCAGAAGCGCCTGTGTTTGATGGATTATTATTTGAGGATACTTCTTTGTTTTTACTTTTTGAATCTAAAGCAGAAGGAGTTGTTTCATTAACATTTGAATTAACTGCATCCTCTTCTTCTTGTATCTCGGTTTCAACTTCATTTACTCTTCCATAGTTTTCTGAAGAATTCTGCTCTATAATTTCAGTAGCTGTGGAACTTTCTACTGCTTCATCACTATTATATTCAACTTCTCTCTTTAATTCCTTTGTCTTTGGCTGCTCTTCTGCCACAGTATTTGAAGATTCTCCATCATTTTCCTCCATAAGTTTCTTCAGAGAAATAGAACGAGGAGCATCAGTAGCGCTATTATTCTCAAGCTTTAATTCAGCGCCATTCTGATTTTTAGTATTGTTTTCTATAGGGTCACTAATTTCAGGAGTATTAAGCTCAACTTCTTTATTTCCTTCTTTTGGCTCTACGCTTTTGTTGAAAATATAATATCCACTAACAGCGAGTCCTGTAATGCCTAGACCGACAACAGCAGTCATAATCCAAGAAGAAGTGGAAGAAGCAGCAGTAGTAATAGATGTAGCGGAAGAGGATGCTCCAACAGCAGAATTTATACCTGAACTGATATTCGCCCAAGCATTAGCACCAGGGTCAGCCTCAAATTTTTTGAAGCTTTCCTGAAACAAATTTTCTATGTTCTTTTCCTCTTTCAAAACGAGCTGCTTTTTATGTCTATTTTCTCCAATTTCTTTTGCAATAAAGATCTTGCTCTCGAGTATTGTGACTTAGACGTATTTTCTGATATATTTAGTTGCTCCGCAATTTCTTTGTGCGAATAACCTTCTATGGCATACATGTTAAAAACCGTTTTATAGCCAATTGGTAATGTTCGGATAATTTTTAATAGATCATTGGCCTGCATGGACTCAACAATCACATCCTTGTTTTTTAACATATACTGAACATCATCAATGGCCACATTAAATCTTTCGTTTTTTATGCTTCGCAAATAATCCAATGCGGTATTAACCATGATCCGTCTAATCCAACCTTCTAAAGAACCTTTACCACTAAAAGTGCCAATTTTCTTAAAAACCTTTATAAATGCATCTTGAACAATATCTTGAGCTTCTTCATAACTGTCGGCATATCGCATGCAAACACCTGTCATAACTCTGCTGTATCTATCGAACAAACACTTCTGAGCCATTTCCTTGTTCGCCTGACATCCTTTCAGCATATCTTCCTCACTCATCAAAGGTCCGTCTGAATTTATCAAGGTTTATTATAATTAGCTAGATGCATATTTACAACTAAAGGTTGCATCAATTTGTGGATACTTTCCACAAAATTAAGTTTCCAGATTTAGAATGATAGAATTAGGCTTTCTTTAAAGTAAATGAGAAAGCAGAACCTTTGTCTAACTTACTTCTCACATTAATGGTTTGTTGATGCGCCTCGATAATATGTTTTACAATCGCCAGTCCTAGACCGGATCCACCATCAGCTCTAGATCGACCTTTATCTATCCGATAAAACCTTTCAAACAATCTAGGCAAATGCTCTTCCGCAATCCCTTTGCCATTATCTGCTATTTCAACCATCACATTTTCACCAATATCAAAAAATTGAATATTAGTTTCACCTCCATCATTTCCATAATTGATAGAATTGATGATTAGATTGGTAAAGACTTGAGATATTTTACTTGGATCGGCAATCACATATAAGGTCTTTAATGGGGATGAAATTTTTAATTTAATATTTCTCTTTTTAGCCTTATACTCTAAAGAATCTATAACTTCTTTAGTTAAGTTTCCCAGATTAATTTTTTTTTGATTGAGTTCTATTCGATTAGATTCAAGTTTAGATATTTGATCCAGGTCATTCACCATTTCAATCATGCGATCAATACTTTTTTCTGCTTTTTCTAAAAATGACTTATTGATCTTTTTATCATCCACACCACCTTCTAAAAGTGTGAGAATATATCCTTGAATATTAAAAATTGGAGTCTTTAATTCATGTGATATGTTCCCTATAAATTCCCTTCTAAATTTCTCTTGATCCATTAACCTCTCAATCTCTTGCCGGTTATACTTATCCCATTCTATAACTTCTTCTCTAATTTTAGAAAATACATCTTCGTTTATATCAACTTTATTAGTTCCTTTTTTAAGGTTTAGGTTATGAACAGTTCTATAAATTAATCGAACTTTTTTATCAATAAATTGACTAATTCCCCAAGTAAGTACAATGTAACTAAATATAAAGCAACTACTTAAGGTCAGTGCTAGAAAAACAAGATTAAATGAATGATTTATGGAATAAATTGAAATAACAATAATTGAAACCAGAATCGAAATGATTGAAGATAACCAAATGGAAAGCTTTCCAGGTGTCAGATTGCGCATCATTAAAACAAATGAATTTTATGGTGATACTTAAATATTAAGCTTCAAACTTATATCCTACTCCTTTTACTGTTTTGATGTAATCATCACCTAATTTTTCCCTTAGTTTTCGGATGTGCACGTCTATGGTTCTATCACCAACAACAACTTTTCCACCCCAAATATTATTAAGAATAATATCTCTAGTGTATACCTTTCCAGGTTTACTCATCAATAGAGAAAGCAGTTCAAATTCCTTTTTAGGTAGACTTATTTCTTCACCATTTTTCCGAATTAGATACCTTTCACGATCCACATAAATACCTTTAATCTCTTCTTCTTTAATTGGGTCAGAATATGAACTATTGCGCCTTAGAATAGCATTAATTTTACTCATTAAGACTCTTGGCTTTACTGGTTTGGTGATATAATCATCAGCACCAGCATCAAATCCTGCAATTTGTGAATAGTCTTCCCCTCTTGCGGTCAAGAATGTAATTAGGGTATCTTTTAAAGTTGGATGATTTCGTATCTGATAGCAGGTCTCCATGCCATCCATTTCTGGCATCATCACATCTAGTATAATGAGATCTGGATTATTATCAAGTGCTACTTGAATTGCATCTTTTCCATTAGAAGCGGTAAAGACGGTATAGCCTTCCTTTTTTAGATTATAGCCAACAATTTCAAGAATATCGGCTTCGTCATCGACCAATAATATTTTATCTTTATTCATTAGAAGGAATAGTAGAAATTATATGCTAAATTATAAGATTATGGGGATTGCCAATGTTAATTCAAGATTAATATTAGCATTTCATTATAAATAGGGATAAATAGGCTGGAAATATAGATAAATACACGTTTTATGTTAAGATTAGTTTAACATATCCATAAAAGATTAATAACGCATCCATTACATTGTATTGAAGTAGTCATTGTTTTTTTGCATCAAATAATCAATCTAACTGAAACTGTTTTAAGAACTATCAAATGAAAAATTTTAGATTATCAACAAAACTATTAATGGGAGCAGTTGTCGCTAGCAGCTTAGCACTATCTATAACTGCTTGTAGTGACGATGATGATGATGACGAACCTGCAATTCCAATCGTAGATCCAGAGGAGCAAACCACAATATTTATTACTTCAGATGTCACTTGGGCTGGAGATCAAATTCATTATTTAGACAAAAGAACAGTGGTTACCAATGGAGCAACATTAACCATAGGAGCAGGTGCAATTATAAAAGGTGCAGCTGGTTCTGAAGCGGATGCTAAACCATTAATCATAGCCAAAGGAGCAAAAATTATGGCTAGAGGTACAGCCGCTAAGCCAATTATTTTTACTGCTGAAGCTGATAATATTCAAATTGGTCAAATCACAGGTACCTCTTTAGGTGCCTTGGATAGAGGATTGTGGGCTGGATTAATTATTCTTGGAGATGCGCCTACTTCTCCAAAGGCTGGTGCTACTGATAGAGTAGAGGGTATACCAGCATCCGTTGCTGAAGGAATTTATGGAGGAAGCAATCCAAACGACAACTCTGGAGTATTAGAATATGTTTCTATTCGTCATGGAGGGGTTGAATTGGTTCCCGGTGGTGGAAACGAAATCAATGGATTAACCTTAGGCGGCGTTGGAGATGGAACAACTATCAATCACATAGAAGTAGTAGCTAATTTAGATGATGGAATTGAATGGTTTGGAGGTTCTGTGAATACCGCAAATGCATTGGTAGCTTACCAAGGGGATGATGCTTTTGATATTGATCAGGCATATTCTGGAACGATAACGAATATTATATACATCGCAGGAAAAGATGGTGATCATGCATTAGAAATAGATGGTCCAGAAGGTGCAGATAATCCAAATGGGAAATTTACAATTAAAGGTGGGGCACTTAGAGGAGAAAGAACTTCCCCAAAAGGAGAATATGTTGACTTTAGATCCAATGCAATTGGAACAGTTGAAGATTTATATTTCTTTGATTTTAAGCCTGATGCAGACGTAGAATTAGATGCTGATGATGATGATAAAGACCAAACAGTATCTATGAATTATAGAGATGGCGACTTGGTAATGCGAAACTGTGTATTTAATACTACTGTTACCTTAGCAGAGATCTCGGCAGATAAAGCAAATCCAACCTTAACAGGATTCGATTTCGACACTGAATTTGCCAATGATGGCAATACCATTGGTACATCTGCTACAAACTTTGATAAGTCTCAATTTGTCGGTTGGACTTGGGCAGATGCCAATAATCTTTTAAATAATTTCTAGAAAGTATTAATTAATTATTAATGAAAACCCTCTCTTAAATAGAGAGGGTTTTGCATTGAATTAAAGTAAAATTCTGAAAGGATGAATTTTTTGAAATTGACTCTTTTGTCAACCATATTATCAATAGCCTTAGCAGTAAATGCCCAAATGGGAACAGTTCGTGGCGTTGTCATAGATGATGAAACTGGCGAAACTCTTATTGGGGTTAATGTAGTTGTAAAAGGTACTACTATTGGTACTTCAACAGATTTAGATGGAGCATTTAGTTTGAAGGTTCCAGTTGGCATTCAAACACTAGAAGTTTCGTTTATATCATATGCTAAATTGACAGTTGCTGATGTCAATGTGAAAGAAGATGAAGTCAACTTACTTGGCGAGTTTAGATTGAAACCAGATG
>Ga0207422_1001913_pt1 | contig 33393 bp, 30 predicted proteins | sample MarCyaLeptolynsp_FD_187757 | JGI IMG/M metagenome (GOLD analysis project Ga0207422, IMG submission 187757) | Marine cyanobacterial communities from Panama - species 1 Leptolyngbya sp. (SPAdes) | ecosystem: Environmental > Aquatic > Marine > Unclassified | place: Panama: Panama City | collected... | reverse complement strand
GTTGCGCCCTGCTTGCGGTCATCAGACCGCCGCGCAGATCGCGCCTAGCCGCCAGACCCGAAAACCGGGTCAAGCGGCTCTGTAGTCTTCAAAAGGGCTCTAACCATCTGCTTCGTCGCGAAAGGCTCGAAAATGAACCACATTTCCTGCGCTTTCGCTCCTTGCCGCTGGTCAAAACGATCCAAACCAAATTGACTTCATTTATGAGTCCGTACCCTAGAGTAGGGACCTAAAAGATGCAGCGGTGGCGATATGACCGCTCTCCGGACCTCAAGCTGAATAGGCGTTACAGCGGATGAATTTCGGGACGTCGATATAGCTGCGCATCAGAACGAGCCAGGCTTCGCATTCCGGCTTTGTGTTGAAGCAGCCGGCCTGGGAAATCACGTACCGGACCTCGAAATTATAAACAGTGCCGCTTGCAATGCCCTTCCAGCCGGAACCGGAAAAGTTGCGGCAGTCATATTGCGTGTTCCGGGTGTAGGGAATCTGGTTCCGGTCCTTGCTGAAGGCGGGGCCGCCGAAGAGGCCGTAGGGCGTCTGAACCTGCTGGCATGCGACAAGACCCAATGCGGCGGTCGCCACCAGGGAAGCCTTCAAGACGGAGGCGAATTTACGGGCAGTGTGCGTGAGGCTGCGGATCCGTTGACCCATTGAGTGCTCCAGTGAATATGGCTGCATATCCCGTCCGAATATCCAAGAGACTGATTTGCAATAGGTATCACTTGAACGGAAGCGTGGGGTAAAATCAAGACACGATCCGGCGCGCGCGGCCATTTCATCGGGGAAATGGCAATGCAAAAACCGGCGCCATTGGCGCCGGTCGATTTGCTTTTCTGCCGTTAGGTTACTGTCAGTTGACGTTGATCCAGCGCAGCATCAGGAAGTTGTCGGCACGCTGGGTCAGGTCGATGTTCGATTTCGACCCCCAGAGCAGCGGCTGAATGTGCAGCGGGACATAAACCACGTCGTCGCGGACGATTTTCGCGACCTCGTCGAGCATGGCCTGACGCTTGTCGGGATCGATTTCCTTCTGAATCTGCGGAAGCAGTTCATCGACACGGGCGTTCGAATAGCCACCGAAGTTCCAGCTGCCGAGCTTCTTTTCGTCGTTCTTGGTCGTGACCAGGAAACGGATCGGGTGCTCAGCGTCGAACGTGCCGGGCGACCAGCCGAGCAGGTACATGTCGAAGTTGCCCGCGCGCAGTTCCGGCCAGTAATTGCGTACCGGCATCGCGTTGAGCTCTGCCTTCATACCGGCCTGGGTCAGCATCGCGGCCATCGCCTTGCAAAGTGCTTCGTCGTTGATGTAGCGGTCGTTGGGGCACATCAGGCCGAAGGAGAACCCGTCGGGATAGCCGGCTTCTGCAAGAAGTGCCTTGGCGCCCTCGAGATCGTAGCCGATGCGGTCGGTGGCAGCATCGCTGTGGCCCTTCATCTGGGCGCTTACGAGCTGTGTCGCGACTTCGGCGTTGCCGCGCATGATCTTGTCGACCAGGGCTTCAGCGTTGACCGCCTTTTGAACCGCTTCGCGGACTTTCGCGTCCTGGAACGGGTTCTTGTCGCTCGTTTCGTCCGAGTATTTCAGCGCATCGTGGTTATGCCCGAAGCCGAGCATGATCACACGGGCCTCAATCCCCTGATGAAGGCTCAGTCCGTCCTGGCTTTCGATACGTCCAACGTCCTGGACAGGAACCGGATTGATGAGATCGACCTGGCCGCTCAGGAGACCGGATACCGCGGTCGCAGGGTTGGCGATTGGCAGGAACGTTGCCTTGGTGAGGTTGTGCTCTTGTTCGTCCCACCAGCCGTCAAACGGCTCCAGGACGGTCTGGACACCCGGTTCGCGCGAGACGAGTTTGAACGGGCCGGTCCCGTTTGCGTTGAGGGTTGCGTAAGTCTCCTCATCCTTCGCCGGGCGCACCGCGTCGTTCGCTTCCGCCCAGCCTTTGTCCAGGATCATGAAGTTGGCAATGCTGTCCGGAAAAATCGGATTGGGGGCATGGGTCAGGAAGTCGATCGTGTAATCGTCGACAATCTTGACTTCCTTGACCGGCGCAAACCACGAGCTTGTGTCTGCCGCTTCTGACGACGCACGCTCATAGGAGAAAAGAACATCCTCAGCCGTCAAATCCGAACCGTCGTGGAACTTAACACCTTCGCGCAGTTTGAAGCGCCAACCGTCGCCACCAAGCGGTTCCCAGCTTTCTGCAAGAGAACCTTCGATCTGCATGTTCTTGTCGCGGCGGACAAGGCCTTCATAAACATTGTTGAGGAAACCAAGGACTGGCGCGGAGTTGACCGCATGCGGATCCATGGTCTGCGGATCGGTCGGAGACGACCACTTGAGTTCCGCAGCGCTTGCCATCGAGACGGAAGAGAGCAGGGCGGCAGCAAGTGTAATCGCCGCGGCATAGCCCTTGGGCCTGTTTAATGACTGTGACATGGAACCTCCGATCAACTTAAGTAGAAATTCGTAGCCTATACTTGGACATCCCACAGGCAATGTCATTCCCCATCAGAACGCACCTGCTCACAAAATTTTGACTTGCTGAGATCTGAAACGGCGAGGAGCGGGCCAAAGCAGCATTGAAACAGTTGACGTTTTGGAACGCGCACCGTTCAATTCAGTTATTATGTTTTGTGCGTCTCAGGGAATCCGGAGCCTCGCAATGCGATTTTTGATTTTGCCTGTTTTGATTTTTTTTGTAGCTGTCGGAAGCTTGGAAGCCGCCGAGGAGAGGCGCGTGGCGCTTGTTATCGGGAACGGTGCGTACGAAAACGTGGCACCGCTTGCCAATCCGACAAATGACGCGTCTGCCATTGCCGAATCCCTCGAACGATTGGGTTTTGAGGTCATTTTGGGCCTGGATCTCGATCACAGGACCTTTGTCAAACACATGAAAGATTATGCGAGGCGGCTTCAAGGGGCCGATCTTGCTTTGTTTTTCTATGCCGGGCATGGCCTTCAAGTGAATGGCACAAACTATCTCGCCCCCGTCAACACCGAGTTGGCAGACGAAATCGACCTTGAATACGAAACGGTTCAGCTGAATGCGATCATCCGGCAAATGGAAAGGCGGTCGCGAACCAGCCTCATCTTTCTGGACGCTTGCCGCAACAACCCTCTCGCTCGCAATCTCGCCAAGTCCATGGGGACGCGGAATGTCGGCTCAGAGCGCGGTCTTGCGCCCGTAGAGACAGGCATCGGCACCTTGATTGCCTATTCCACCCAGCCGGGCAACGTCGCGCTGGATGGAAGCGGTCGAAACAGTCCTTTCAGCGCAGCCCTCCTAAAGCACATGGAAACCCCCGGTGCGGACATTGCCATGGTGTTGCGGCGTGTCAGGCAACAGGTCCTGACCGAAACTGGCGGCAGACAGGTACCGTGGAGCAACTCGTCACTGACTGGAGAGGTGGTTCTGAAATCTGGGCTACGTCAGGATCTGGTCGAGTTGAAGCGCCTCGAGGAAGAAGCCTTTTGGACCAGCATTAAAGAATCCACTGACCCCGGGGTCTTGGAAAACTACATAAAGCGGTATCCCGAGGGCCTCTTTGTTGACGAGGCGCGCCGCGTCGTTGAAGACCTCATCGCACGTCGCAGTGCCGAAAAGGCCCAGATTGAGCAGATAAAGGCGCAGGCGGCGCAGCAGGCAGATTTTCTGCGCAGGGCGGAACGTGAAAACGAAAAGCTGATGCTACAGCTGCAGGCCGGCACCGAGAGCCAACGCGCGCGCTTGGAAGAGGCCCGATTGCAGGTAGCGGAGCGCGAGAAAGAACTTGCCGATTTGTCAGAGCAGAACGAGACCCTGAAGGAGTCCTTCCAGCAATCCGTCCTTGCACTGGAGACCCGCCTTCAAGAGGCCGAAAACAGGCAAGAAGTGCGCGAACAAGAGGTCGTCCGCCTGCGGGCTGAAAGATCAAGTCTCGAGAACCAGGTTGAAGCGCAAACGGAAATTCGCCAAACGCTGCAAAGCGCTGTCGAGAGTGCGGAGAAAAGTGCCCTGGAAACCGAACAGATACGTTCGGAGTTGTCCGCTCTGCGGTCCAAGTCCTTGACGGAAATCTCCTCCCAGAACCAGGAACTTGCCCGCGCACGCCAGCAAATCACCGAGGCACGAAAAAGTGCAGAGGCACACAGATCCGAATTGCTGAAGCTGCAGACCGAACGGGATGTGTATATCGAGCAATACCTGCAGCAGCTCCGGAAATCGGAAAGCGAACGCGAAGCGCTTGCAGCGCGCCTCGCTGCGCTGGAAGAAGAGAAGAAGCAGCTTGAGGAGGCGCAGTTTGCCAGCACGTCATCAGCTGCTTCAGCCAAGACGGCGGAAGCCTTCCGGCCAACCGTCAAGTCCGTTCATCTTGACAGAGCAGGCAGGATTGCCCTGCAAATGTCCTTGAAGGAATTCGGTTACGATCCGGGTGCAGCAGACGGGAATTTCGGGCCACAGACTTTCCAGGCGATCATGGATGCAAGGCTGGCTCTGAACCTGCCGGAAGGCAGCCATGTTGACCGCGACCTGATTAAGCTTCTTCCAGACGTTTCCAAGCTTTTCGGAGCCTACGACGGAGCCTGGGTTGTTGTGCGCACCGCTGCCGACCCCGGAGCTTGCGGCTGGACACAAGTCAAACAGAGGCTTGAAATTTCCAGGGGATCGATAAGCGGCCCCGGCTATGTCGGGGAAGTTTACAGCGATGGTTCGATCGAAATGACACGGAGTTTCATCCAGCGTCACAAGAGGAGGCAGTCGCTTTTTGAGGGAAAGATCGGGGAGACCGGTGGTGCGGGAACCTTCGCGTACGGCTTCAATGCCTGCAAGGGGGAGTTTGTGCTGCACAAGGGTGACGTTGTCAGTCTTCACGAAGAGGATTTGTTCCAGTTCGACAGGAAGGACAGGGCACTTGTCAGTGCAATCCAGAGCGAGTTGAATCGCCTGGGTTGCGACGTCGGAACTGCGGATGGCATCTGGGGTGGCCGCTCTAGATTGGGACTGCGGACTTTCAGTTCAATTTATGGAAAGCAACCGGACAGTCGCGTTCACACAATGCCGCTGCTGGACATGCTCAAACAATCCCCGGACGGTTATTGCAAGGCTCGCGAAAGTGCGCGCAACTGAAGATGGAGATTCGGATGCCAGTCCCTCCTGACATCCGAAACCTTTTTGTCCGGGCGCAGACTTAGGCCTTGCCCGTCACCATCAGCGCAAAGGCCTGATTGAGCGCCACTTCCTTCAAGCGGTCGAAACGGCCGGACGCGCCGCCGTGGCCTGCTTCCATGTTGGTCTTGAGCATCAGGAGGCTGTCGCCTGACTTTGTGGCACGCAGCCTGGCAACCCACTTGGCAGGTTCCCAATAGGTGACACGCGGGTCCGTCAGGCCAGCGACGGCCAGGATCGCGGGATAGTGCTTGGCTTCCACGTTGTCATAGGGCGAATAGGACGCGATGTACTCGTATGCCGTCTTGTCCGTAATCGGATTGCCCCATTCAGGCCATTCGGGCGGCGTCAGAGGCAGCGTATCGTCCAGCATTGTGGCCAAAACGTCGACGAACGGAACTTCCGCGATGATGCCGCCGAATTTTTCGGGTGCCATATTGGTCACCGCACCCATCAGCATGCCGCCGGCGGAACCGCCATGGGCCACGATACGCTCATAAGACGTGAAGTTTTCCGCCACCAGATGGTCGGCCGCCGCGATGAAGTCGGTGAAGGTGTTCTTCTTCTTTTCGCGCCGGCCATCCTTGTACCAGCGGAAGCCCTTGTCCTTGCCACCGCGAATATGCGCGATCGCATAGACGAAACCCCGGTCCACCAGAGACAGGGCGTTGGTGTTGAAGCTTGCCGGGATTGTGATGCCGTAAGAGCCGTAGCCGTAGAGCAGCAGAGGCGCCGATCCGTCGAGAGGCGTGTCCTTGTGGTAGAGAAGTGACACCGGCACCGTTTCCCCGTCTTCGGCAGGCGCCATGATCCGGCGCGTAACGTAGTCGGATGCGGTGTGGCCGGAAGGGACCTCCTGTTCCTTCCTGAGGATACGATCGCGTGTTTCGACATCGTAGTCGAAGGTCTGCGACGGTGTTGTCATGGAGGAATAGCTGAACCGGATGGTCGTGGTGTCGAACTCGTAGCCGCCGCCGAGCCCGAGGGAATAGGCTTCTTCGTCAAATTCGACGGAGTGCTCGACACCATCTGCCAGACGGCGGATGACGATGCGCGGCAGGCCGTCCTCGCGCTCCAGCCGGGTCATGAAAGTCTTGTAGACACAGTGTGACAGGATCAGGCAGCCCGGCTTGTGCGGAACATAGTCTGTCCAGAACTCCCGTCCGGGTGTCGCCTTGGGTGCCGTGACGATCTTGAAATCTTCCGCGTCGCCCAGGTTGGTCAGGATGTAGAGCGTATCGCCATGGTCTTCGACAGAATATTCCACGCCAGTGTCGCGCGGGGCGATCAAGACCGGTGGTGTTTCGGGTTGATCGGCGGGGATCATCCAGACTTCTGATGTCTCGTGGTCGTGGATATCGATCAGGATCGTGTTGCCGGACTGGGTTTTACCGACACCCATGAAGAAACCGGCGTCCTTTTCCTCGTGAACCAAAACGTCTTCCGCCGGATCTGAACCGACCTTGTGACGGAAGAGTTTCGACGGTCTGTGATTGTCGTCAAGGCGGATGTAGAAGACGAAATCGCTGTCCGCCGAAAAGACGCCGCCACCGCCAGTGTCCGCAATGCTGTAGTCCAGGTCCTTGCCGGAAGCGATGTCACGCAATTGCAGGGAATAGTATTCCGACCCCTTGTCGTCATATGCCCAGGCAAGCAGCTTGTGATCGGGAGACTGGCTCGCGCCGCCAAGTTTGAAATAGGCTCTGCCGTCCGCTTCCTTGTCGCCGTGCAGGAGGATGGTTTCCTCACCGCCATCACGCGGCGTGCGGAAAAAGATCGGCTGCTGGCCGCCGGTTTCGAATTTCATGCCATAGGCAAAGGGGCCGTCGGGTGAGGGGACGGAACTGTCATCTTCCTTGATCCGTCCACGCATCTCGGCAAACAGCGTCTCCTGAAGCTCTTTTGTCGGCTCCATGGTCGCGTTCTGATAAGCGTTTTCCGCTTCCAGATAGGCCCGGATGTCGGCGTCCAGCACTGAGGGGTCACGCATGACCTCCTGCCAGTTGTCCGCGCGCAGCCAACCGTAGTCGTCCTGCCGCGAAATGCCGTGGTTTTCGTAGGTTTTTGGGCGCGCCTCGGCGCGCGGGGGAAAAGCATCTTGTTTCATGGCATCGCAGGTAGGATCTTTGACCGGTGAAGGCAAGTGACATTCTCTATAGGATTGGTTCGAGCAGAGGCCTTATTCTGGATCGTTGGGAATTTCGATTACAAGTGGCCCGTCCTCGGCCTCCCAGACGCCCCGGGAGGCGGCTTTGCGGCCGGAAAACACGATGTAGCTTTGGCGTCCGTAATGCGGCAGGGGACGCGTGATCTGCGAAAGCGCGTTGCTATCGACTGCCGATATCAGCAAAACAGGTTCACCGTCCTCCCTGCTGCTTGTCCAGACGGTGGCAGATGCGTCTTCCGACCCCGCTGGCGGTGCATCCAGCTGGTTTTCGGTTGCAAACTCGGCCAGTTTGTCAGGTGTGCCAAAGACCATGAGTGCACCTTGCGGCAAGTCTTTACCGGCATCTTCCATTGATGGTCGCGTACCGGGTGCTGCAAGCCTTGCCACGATCTTCTGCGATGCCTTTGTAAATGCGTCATCGTCGGACAGCACACTTACCGAAACGTCCTCGGCAAGCATCACGTCCCTCAGGATGGGCGGACTTTCGCCCGGCAAAAGGTTTCGAAAAAGATCGAACTCGGGATCTACCCGCACGCGGAGCGGTTTGGCTTCGGTCCTCAACTCGACACGCGTGTTCGGCCCCGTCACCAAAATGTCCTCGCGAACCGTTCCCGTTTCGGTTTCAATCTGGACCGGCACCTTCAGTCTGTAGGCCGGTTGCGTCTGCATCAGCGACATCTCGGTAACGTAGCCCTCAGAGCTGGTTTCCAGTCGAACATCGGCAACGGAAAGGGTGGGGGCACCCGTGCGATCCAGCCATTGCGCGAAAAACCAGCCAAGGTCACGGCCAGATGCCTTTTCAAAGGCAACCCGCAAATCCTGCCAGCCGGCAATAGACAAGCGATGGTCGGACCAGAACTGTTTGACAGCATCGGAGAATGTGTCGGCGCCGATTTCGTTCTTCAGCATGTGGAACAGATAGGCGGCCTTGTTGTACCCGATGATCTGGGATGCCTGATGCCGTTTGGCGACAAACGTTCGGACCGGAGCATCGGCTTCCTCTGGAAGGGCCGCATAGTCCCGCAGCCAGCCAAGCCGCATTTCGCGCGCGCGATCCGGGCCTGCCTTTGCGGCCAGTCCGTAGTCAGCCATGTAAGTGGTCAAGCCTTCGGCCCAGTTGCCCTGGCGATAATCGACCTGGACCCCGTTTCCCCACCAATTGTGCAGGATTTCATGGGCAAGCGACCTTCCTTGCATGAACGGCAACGGGACGATGCGCCTGTCGATAAAGGTCAGGTTGGGAAAACCCAGACCGACGGGCAATGGTGCGGAGACGATGAAGAAGTCCTTGAACGGGTAGGCTCCAATCTCCTCCTCAAAGCCGCGCAAATAATCAGCGGAGTTGCTCAGATACTGCTCGGTGAAGTCGGACAAGCCGTCGTGAAAATAGGTGCGCAACCGGACCCCGCCGACACGTTCTTCCCGGATGTCATACGAACCGGCGAAGATCGATGGACGGTCAAACGCGAGAGCCGATTCAAATGTTGCCGCATAGCTTTCCGCCGACACCGTTTCGTCCGTCAGTTCACCTGTTGCCACCGCCCGAAAGGAAGCCGGTACGGAGACTGCCAAGCGGTAGCTTATGGTCGTGTCGCCACTATCCGGCATCCAGCCGGAAGATCCGAAAAGATAAGCCCCGTCGGGACCAGCGCCCGCTCTGGACGTTGCCTCAGCCGGGATCTTGCCACTCAAGCGGACCGTCAACTTGTTCGGTCCAGGTTTTGAAAATGTTGCGGTGAGCCGCGGGGCACCCTTGATCTGACGCGCGGTCCCATCTTCAACTTCGACGTCTTCCACCGAGAGCCATTCGGCGAAGGCAATTGTGAGTTTGTCCCGGTCATTGACCGCGAGTGTGCTTTGAACCGTGACCGACCCGGTTTCAGGATGAAGCCAAAGGTCAACATCATGGTGGACTGCTGGCTGAGCCGCTGCACTCGCCGCTTTCGAGACCGCGAGCAACACAAGCGTCAGTAACGCAAGTGAGAGAAGCCTCACTGGCCCGCGTCCGCTTCAGCGGGAAACTTCGCAATGATGGTCAGATCTTCACCGTCTCGCCTGATGTCGAGTGGCAGCCAGGTTCCGGGGGCCTGCCTTTCTATGATTGTGACGAGATCGCGTGGTGTTGCAACGGGGGAACCTGCCGCCATCAGCACGATATCACCCGCATTGAGGTCCGCTTCTTCGGCGATGCTGCCTTCGACGATGCGGCTCAAAAGCAACCCGCCTTCGGAGGCCGGTTCAATATAGACACCGAGCCTTGGACGGTCCCGAACAGGCTCTGAACTTTCCGACCTGTCAACGACAAAGACTGCGTCCGCCAGGCCTGTCTCAAGGGAGGCGCAGCCACCGTGCGGCGTCACCGGCAGCAAGCTGGTCACAGTGTCGATGCCGAGATCGGCCAGCTGATGGGGAACGCCATGCCCGTGTTCCACGTGGCCGCGTCCCATGATCCCCACGACGACGGCTTCAGGATTGTCCCTTGAAGCTTCGGCCAGCGCTTCCGCCATGGCGCGATCCCAGGTCAGCTGCGCTTCTACAAACCGGACAAATCCCGGCTGCTCTTTAATTGGCAGATCCTCACCTGAGGTACTCTTGGTGTCGGCGCCACCCGAGGCGCGGCGCAGCTGGGCCTTCTTCGCGTAAACGTCTGCGAGCGCATCCAGATAGCCGGGGCTGGCTGGCGCAGGGTCGCTGAGGCCTTCGCGTTCACCGGCCGGGACAGATGTCCAACCATTCTGACCGACTTTCGAAACCAGCGACCGGTCGACATTTAGTGCGATCACGGGAACTCTGTTCTGCCGGGCAAAATCGAACATCGGCATGTAGAAATCGGCATCGTAGCCCCAGACTTGATCCCAGCGTGATGCTTCCAGGAAAACGGGCTTTGTGAGTGCGCCGCTTGACCACTCGTCGAGCGACGTCTGGACGCTTCTTGGAAAGGCCTCGAATCCGACGATGAGCTCAGGCTGGTGCGCGTAAAGACCGGCAAGGACAGATGTTTGCCATAGATGGTCTTCGCTGGATGTGTGAGATTCGCCGAGGAGCACGACCTGGCCGGCGGCGGCGCGTGACAGTACCGCTTTTGGTCCCAGCGTCTCGCCGGTCGCCGGGTCAAGCCATTGACCGGCGTCTGCGCAGACGGAGGCATCGGCTTCGGAGGATTTGGTGCCGCTTGTGCCGAAAGCGAATGCGTGGCCTCCAGTTGCCAATGCAAGGGCAATTGCCAGGGTCAGCTTTCCGGCCAGATGACGGCTTGGCGTGATCGCCAGAAAGTTGGCTGAGCTGTTTTGATCGGTCACCTGCGTTTCTCCGGTTTCATACGCGATGCATCAGCGCCGCGTGAAGGTATCGAACCGCCCGTCCTGCGATTTGCCAGCATGCCCCTAATGTTTGATACGAATTGGGACTAGCCGCAGATTGCCGGAAAACTCCAATGAACGCACGGTGGCCATAGGACGCGGCAACGCCTTGTTGCGTTACGGCCTGAAGGCATCTGCCTTAAAGCGGCGTTCCGGCTATCAGTGAACCAGTTATGGCCGTGCTGACCTGATGGCAAGTGACATTTTCTTCACGATTGCCGTTCAAAGCCGCCAAGACAGGGCATCGCTGACAGCAGTGTTCGAAAGGGTCTAATGAGTCAGGTCGGTATCGTGTCTGAGGGCATCGGCAAAGAACTTCAAAAGGGTCTCGATGCTGGGTTGTTGTCGAAAGTCCCTGTGAGTTGCCACCCAGAGATCAATCTCCGGACCGCTGCCGATTTCAAGGCAGCTTCTCAGGTGCTCGGAATTTCGACCGACAAATCCGGGAAGCATCGCGAGCCCAAGTCCTCGATTGGCCAAGGCAGCGAGCGTCAGAAAACTGTCCGCAGAGAACTCGGAGCGGGTCCGGACGTTGGAGAATTGCCAATTACCAGCGGTAGACTGCGCAAATCCGGGTGCGACACCCAACCATTTGTGCTGTTCGATCGGAAGACTGGTGTTTTCGTTCAGGTAGTTCCTCTCACCGAAGACACCGAACGTAACGGACGCTGCCCGGATGCCGCTGAGCTCAGAAGGCAGATCTGCCCCTGGTCTGATCAGGATTTCCGCTCCGGAAAGCGTCATGTCGATCGGGTCGTTCGAGACAGCAATTTCAATGTTGATGTTTGGATGTTTTCCCCGAAGAGCCTCAAGATAGCGGGGCAACAGGAGGCAGGCTATGGCGTCTGTTGTTGCGAGCCGAAAAGTGCCCTCGATACCCTTTGAGGTGGAATCCAGATGTCTTCTGATTCTTGCAGAGGCGTCTTCCATCAGTTTCAGAGAAGCCAGCAAGGCACGCCCTTCCGGCCGCAGCCGGTATCCGTCATTGGCCCGGTCGAAGAGTTTGACGTCGTGCGCGGCCTCAAGCAACGCGATCCGTCTCAGGACTGTCGCATGATTGACACCAAGGATGCGGGAGGCTGCTGACAGAGAACCGTGTTCAGCTACCGCATGAACGTATTGCAAATCATCCCATCGGATCCTGTGCATGTGTGCACACCCTTCTGCCTGTTTTTTCCGAATTTACGCAGTATTCCTATTGTGAGAATAACAGGATGTTCAATTTTGCACATCCTGGGAGGGTGCGATGAGCCCCAGAAACTTGACGATTTTCTCGCTTGTTCTTGCTGCGATCATTGGTCCAGGCCTGGCAAATGCCGCCGGTGAATTCGACAACGCAATCAAGTCGCGCAAAGCTGTGATGACACTCTATGCCTGGAACCTCGGGCAATTAGGGGCAATGGCGAAAGGGGAAGCCGACTACGATCCCCAGGCTGCCAAGACTGCGGCTGAAAACATCAGGATACTCGCCACAATGAACAATGGCGCATCCTGGCCTCAAGGTTCCGATAGCACTGCATTACCCGGTCAAACCCGTGCCAAGGTGGAAGCCTGGACAACCTATCCGGAGAGCGCGGAGATCAACAAACAGCTTGCCGCCGCTGCGATCGCCATGGCCGAGGTTGCCGACACCGGTCTGGAAAACGTCCAGGCAAATATCGGAGCTATTGGCGGGGCCTGCAGTGCGTGCCATACGAAGTTCCGCGAAAGCGAATAGTCCGGCTGGAAAGACAAAACATGAGTTGGTGGCTGAAGCTAGGTGGCCTTGCCACCGCAGCGTTGATGCTTGCAGGACTGACGATCGGAACTGCCTACACCGCGGATGAGCGTCTCCCCAAGCGGGATGGCCTTGTGCCTGCGACGACCAAAGGTGTGCCGCACATACAGATCGGTGCAAAGCCGATCCCGGCGCTCTCCGAACGTTTGCTTGGCCGGGTGTCAACGCTTCCGGGTGTAAGGCTCCGCCCGACCGTTATTTCACTGCCGGGCGCAAAAGGGTTCTGGTTGAGCGAGAGTTTGGACCTGGCGCGTCCCAAGGCAATTGTTGGCGGCAGGGAATTCGCACATCTGCACCCGGACGGCAGCCTCCATGCGTCCTTGCCGCCCAAAAGAGCACATGAAGCGGTCGTGGCCGGTTGGGCAACAATGCACCCATGGGCAAGCAAAAGGCCCGGCTGGGAAGGGTTCGTCCTGCTTTACACGCCAAGATCCGTTGACGAAGCGGACGTTGTTTTTCAGCTCATTGTTGACGGCTACAACTACGTAACCGGTCAAAATCACGTCGCGAATGAACTTTGACGCGGCATCTTTGATGGCGCTCGCTGCCCCGGTGCGCTGCGTTTGCAAATCGTCAAATCGAATACGAAGTTGTTGGGCGCTCTAGAGAACCACACCCATTCGCCAGGCAAGCTGATCGAGCCTGTCCTGGCCGTAAAAGGGCTCACCTTCAAATACGCAACAGGGCACTCCCCAATGCCCAGCATCAAGCAGGGCCTTGTTGTTGGCCAAGAGATCGGCACGAAAGTGATCCTTTTGAGCGTCGATCAAGTTATCGAGTTCTGCCAATTCCAATCCAGCGTCAGAGACGGCCTTGGCAATGTGATCGCCGAGGTGCCAGTTTCGGGTGTTTCCATCCCAGATCAGGCGCATCAGCCTGTCGTAAAGCTCTAGCCCGGAGCCGAGAAAGCTGGCGGCCATCAGCAGGTCCAGAAGCCGCCATACCCGAGGCTGATCCGGTTCCGCAATCCATAACGAGCCAGGTTTGAAGGCGACTGGATACGGGTCAGCTTCCTTATATGGAATACCAAGAAACTGAGCCGTTCGCTGAACGTCCAGGATGAAATAATCCTGTTCCATGGTGTCGCGGTCTGTGAAGGCGTCGGCAATCCTGAGGACACCCGGCATGACCGGCTTAAACCGCACCGAAACCGCCGGGATTTCCGCCAAACGCTTCAGGCGAGGGACTGCGAAATAACAGTATGGGCTCTGGATGGAGAGGTAAGCGTCAACGCTCTTATTCATGTGCGGCCCCACCAATCGCGTCTGAATGCTGCGGCCGGCTTTCACGGGCCTTTCCGGCGCGGATGCGCGAGACGGTGCCCTCGAATTGCGATCTGTTTTCCTCATCCGTGTTCTGAGCCATCAGGGCCTCTAGCCTGAGGTCGACTGTTTCGGGTGCTAGGTGCCCGGCATGGCGAATGCCTTGAAGGCGCGCTCCGAGCGCCAGTTTCTTGCGAAGCTGATGCGGCTGAAAGCGGTCCATGTCCCTCGGGGAGAGTGATTTCTCGGCCGTCAGATATCCCGCTTCTATTGCCTCGTTCAAAAGGGTTTGCCCGCGCGAACTCCGGGCCAGCACCGCGTTGCTGCCGGGATCCTTGTGGTGATCCGATGCCTGCTCAGGCGAGGGGGCGCCCCCGATCCAGGTGTCCGACGCAGCGATATCCGCAGCTTCTCCGATGCCGTCAGGGCAGATTTTGCAGCGCCAAGGCAAGGACCAGGCGCTTTCGTCTTCGCCCCAGAAGTCGAGATACGTCTTTTCGACAGCTTTGCCATCGTCCTGCTCCATCCGTGTCGGACCAGGGCATCCGTTTCCGCGATATTGCAAGCTGGCCAGTCGTTCGAACGCGATGCCGAATTCGCCGACACGTTTGCTTAGCGCCGGCGTTTCCATGAAACCACCGCAGACAGGTGTCATCATGATCCGGCAGAATTTGTCCACGCGCTCGTCAAGGCGCGCGAGATTACGCAAGGCGGTGACATCGCAAGGGGTGCCGATAAATGCGAAGGGTCGTTCTTCGGCGATCCTGTCGTCAATATCGATCAGGGTCGCTGTGGGTCCGTATCGTGAGCCGGCGCCCTCAAGGACATCGGCGCGCGTCCGGCTGATGTTTGGTTCGCCGAAACTAGGGTGCGTCTTCGATGCCTTCGCGTGGACAATAAAGTCCACCTGTCCGCTTTCCAGGAGATAGAGGGAGAGTGCCGTCAGCGCACCGCCCGTTGCTGCTCTGAAACGGACATCCTGATCGCTGGCATGAGTCATCAGGATCTGCCGATAGGGGCCCCAAACGAGATCGGTCTCGGTCTTTGCGTCCACAAGGGTGTCTGGAAGACTTGCGATGCGCGTACCTGGACAAACTTCAAAGATCCTGTCTACGAGCCCAGCATCGGGAGGACGATCGAGGAAGGGGCGCAGGCTCCCGTCCTTGGTCGGTCCAACCTTTATTTCGTTGTCAGAGAGCGCCTCGCACAAACCGCATCCGATACAAAGTGCATCCTCGACGATGCGGAAAAACCGGTCTTCGGGTGTGAGTTGCGTCATCTGGTGCTCCGGGGAAGGGCGACGGCCCACCAAAACAGGCGAGGAAGACCCTCTCCGCATCGATGCGTCACTGTTTGAACCACGTCAATCCTTGTACTCCGGGCACCGCTGGTCCAGCAATCGCAGAAGACCGGCCCATTCGGTTTTGCCGTTGTAATTGTAATGATCCGACTTGGCCATCTGGTCCTGATACCGGGCTACCTTTTGCGGATCGATCAGATGCAGGGGCCGTCCCATCGACAGGGTCTTGATCTGCGCCGAACAGGTCTGACGTAGAAAAAATGCTCTGAAAAATGCTTCCGAAGCGGTTGTGCCGAGCGCATAGTAGCCGTGGTTGCGGCTGATCAGGATTTGGTTCTGTCCCAGCGTGTCAACGAAATGGCGGCCGAATTCTTCGTCCTCTTCAAATTCGTATTCGATATAGCCGGTGATGTTGCCGAGATAGACCGCGGGTTGGTTGAGCGGCAGCAATCCGTCTTCGATCGAACCGACCGCCATGACTTCTTCTTCGTGTCCGTGGACGAAAAACATGGCCTCCGGCCGCGAGCCGAAAATCCATTGGCACAGGTTCTGGACACCATCATTCAACCAGGGCCCGTCTGTTGCAACCGGCTGTCCGTCCGGACCAATCTTGATTATCGCCGAAGCTGTCGCTTCCTCCCAGAACATGCCGTAAGGGTGCACGAGGTAATGATCCGGCTGATCCGGAACCCGGGCTGCCACGGCTCCATTGGCTAGGTCCGACATGCCGTAGTGCGCAAGGATACGGAAAGTGGCAGCAAGGTCGACCCGGGCCTGCCATTCCGCGTCGCTACAAGGATGCTGTGAGAGCCGCGTGATGCCGTTCATGGTTTGATTTCCTGTTTCAAGATGCGTTCTGCAGCGCGGATTGCCGAGTAAAGATCGTCACGGTCGGCATAGATCCCTTCAATGAACCTGCTGCCTCCCGCCGCGTCATAACCATTGCGCCCGTGAAGCGCGCGGCGGTTGTCAAATGCGAGCAGGTCGCCAGGCCGGTAAGCGAACGTCATCTGGTAGCGGGCCTGCTGGGCCCGGGCAGCGAATGCGCGATAGCTACGATAGGCCCGGTCTTGCTGATCCAGAGACGCTACCAGGGGTGCCCTTAGCCAGGTGTTGTAGCGTATGCCGGTAACAATGCCGTCGCGATCACGCTCGATCACCGGACCGCTTGCCTTGTAGCTCGTTGTCCTGGAGCGGTTGTTGTAGGTCCAGTCGATGTCGCAGAGCGCCTGAAAATGCTCCGGTTCTTCTTCGCGCAAATCTTCGGCAATCTTGTAGCCATCCACATAGATGCCTTCGCCGCCGCTGGTGGAGTTGGCCCTGCAGAAGAGAAACTGAAGACCGTGGGGGCACTCACGTGTCGGCATGTCGATATGCTGCAGTAGTGCGTCGGAGGTAAAGGCGTTGCTGTCCGGGTCGTCCTTGATTTCCAGGGTGTACATGCGCCCGAAATTGGATTCGCGGATCGCGCCAATGCGTTCTACGACACTTGTCAGCAACCCGTCCTCATCAGGCAATCCTTCCAGGCGGGCGACGCCATAGTCGCGCAAGGACACCAGCCAGTCATGCCAGGCCTGGGTACTCTTGAGTGCATCAGGACCGCTTATCGTTGGCGGTTCGGGTTGATCCTGGCCAGTCCAGAGGACCGGGGCCCGCTTTTTGCTATCTTCGCCGAACCAGCCGTGGCTCCTGAGCCAGCCGGCGTGAAAGCTGGTGGGCGAGCGCCCGTCCGACCAATGAACCTCCACGGCACCAGTCGACAGAACGGTTGGCGCAAAAACAGTCAGATCGTCGGGTAAAGAGAGCGGTGACAACGTGGTTTCGCGCGAAAGAACATGCAGCGTTTCAGGTGAGGGGTCGTTCTCTGCCAGCAGGAACGGATGGTAGAGGCTCTTCCTGCCATCAGACCAATTCACGCAGAGCGCACCGTCTTCAACCGAGACGGTTTCCGGCAAATGTTCAACGGGCCAGACATCGAAATCCGGAGTGATCGGATAAGGTTCCGCGGTTTTCAATTTTCCGTCCTCCCTGTTTCCAGAATTCTAGCTGGGCAATGCCTGTTCGGATTGATATGAAACAACAAAAATCTGACGCTAAAGAACAGTCTCATGAAGAGTGTTTGCATCCACATTGCCGACGGTTTTCCGATCCTGTCGCTGACGCTGGTGACAGAACCGCTTCGCGTGGCTAACCGGGAAGTTGGGAAGACTGTGTTCGAATGGGCTCTGGTGTCGGAGACTGGTGGCATCTGCCGGTCTTCAAGCGGCCTTGCCCTTGAAACGTCGACGCTGCCGAGTGGCGTGCCGGACGCCGCGGTGCTCCTGGCATCCTACCAGCCGGAGCGCTCTGCCACGGAAACGACGCTGGCGTGGCTGCGCCGCATCGACCGGCATGGCGGCTTGTTGGGCTGCGTGGATACAGGAGCGCTGGTCTTTGCGCGCGCTGGGCTGCTTGAAGGTCGCCCCGCTGCCGTTCACCCGGAGGCGATTGCCGGCTTCCAGCGCCAGTTTCCAGGAAGCCTCTTTGTGGACCGGATGTCGGATTTTTCACCGCCGCGCTTCTCAAGTGCAGGCGGCGTTGCGACGCTCGACATGACGCTGGCACTCATCTCCCATTTCGCCGGCGCCCAGATTGCACGTCGCGTCGCCGACATTCTCACCTACGCACCGCGCTCCGGCAGCCTGGCTTCGTCGCAGCTTCCTGGCAGCGTCCCGAAAGAGGTGCGCGATGCCGTCGCGATCATGGAGGCCAATCTTGCGGACGGGCCGCCCGTTTCCGAGATCGCCAGGCGGGTCGGTGTGCCGGTCTGGAAACTGCGCCGCCTGTTTCTGCGCCATCTACATGCTGCGCCGACACAGTATTTTGTCGACCGCCGACTTGAGCGGGCGCGTGACATGCTCCGAAACACGACACTCTCCGTTGCGGAGGTCGCTTCTGGCTGCGGATACAACAACGCGGAAGTTATGAGCCGCGCCTATCGCGGGCGCTATGGATGCGCGCCTTCGGAAGACCGCCGTTACTAGAATACGAAATTGGTCACCCGGCATCTTCCAGAACGGTATCCGGCATTGCCTCCGGTGGAAGAATTGCGCCTTGGGCGAGCACGACACGGGCAGCGAGTGCATGCCCGGAGGCGACAGCACCGGCAATGTCTGCGCCGTTCAACCGGCTTGCAAGAAAGGCGGCATTGAAGCTGTCGCCGGCTCCAGTTGTGTCCACTGGTCTGGCGACCCGCTCGAGCGGAAAACTTCGTTGTCCTTCAGGGCCCGAATAGTACACGGGCCCACCACCGGTTTTCAAAAGGACTGCCTGCGCGCCAAGAGAGCGCAAGGTTTCAAGTGCCTGGACCGGTGTGTCGGCGCCCCAAAGTTCGCTCACATCGTCAAGTGAGGGCAGCGCCAGCGTCGATGCTGCAAGGGCATCAGCAACCGAACTGCGCGCAAGTTCCGCATTTTCCCAAAGCGTGGGGCGATAGTTGAGGTCGAAATAGACCGGGCGGCCGCTCGCCTTTAACCGCATCATGTGCCTGACAAGGCGGGCGCGCGCGCCCGGGCTGATAATGGCGAGCGTCACCGCGGACACGAAGAGGGCAGGTGCTTCTGCAAGGCTTGTGTCCTCTGCGGCGTTTTCCTGCAACAGCTTGCGGGCTGCGGATTGTTCCCGCCAATAGGTGAAGGACCGTTCCCCGTCGGGCGCGCATTCGATCATGCTCAGACCGGGTGTCTTTCCAGGCATCCGCATGATCGAGGCCGTATCGATGCCTTCATCGGCAATCTTTGAAAGGATCCAGTCGGAGAGCCGGTCGTTCCCAAGGCGGGTGACATATCGTATCTGCCCGGGACCGAGCATGCGGGCCAGATAGACCGCTGTGTTGAGCGTATCTCCGCCAAGACCCTGTCGAAAGACACCTGGCTTGTGGATCGGTTGCGTCAGTTCGACGAGAGGTTCGCCAATCAGAACCATTCGGGTCATTTTTTGACCTCCAAAGGTGTGACAAGCGGGCGTCCGTCGAAAAAGGCAGCCAGATTGTCGATTACCAGGCGTCCCATTGCGCGCCGGGCATCGGTCGTTGCCGAAGAGACGTGCGGTGTGACTATGGTGTTAGGCAGATCCATGATTTCATGCCGTGGGCTTGGTTCATCCTGAAAAACATCAAGGGCTGCCCCTCCGACATCACCATTTCCAAGGGCGCTTATCAGCGCCTCTTCATCGACAATGCTGCCGCGAGCGACGTTGATGAGCATGCCGTCCGGCCCGAGGGCTCGCAAAACGTCTGCACCCACAAGCCCGTTGGTTCCGTCGCCTCCGGCGGCCGCGACGATGAGGACATCCGCGTCCCGGGCAAGTGCTTCGGGCGTCGCCCGATAGCCGGCTTCTTCGTCCGGAACAGCGGCAAGGTCGGAATAGATCACGGTCATTCCGAATCCTCGCGCCAGTTCGGCAATTCGCCGTCCGATACGGCCATAGCCCAGGATACCGACTGTCTTTCCCTTGAGGCCGAAGCCGAGATCGAGCTTGGCTTTGGCCCAGGCTCCGGTTCGCACATGTGCGTCACCTGCAACAATGCGCCGGGCCGCAGAGAGCAAAAGTGCCAGAGCGTGCTCGGCGACCGCATCGGTGAGCACGCCTGGTGTCGTTGTCACTGCGATCTCCCGGTCCCTTGCCTGATCAAGATCGATCCGGTCGACGCCAACGCCATAAACCGCGATCATTTGCAGGGCTGGAAGCCGGGCCATCAGATCGGCGGGAAGGCCGATATCGCCCTTAGTTGCGACCGCTGTGATCCTGGACGGATCGGCGAGTGCGGCCGCTTCGTCCCGCGTATCGAACCGCGCACGGATCTCATCGGTGATCTCCTGCGGCTGCAGAGGGCTTCGCAACATAAGCATCAGCGTCCTCCGATCAGGTCCGGCGCGATCCAGTTGGGCAGACCGAGCGCAATTTGAGGAAAGACGATGATGGCCAGAAGCACAAGCAGCATACCGGTGAGATAGACCAGCGTCGGCCCCATCGATTGCAGGAGCGCAATGCCGCCGATCTTGGAGGCGATCATCAAGCAAAGCCCGTATGGCGGCGTGATCAGACCGAAGCCGAGTGCCATGACGCCGACGATCCCGAAATGAACCGGGTGAATGCCGGCGGCGAGCGCGAGCGGCAGAAACAGCGGTGCCAGGATCGCCATGGCCGGAAGGCTGTCCATGAACGTGCCGATCAACAGCATCACCAGGGCCATGACGATCAAAAGCATCGTCGGGTTGGAAATGGTGATGCCGCCCATCAAGGTGCCCGGGATCTGGTAAAACGAGATCAGGTAACCGAATACCGAGGCGCCGACGAGGCTGAAGAGCGACAGTGAAGCGAGGCGCACCGTGGCACTGGAAGCCTCAAGCACCTTGCGGGCCGTCAATGTCCGGTAGATGACAAAGCCGAGGAACAGGGCATAAAGGACGGCGACCACGGCAGCCTCCGTTGGTGTGAAGATGCCGATACGGATGCCCCCGACGATGATGATCGGGATCGCGGCGGCCAGCAGCCCGTCACGGGCGGACGACATCACCTCCCGCATGGAGGCGGGCTCGTGAACCGGCACGTCGTATTTTCCGACGAACCAGTAGTTCACCGCGAACATGGACAGGCCAAGCAACAGGCCGGGAACGATACCGGCCAGGAACATGCCGCCGATGGATGTGTTGGTCAGAGCACCCCAGACAATCATGTTGATGGAGGGTGGAATGATGATCCCGATCACGGATGATGCGGCGGTGACGGCTACCGCAAACGGGGTCGGATATCCCTCACGCTTCATCGACGGGATCAAGATGGCACCAACACCGGCGGAATCGGCGGTCGACGATCCCGAGACACCTGCAAACATGATCGATACGGCAACGTTCACATTGGCAAGCGCGCCTCTGAAACGTCCGAATATGTTCAAGGCGAACCTTATGAGTTTGTCGGTTACCTCCGCCTTGTTGATGAGGTTGCCGGCGAGAAGGAAGATCGGAACCGCAAGAAGCACGAAACTGTCCATGCCGTTGTACATGCGCTGGAACACGACCCAGGCTGTGACGCGATCGTCGAGAACGACCATGGTGATGGCCGTCAGCACGAGGCTGAATGCGATCGGGATGCCGAGAGCGATGTAGAGAAACAGCAGCCCGAACAGCAGCCAGGGGAAGAGGAAATAGAAATCAGAGCCCAGCATGTCAGCGATCCTCGTCCTTGTGGCGGAGCGGACCGTCGGGGTCCAGATCGCCTTCGCGCAGCGCGATTTCTTCGGGAGGAAGCGAATTCAGCTCCAGTTCCATCTTGTCGAGCCCCTTGGTCAGCAGCGTCAGGACGCGCTGGAGCATGAACAGCGCCATGACGACACCGGCCGTGAAGAAGCACACATAGATCCAGAACATCGGAAGCTGGGCAGCCGTGGAACGCCGCCGCCAGCCGGATTCGGCGAATTCCCAACCGGACCAGATGAAAAAGATCGCGATGAGCACCAGAACGATTTCACGCAGGTACCGGGTGAACCGGTCCATCCGGGAGTTCTTCGGAAAGGCGTCCAGGACGAAGTGATCGGAATGATAAACACCGAGTGCCGTGCCGAGCATGATCGTCCACTGGAAGGCGAACCGTGAGAACTCTTCCGTCCAGTAGATCGGGGGCAGAACAGGCAGGTTGCGGCTGACGATCTGGTAGAGAATAAGGCTCAGGAAAAAGGCCAGAAGTGCCAGCAGCACCCATTCCAGCACCTTTTCGAGGCCGCGATTGAAGGTGTCGAGACCGCGCAGCATGACGCATCCTCCCTTCGGTCTGCGGTGGCAGAACCGTGCGAATTCGTTTGTTTTTGAGATGGTCCGGACCCGCCCGTTGTCAGGACGGGTCCAGGTGTTTTGGCTTAGTTGCCGGTGCTCACGTCGCCGGCGCTTGACTGGATGCGGCTGTAAAGATCAGCCAGTCCCATGCGGCCAGCCACTTCCAGAACGGCGGGACGAACGAGTTCCTGCATTTTTTCGCGATCCATTTCGTAAAGCGTCGCGCCTTCTTTCTTCAGAAGTTCCATGGCCTCGGCATCCTGACGAAGCTGGACCTGACGCGCGAGTTCCGAGGCCTCGGCACCGGCACGCAGCACGATTTCACGCTGTTCGTCGGTCATCCGGTCCCAGGTCGCGCCTGAGAAGGTCACCAGCCTAACGGTGATGTCGTGTTCGGACAGACCTATATGCGGAGCGACCTCGTGGAAGCGCATGCGGTGGATCCATTCGGCCTCGTTCAGCAGGCCGTCGATCGCACCGAGCTGGAGACCGGTGTAGATCTCGTTCCAGGCAAAGTTGGTCGGCCGCGTTCCCAGCGCACTCCAGGACGCGATGAGCGGATCGGTCGGGTTTGTGCGCAGCTTCATGTCGGCCAGGTCGTCCAGTGAGTTCAGCGGGCGGTTGGAAACGACCTGACGCTTGCCGCCGCCGAAATAACCGATGATGTTCACACCGCTTTCGCCGGCGATCAGCTCTGCAATGTCCCGGCCGACATCACCGGATAGCACCGCGTTCCAATGATCTTCATCGCGATAAAGGAACGGGAAGGTGAAGATATTGGCAGTTGGTGCGAAATCGGTGATCTTGCCCGGGTTTACGATCGAAATGTCGAGGGCGCCGGCCATTTGCTGCTCGAAGAGCTGGCCTTCGTCACCCAGGACGCCGTTTGGGAAGATCTGCACTTCGATCGCGCCGTCCGAGTACTCCTCGGCGAGCTTCTTGAATTCCTCGGCACCGGCCTGATAGGCCGTGTCTTCAGCGCCCAGATGACCGAAACGCAGTGTCAGGTCGGCCGCCGCAGCAGTGCCTGCGGCATAGGCGAGTGCAGCGCCTGCAATTGCAAATGTGGCTATCTTGGTGAGTTTCATGCTAGGTCCTCCCTTGCTTGTGGACGGGCTTCATCGCCCGGTACGTAAGCGCGGCACCGCCTTTGGTTGTCAGGCCTGGCGCGGTGCCGCTCCTTCGAAGTCTTAATCGGTGAGTGTTGCTCCGCACGATTGCCTGATGATCAGCCGTGTCGGAATGATGATCCTCTCGCTGGCCATGTTCGGGTTGGCGATCCGCCGCAACAACAGATTTCCCGCCTCGCGTCCGATATCGTGGCCATGCGTTTCAACCGTTGTCAGCGGCGGATAAGCTTCCGAGCTGGCATCAATGTTGTCGAACCCGGTCACGGCGACGTCACGTCCGGGGACAAGACCGGCGGCCCGTATGCTCGCCATGGCGCCAAGCGCGACCCTGTCGTTGAAGCAGACGATTGCCGTTGGCGGATCATCGGCTGCAAGCAAGCGCGCCGCGCCTTCGCGGCCTCCTCGGCTTGTGTTTGCCGTCTTTATGATGGTGTCGGCAGGCAGATCGGCGCGGGTAAGCGCGGCCCGGAAGCCCTTCAGGCGTTGACGCGTTGCGGAGTGTTCAAGATCACCGCCCAGAAACGCGATCCGGCGATGTCCCAACCGGACGAGGTGCGAGCAAAGCGTTTCAATGCCGCTCTCGTAATCCGCGCTGACGAAATCGCCCTCGGTGTCCGAAATGGAGCGCAGCATCTGAATAACGGGAATGCCCCAGTTTCGAACCGTTTCGAGCAGGTTCTTGCTTGTTCCGGGGGCAGGGCAGACGATAAGCCCATCGACGGACTGTTCGCGCATTCGAGTCAGGAGTTCCCTCTGGCGATCAGGGTCTTCGCGCGTGTTCAGGAGAAACGATATCTTGCGCGCCTCACCGATGACCTCGTCGACACCGCTTACAAGTTCGCCGAAGAAGCTGTTCGAGAGCGTTCCAACAACAATGCCAACCGTGTTGGACTGGCCGGTGCGAAGCAGCGCGGCACCGCGGTCGTATACGTAACCGAGTTCCTCAGCCACCTCTTCGACGCGCTGCCTGGTCGCGAGCGATACACCGGAGTTGCCGCGCAAGGCCATGGAGACGGACGCGGTCGAAATCCCCAGTCTCTGGGCAATGTCCCCCAAAGTGACACGTCGCGCCTGTTCCGAAGATTGCTTCATCGATTTATCTTTTTTTCCCAGATTTACCGTCAGTTTTTTTAACGATTTTTATTTTTAACTTAATCGATTAAGTTTGTCAAACCTTCTGACGACAATGTGAAGGAAAGGGGGATAGCGGGCGCTCGCAGTCGGATCGAGCTCATCACCAGCTCGCGTACATGCACACGCCGGTGCTGCTCAATTGCCATGAGTTTGTCTTGGGGCGCTGAAGAGTGGGGAAGGCTGCCATTTCCGATCATTGGCTGGTAGGCTCCCGGGTGGTTTCTACGCCCAGATGCGGCACAGGTTGTGATGCTCATTCCGGAGAAAATTCTTTATCCCCTGTTTCAAAAGATAGCCGCACGGCCGGCTTTGGCCGAGCTCGTCTTCTTTTTCGATCCGTGGGGAAATCCGTTGGGCGAAACCTTTGCCCGCGACCCCTCTGATGCGGTTGCGGCAATGCATCGGGAAGGGCCGGTCACCTACCGCGCCCTTTACCGCCACTGGATTGTGACCGGGTACGAAGAAGCGCTGGAGATCTTTTCCCGCGACGATCTGCTTGTTGGCGATCCAATTGGTGTTCTGCTGGGCGTTAAACCCTACAAGGACCTTTCTGCGCTGGCAAAGTGGACGTTCCAGAACCTCATCCTTGTAAGCGACCCACCGAACCACACCCGCTTGCGCCGTGCAGTCCAAAGAGAGTTCACACCCAGCAGGACAGAGCGGCTTGAAGCGCGCATCAAAGAGGTCGCCGAGGATCGCCTGGCACATTTGGCACAGAACCCGAATGCCGATCTGGTGCGCGATTATGCGACGCCCCTCGCCAATGCAGCAGTTGCCAGCCTGATTGGAATTCCAAAGGAAGATTGGGGTTGGTCGCAGAACATGACGAATGTGATCGTGCAGTTGCTTGATCCACTCCTGCGGTTCGATCCGGAGATTGTCAGCGGCGCAATCGATGAATTATTCGCGTATTTCGAAACTCTCTGTGACAGGCGCAAACAGCACCCGCAACAGGATCTCCTCAGCGCAATGCTGCAGGTGGAAGACGAAAAGCTGAACCGCAAGGAAATCATCACCATGGCGATCATGATGCTGGGCGCGGGCTCGCAAACGACAGGAGGATTGCTCGCCAATTCCGTTTTTGCGCTGTCGCGGTTTCCGGATCAGCAGGAATTGCTGCGCAATCAGTCCGGTCTCTGGCCAAATGCGATCGAAGAGTTCTGCCGCTTCGACACATCTGTAAAATTTGCGCCGCGCACCACTGTCAGTGACCTAAAGATTGGCGGCAAGACGATCCCAAGTGGCTCAAATCTCATGATTCAGATCGTTGCCGCAAACCGGGATCCACGACGCTACGCGGACCCTGACCGGCTTCAACTTGATCGCAAGGATCCGCAGCCTCTGACATTCGGATATGGCATGCATTTCTGCCTCGGCGCTGCGCTGACACGGCTGGTTTTGCGCGTTGGGCTCACCGCTCTGCTGGAAAGGTTTTCAGAGTTCGAGATTGACCAGAAAAGCACAACATGGCGCAAATCGCTGCTGCTGCGCGGTGCGAACCTGATGCCGTTCAAGGGCGTGCAAGCCAGATAGCCGTATTGGCTCCATAAAGTGGCTCCGTAGTTTTCAAAAGGGCTCTTAAACGGCCAAATCCGAAGGACGGCAAAGTGGCTGTACCTCGCAGAGTCATTGTGCTTGACCGGGCATAAAGCCCGCTCTGCACACGCTTCCTCCCGAGATTTTGCCATTTCTGCCGCCAAATCGGCTTCATTTATGGGTCCGTACCCTAGTGTGTGGCCCAGCTCGCCTCGCAAACGATGCTTCGCAGCCAGTCGGCTTCCGGTCCGAATTTCTTCAGTTCCTTCAGCGCAAGCGTCTGGTAGGTCCGGCTTTTTTCCACCGCGCCGTTTACGCCGAGCCAGTCCGTCGATGTAAATTTGCCCAGATCCTTGCCCACTTCCTTGCCGACTTGGTCAGCGGTTGCGGTGACGTCGGCAACATCGTCCATGAACTGGTACGACAATCCGAGATAATGGCCGGTTCTCTCCAGCCGGTCGGCGTCTTCGTTATCTGCGCCGCAGATGATCGCACCAGCGCGCGCCGCGGCACCGTAAAGCGCAGCGCTTTTCAGTGTGTAGCAGTCCAGCAATCCATCCGAGGAGCCATCCAGGACATCGCTGGCGAGATCGAGGCACTGGCCTTCGATCATGGCTAGGCCTGCGCTGCTGAGGCTGAGGGCTGCCTGGACGCGTCGTTCCTCCGGTACTCGTTCGTTGTTCAAGCTGATGTCATAGGCCATGGTCACCAGAAACACCGGAGCCATGTCGACCGCCCATCGCGGAAAAACAAGGTGGGCGCAGGGTTTGCCACGGCGCAGGGCCGCGTCGTCCATCGAGGGCAGGTCGTCGAGTATCAGCGAGGCGGCGTGCGCGAGTTCCACGCCGCATGCGCCGGGCAATCCGATCTTGAGGGCGTCCCGATGGAAAATCCGTCCGGAGGCAACGGCGACGATCGGCCTCCAGCGATGACCGCCCCCCAAGGCGACATATTGTGCAACCTGCCGGACTTCCGTGTCCGGATAGCGGAGAAACCGTTGTTCAAGATAGTGTTCGACCGAGTCTCTGACCTCCGCTTTTTCCGATTTATAATCAATTTCCTCGTCAATCATTGTGTGCCCCGGCAGCGGTGGATTCCCGCTGCCTTCCCTTGTTGAAAAGTGTTTTGAGTCGAATGGAAACGGGCTTCGTCAATACGTCCAGCAAGACCGGCAGGCGAAGCAGGGCATAGTTGTCGACCATCCCCATCGTTCGATAAAGTGCGGTGATCGTACGTTGGCTCTGCACCCTGATCGCCCGATCGACATACCAGCTGGTGATCCGGTGCAGGATCGTGCGGCGTCCGTCTACGCGGTGTCCGTGCCGAAGGTCTTCGGTCGTGGAGAAGAGCCACGGCACCGTCAGCATGCGTTCGCACGCCTTTTGTGCAGAACGGATTGCCCGCTGCAAAGACTGCCGGTCCCGTAAATTTCTGCCTGCGAGTTCCTGTTTGATCTTCTGAGCCTGCAGGGCCGCGATCGTCATGCCTTGACCGTAGAAGGGGTTCACCGTGCAAAGCGCATCGCCCAGAACGAGCAGGCCATCCAGCTTGCGCGACAGATTGCTGAAGGACCTCTTGCGGCTCCCTTGCATCCGGTATCCGACAATGTTGGAAACCGGCTTGCTTTGCCGGATGTGCTCAAGCAGTGCCGAGTCTTCCAGTTTTCGGACGTGTTCCAGAAATCCGTTTTCGTCCGTGGAGGGCCGGCCGTCCAAAGCACCAACCAGGCTCGCAATCCAAATGCCGTTTTCCTCAGGGTAGATTCCACCAGCACAGCGGTTTTTCGGCGGAAACCAGGAGATCGCGGCAACTTTCCAGTCTTCTTTCCAGACCGCAGGGCGTTCAAAACGGCGAGAGGCGTATCCGACATGGGCGTCGACGACCAATTCGGGAACCTTGATCTGCCGGTCTCTTAGCCAATGCGAGGCCACCGATCGCTGGCCGCTGGTGTCCACGACAAGATCTGAATGGATTTCCTGAGGTCTGTTTTCCGGGCCGGAAATGGAAACTCCGGAAACCCTCGAGCCGGCTTCGTCATACAAGAAGCCGGTCACCCTGCTGCGTTCGCGAAAGGTTACATTGCCGAGTGCAGCTACACGTCGGCGGACTTGCCACTCAAGCAGGTTGCGGCTCAGGAGCAGGCCCTTCAGGTCAGACGAAAATCTGGGCAGACGCCTTCCGCGAACGTTGACGATTGCGTCGCGGCACGCATCGCCCGGTATCGCTCCAGCTTCGATGAGTTGTTCCTTGATGCCGGGAAACAGATCAACAATTGCCCTGACACCGCCGACGAGCAGAATGTGCCCATGGGCGGACTGCGGCGTGCCCGGCCGGCCCTTTGGGCTTTGCGGAAAACTGTCGCGGTCAAAAATCGTGACATGGTCAAAGGTGTCGGCAAGCACCCTGGCTGCAAGCAAACCAGCTATGCCTCCGCCAATAACGGTCGCGCATGACGTTGGAGATACTGATGCGGAATTATTTGCCGGCGTCCTCATAAGGGAAGTCCGATGAAAACAAAAAACAATGCTTGGCAATTATTTGAGCAAATATACCGAGATCAGTCCATTAAAAACGGTCATTAGAATGTCAAAGTGAACCCTAATTGGAGTTTTTCAGCTGGGTCATCTTCTAGAAATAGAGCTCAGGCAACTTTACGACTTCTAGTTATGCTGAAACAATTGCTTCAAATGCTCACTTCTTGAATTGAACGGAGCTCAAATCAACGAAAGAGCCGTTCGAAGGGGGGCTGGCACTTGCCGTCAAGGTCAACACAGCACCGCGAAGCGACCACTTTGCTCTGTGCTCCAGCTTCTGTTTCGTGCTTGTTTCCTTTGCCTCGAAGGTGAAACTAATCTGGTTTGCATCCTTGCGGCCGGAAATTGCCGCATCGCCTCCGCCGCGAGGGATCCGCCAACGTCCCGTGACACGGTTCGATGAAGCTGAAACAGCGATAAGACCGTCCAGCGTGAATGTCTTGTTCGCAACAGCGCATCTGCCGGTTGTCTTAAGTTCGTTCTTGTCTTTCGAAAGCGCATTGCGAATACGACAGAAGACAGCTTCCTTCGGTGCTTCCAGGCTTTGTTTCGCCCATCCGCGGCCGGTCCAGTTTCCCGAAAGGTCGGCAAGCAACGTGTCCGCCTGGGCCGGCAACAGGACTAGGGAGAGAGCAACTGCTGCGATAAAAATTCTTGCCAGCAACTGTATAACCTCCGATCGGCGAACCAGCGCCTCTGTTAAAATCCGTTCAAGAAACGCGTGGCTATGGCAGAAATGTCATGCAGATAGCCTTTTATACTCCATGAATTCTGACAAACTGTAGCATCACTTTACGTGAGGCGTGCATATACTTGGCGAATTTTGAAACATAGCATCATGGGTGCGGGCTGTTTTAGGCGATAAAGGAGGGGGCAGTGCGGGTTTTGTTGTGGCCAGGACTTTTTACTCTGTCGCGGCCACTCCTGTCTCTTTGCGTGCTTCTGGTCCTGTCCGGGCTGACGTTTGTTTCCGTCCTGCAGCTTCGATTTGAAGACGATATCACGGCGAGCTTTTCGTCAGGCAGCGGGCATGCCGAGGCTTATTTCGACTTCTTGCAATCCAATGAAGGGGTCTCGCCCCCAATTCTTGTCGTTTTCCGTTCACCCGAACCCTTTGATGCGGACGGCTACGGTGCGCTTCAGGAAATGCAGTTTGAATTCGCGCTTATCGAAGAGGTCGCTACCGTCGTTTCTGTTGCATCTGCCAGGTTTCCTTCTTGGCATCAAATCTATCCGGACGAACCGGTTTTGCCTTTTGAACTGGACCTGGATGCGATTGAGGAGAGAGCAGCCGCCTATGAAAACCTTGGACTTCAGCCCCGGCTCGCACTTTCGCCCGACAGGAGAACGGCGCTCTTTGCCATCGGACTTCGCGGTGGCTTTACGGACGGTCTCCTGTCTGAATTCAGGCAAGTCGCTGACCGGGCATCATTGGGCGGTTACAGCATCGACGTCACAGGTGCCCAGACGATCGGCCCGGAAATGGTCCGGGCGCTTCAGACGGATTTGCTTGTGTTCAACTCCGCTGCTGCGGTTGTTGCCCTGGTTGTTGCCTGGCTGGTGCTCGGCAATCTGCGGCTGGTGGCGTTGACCGTTGTTCCGGCGTTTTGCGCTGCCTATTTCTCGCTGGCATTGTTCTTTCTCCTTGGATTGAAAATCACTGTTTTGAACAACGCAATTCCGCTGTTGGTGATGGTGTTGGCGCTCGCAGATGCCGTCCATTTGATCTTGAACATGCAAAACAGGACGGGTGTCAGCGGGAAGATGGAACGCGTCCGAAAGACCTACCTGGAAGTCGGACCTGCCTGTGCGCTGACGGGCGTCACGACATCGATTGCCTTTTTCATGATCGCACTGACCGACAATGCGCAAACAAGAGAAATGGCACTGCTCGGGGCTGCGTCGGTGCTTGTCGGTTATGTGGTCGCCATGGCTGTTTTCTGTCTGCTGGCGCCCAGGATGTGGCCGCTTGAAGCTGGACAGCGCATTTCAATCCGATTTGCCTTGCCGCCAAGCCTTATCTCTCTGATTGCGAAGAAATCCCGCGCCATCAGGTTACTCAGCTACCTGATTTCCGTCGCCGCTGTCATTGGACTGATCACGGTCGAACCCTGGTTCAAGATGGACGACAACTTGCCCGCGACCAGTGCGATGAGGAACGTCAACGAGGTGATCACAAAGGATTTCGGAGGTTTTTATCCGCTGTGGTTCGAGCTCGAGGCGCAAAGTGAACAGGGGTTTGAAGCACCCGACGACTGGCAGCGTTTGGTCAACTTGGTCAACGTCATCGAAACGGCGTCGCCTCACGCCACCAACCTGTCACTTGTTTCACTGGCCAAGTGGCTCGACCGCCCGGATCGCTTGCCTTCGCGGGAGGACATCGAGAACTGGCCGTCGGATACAAAAGACGTTTTCCTGTCTTCTAACGGGAAGATCGCGCGGGTCATGACGCTCGTTCCGGAGCCGATGTTTGACAGGCGGGTGCTCGCAGCGCAGGACACGCTGGAAGAGGCTGTGAGGGGTGCATCGAATGCCGCCATTGTCGGGCAGCCGATGATCATGCGCTACGACACGCTGGACCTCGTCAGGCAACATGCATTCGGTCTTGCTGCGGCCTGTCTGGCAACGGTGCTGGTCATTGCCGCCTACTATCGTTCCTTCGGTCTTGTTCGCATTTTGCTGCTGCCAAATCTCCTGCCGGTCGCCATTGCGATAGCGGCCCTTCACATCATCAACGAGGGTCAGTTGACACCGGCGGCGCTGCTGGCAGTGACCATCGCCTTTGGAATAGCGGTCGATAACTCAATTCATTTCATCAATCGGTATTCGTTGGAAAAGAAGAAACAGGACACTCCGCAACAGGCTCTGGAAGCGACGATTGCGGAAACCGGCCAGGCGATGATCATAACAACCGTCCTGATCTGCTCCGGGCTCGCGGTCACGCTTGCGAGCGCATTTTTCACGGTGAAGCTGTTCGGCATGTTGCTCATCGTAACCTTTCTGGCGGCTCTTCTCGGCGACCTCTTGCTGCTGCCGAGCCTGATCGCGAAAGAGGAGGGGAGCGGAGCTGAGCGCGTGGGGTCCGGTTCACGGAACAGCTAGCCAAATGAGACTGTGGTAGGATTGAAACGCAACCTGATAACAGCGCCAAGCATATGACGGCGCTTGAAAATCAACGGTATCCCGGAGTTTTCGGTATTTTTTTCATAAGTTAGCGGTGCCCATGTGACCGACAGCCCTGACCGGAAAATTGAGTATTACGAAACTGGATCCGGAGCCCCGGTTCTTTTCGTGCCGGGTTCTTTCAGCACGTCCGTTGCCTGGCGGTCCATGCAGAAATGTCTGCCCGATGGGTATCACTGCATCGGCACCAGTATTTGCGGGTATGGGGAAACTTCAGAAACGCGAAGCGGCGACGATTTTGATATCGCGCACGAAGTGGCCGTGATCGAAATGGCCGCGCAAAGGATCGGTTCGCCAGTTCATCTCGTCGGGCATTCCTTCGGCGGGACGGTTGCGCTGGCAGCGGCATTGAGCGGCCGGATCGATGTGCGCAGTCTCGCGACCTTCGAGGCCAATCCACTCAATCTCATGCGCGAGCATGGTGATCTTGACCTGTATGAAAGCGTTCAGCGCATGGCGGCCGACTTTGAAGAGGCACATGGCACAGGCGAGCGGGATGCGGCTGCGCGCATTATCGACTTCTGGGGTGGCTCCGGCTCGTTTGCAGCGCTTCCTGAGAGTGTTCAGGACTATTGCAGGCAAACGGCGGCTGCAAACGTGTTGGACTGGCACACCTGCTTCGGATTTACGCTCACGCGACAAGATCTCTCGCACTTGGGCATACCTGTCCTGATCGTGCGTGGCGGACTGGCCAATCCGGCAATGGTGGTGATCAGCGGCGTGCTTGACAAGGGTCTGCCAAAGTCGCGTCTGGAAGTGGTCGAAGGCGCAAGCCACTTTCTGATCAGCACGCATCCAAGCAAATGCGCCGAGCTTCTATCCGGCTTTCTGGCTGCCGATCATTGCTGAGAATTCGCCTTAGCTTCGTGACGCGAAATCCGCATCGCGCGGATCGCCAAGCGTGACGCTGTTCAAGTACGCCTTCTTGATCCGTTTGCCCTCGAAAACAAAGAAAGCAATGGCACGCGTTTCGAACTTCTGGCCGGTGACAAGCGACTTGCCGCGCGTGTAATGCATACTGAAGAGCCTGTCGCCATCCTCCATCATCTCCACGAAGTCCTGTTCCTCGACGTCCGCGTCTTCCCGCATCCGGTTGATGCGGCTTTGAAACACATCGCGCGACAAGCGGTGCCCGTCGATTTCCGCTGAAAAGTCAGGCGTGAAATAGGTGTCCATGACTTCCTGCGGGCTTTTCTTCGGTTCAAACACCCAGTCGAACATGAAATCCTGAAAGACTGTCTGGAGCGGTCCTGAAAAACCGCCTCTGTTTTGCTGTCCCGACACTTGTCTTTACTCCACGTTCCTTCTCGGCAGACAGTTTACCAGCATGGCCGTTTCGAACCCAGATCAAGTCTGACTGGTGTCGCTTTTTGACCTCTGAAGGTCTGGTGGAGATAATGGATGACAACGGAAATTGAATAGATTACGCTACGTGAATCGAGGATCTCAATTTTAGGAGACCCTCGAATAACCAGATACTTATTGATTATTGAATAGCAACAAAAACCGTCGCTGAAATCTAACCAATTGTTTTTAACGGTCTGATGAAGCGATCCTGAATTTATAACTATAAAGACGACTCTCCCGGCTATTCAGCTGTCCTTTTGGAGATCCGGAATGAATTTTGAAATTTATAAGGAAAATGACATTTGCATACTCAGGCCCGCTGGCCGAATGGATAGTGAAACAATTCCAGAGTTTGAAGAACTTCTTTTCAGCCTGATCGACAGCACGCCGGTCAAACTCCTGATCGACATGCAAAGGGTGACCTTTCTTGCAGGAGCAGCACTTGGTGTCCTGCTTGCTGTCGCCAAGCGGCTGAGCGGTGGTGCTGACAGACTCTGCCTTTTCGGACTGTCGGGCCGGACCCGGGAAGTTTTTGAAGTGTCCGGGTTCGTTTCGATCCTGGAAATCCACAGCGACGAAATTAGTGCACGCGGAGAAGTCCGCTGACACAGGATGGTTTTCAGATCGCCGCAACGATGTTTGCGGGGCTTGGCCTGTTTTTCTTCGCCATGCATTTTCTTTGCGTCAATCTCAAGCGCC
>Ga0207422_1001909_pt1 | contig 33489 bp, 21 predicted proteins | sample MarCyaLeptolynsp_FD_187757 | JGI IMG/M metagenome (GOLD analysis project Ga0207422, IMG submission 187757) | Marine cyanobacterial communities from Panama - species 1 Leptolyngbya sp. (SPAdes) | ecosystem: Environmental > Aquatic > Marine > Unclassified | place: Panama: Panama City | collected... | reverse complement strand
CCAGTGGTCTTGCCAGTCGGTTACGGTTGATCCATCGGTAGAGGTGGTGACATCTGCAGCTTCGTTGGCCTTTAACCAGGTAGAAAGTGCCGCCTTATAGCCCCCAGGACCTTTATTTTCGATGATGACATTCGTAGTGCTGGCTACTCCCGCAGCTACCCCAGCTACCAGATCCAAACCAGAATCGGAGGACTTGGTGTCAGTGGGGAAGGTAGTAATATCAGCCAAATCCACTCCACTATCAATTGTTACTTCTGGTGGTGTAGTGTCAAGGGCGGTGCCTGAGGTATAGCCATCGACTACATCGGCTGGGAAAATTGAGTAACCAAATATTGTTTCATCTGCTGCAATATCAAAATTGGTGAAGCTTACTGCCACACCTTGCACTGTTTGTGTACCAATATCCAAAAGTGGAATAGGATCTACACCAACTGTTTCACGTCTGAGGATGATATAACCGTTGTAAGTTTGCCCGGTTCCTGGCCAGTCATTTTCGCTTATACCTATAGCAGTACCATAAGTTGCAGGGTCACCATTGGAATCTAAAGTGAGAATGGGAGCTACCACGATGTTGTCGTTACCTCCTCTTTCAATAATTGGGAAAACAGCTTCGTCAGGATCTGGTGTTTGAATACCGGAGTACCAAATTACATCGACTCGTTCTGTTTCTACCTCAATACTACCAGCAGCCAAGTCGTCATCATTTACCAGAATATTGTCATAACCAGTATTTAGCGCATTAGATAGATAAATGGCATCAGCCTCTGCTACTTTGGTGGGCTGAATGGTCACGACACTACTTGTAACCCCATTGTCTTGATACCAGATGTTTACCAGCCTTGATGTTGAGACTCTCCTGAGAATTAGCGTATCCGGAGCTACGAAATTATTGTAAGTTAAGCCACCTACAGTATAAGAACTTACCCGTACATCATTACCAGAACCGTAGTTGAGTGTATAAGCGGCACTTGCACTTACTGAGTTTGAAGCATCACTCGGGGAGGTGACGTTATCTGTGGAACTGGTGGCCGATTCATTGGTCACAGTAATAGCAGTAACATCCGACTGCGCATACAGCGAAGTGGATAGTACGAACATGAGCATACAGCCCAGCCAGCCTATGGGTTGTTTTATTTTAATAATAGCAGTGTCTCTTGGAAGAAGGCCCCAGACCCTCAAACCTTTAATAAATGTGTATAACCTCATCGAGAAGAATACCCCCCTCGATTTGGAGAAATTTTTTAACCTTTTTTCGTGTAGACTTTTCACGGCTCTTTTCCAATGGAGCATAACCATTAGTCAAGATCGTGCCAGAGAGCTCTGAATGTTGATTGGGACGCGAAAATCGGCCTTTTTTATGAAATCACAACGAAGACCATGAAAAAATTATTCCCAAATTGGGAAATCACGTTGTTTTACGGGAAAAAGACAAAAAAATGTTGTTCGTATGTAGATACTTGTAATTGAAAGACAGTAATTCTAGTTAAAGACTATCAGAATTAAGCGGAATGATTTTGAGATATGGAGGTGATTATCGGATGATAAATCGCTTGGTAATTGACCTTTTATTGTCAACGAGAACTCGAACAAAATAGACTCCCTGATTAAGGTTTTGCGTGTCGAATTTTGCCTCTTTTCTTTCAACATTTAGGGCTTCTCTATGGAGCATATTTCCGCGCATATCGAATACCCCAAGCATGGCTGAAATTGTACTTTTTGGCAAATCAAAATCAAAAGTAATTTCTTGTCCGCTGATCACCGGGTTTGGGATCACTTTTAACTCAAGTTCGTCTGGTAAGACCACGAAAGCTGACTGAATAGGAGAGTAGCTGAAGTCACCATTTAGATCTACCTGTTTTAATCTGTAAAATGACCTGCCTGATAGTGGCTGACGATCGGTGTACTTATATTGGTTAATAGCATCGGAGGTGCCTGCTCCATCTATCTGAGCGATGCTTTCGAAGCTTTGACCATCATTGCTTCTTTCGACCGTGAAGAAGGCATTATTTTCTTCAGAAATCGTAGTCCATTCCAGTGCCACTGTTTGGTTTATTGAAGTGGCTGTGAAGGACAAAAGCTCTATGGGTAGTGCGTCAGCCTCAATGGAACCTAGTGTGTAGAAATAGCCGTCTGTTCCATTAAAGTCTACATCAAAAGTGACAGTCTGAGCCACAGCATCAATACTCGTTGGTGAAACTAAAGTAACACCTGAGCTAAAGTCATCGTCCGTATCTATCATCATTCGGACTTGTGTGAGGTTATTATCTCCTGTAGGGGTGCCCGTGACTTCGCTTAAATCGAAGGTTACGCTTACCGTCCCGACAGTGCCGCTTTCCTGAACCTGCCATTCTCGATTCAACCTACTGTTGATGGTAGCAGGTCTTTCTGTATTTCGTGGTTGCTCAACGGGAGCATTATCATTACCCCAGATTAGCCAAGAGTCATCATTGTCCCATGATGTTATTTCCATATCTACTATAGCATCATCGTTTTCACTTTTAGATCTGGTTTGGTCAAAGCAAGAAAGATCATCTCTACCGATGCCTGCAATATCATTGAAGTAAGTAGCCCCTCTGGCCGCATAGTCCCATATAACCGCTCCATCTCCAGCAACATAGTCCCCTTCCCGAATAAGACCAGAGATAACCTCATTAGTCGTACCATCCCCATCGGTATTGTTAGACCTTGTAATCCCATATTTCAAGGCCAAATAGCTTTCGGCCCTTGCTTGTTCTTCACCGGTCAGTACTGAAGAGAATACCAAAACTTCCGCAATATTTCCTTGAAATTGCCCTCCATTGAGATAAGTGCTTTGATTTCCAATGGCCCATGTATCGGCCGCATCTAGGGAAGTGGCATCTGAGGTTCCGGTACCAACATTCAGGGAGTTCACATAAAGATTTACTGCCCCGGAAGCTGCTTGTACTCTGGTGGCTGTCGCCATATACGGTTCTCCATCATTATAAGTCGTGGTGCTTCGGGCGGTAAAGTCATCGTTGTTCGCAGCATTTACAATTACTTCGCCCTGATAGACTCCAAGTCCATAACCATCATTGGTGCCATTGATTCCAGCACCGATAAGAGAAGGGGTATTTTCGAAGTCATTGTTTGTCCCTTGATTTTGAGCCGTATTGAAAATGGCGATCATGGTAAGATCGTTATCTACATTGTTAGACAAAGGCCCTGAAGTAGTCTCCAGGAATGAGTTATTCGTAGTATTCTGATCAGAAATAAAGATTACCGGATTATAGTTTATAGTGTTGTTCGCATCTGATTCAAAAACTGGTTCTACAACAGATCCACCACCACCATTGCCTTCAGAAGCATTGTAGGCGGGAGAGCTTTGATCGTTCCATTGTAGTGCATTAGCCCCATCAACGGCAGGTGTGGTACCAGCATCTGAGAAGACCTCCAGATCGGCCCTCAACCATAGACCAATATTCGTATTGACACCTCCAGGGCCACAGGTGGTAAGAGCTGTTCCAAGAGTAAAATATTGACCATCTGTTAAATCAACTCCACTGAATGAAAGTACGCTTCCATTGAAGGTTCCTCCTGCGGTTAGGGTACCATCTGCCATTGTAGAGGTTCCTGAGATGATTAATCTGAAGTCATCAGCATTACTACCATAACCCAGCCCAGTTAAATCAAATTGAATTTCTGTTGCTCCAACAGTACCTGTATCCTCTACTCTCCAAACCCTTGCCATACGTTCGGCAACTGTACTCGGTAGATCAGAAGTATTGGCATTTGCCTGTGCTGTAGCTGCATTATCATGGCCCCAGATTAAGAAGTCAAGGTTGTCATGAAGACCGGTGTTGGCCGCATTGTCTGCTGCAACAGCACCAAGCCCCATAGTAAGTATGGTCCCATCGCTGGCACTAGTACTTTGTTTTTGGTTCAAACAGGCGTCATCGTCTCGCCCGATTCCAGCCATACCATTATGGTAAGTAGAATTGCTATTGGACTCATCCCAGATAATCGTAGTACCGTCTGAGGCTACATAGTCACCCTCGGCTACAAGACCTGAAATGGTCTCGTTCAGGGTCAAGTCATTGTCATTGTCCTGAGGTAGCGTAATGCCATACTTTATGCCGAAGTAGGAGTAGATGCGAAGCTTTTCTATATCACTGACAGCTCCGTTATAAACCAATACTTCACTGATCCGGCCATCGTAGAAGTCGGTGGATAAGTTACCAATGTAGTTGGTCTTAGTGCCACCAAGGTCAACGGTATTAGTGTTGGTATTTCTATTAAAGCCATCGTCTCTAATCTCTTCTATTACTTTTCCGTTGCCATCGTATGTAGCGCCTATTAAGAATGGAGCATTTGGACTATCAAAAGCATTCACAGTTACATCTAGATCATTTCCCCATTGAGCGATTGTAGCAGTAGTGCTATTCCTGTACCCGAAGTGTAAGTCTTCGTTCGTTGTACCGCCCTCTGAACCGATTACATGGTTTGTACTACCGTTGTCTCTCTGTCCAACACCAAACATGCTGTAACGCCCTGTCCCAGTTCCTGACTTTATTTCAGCCAAATCTCCTAGTGACAGTCGGTCTTCCGAGCCATCAAAGGAAATGGTGGGTAAGAAGTTGATATTATCAGTGCTGTTGTCTCTGAATTCTGGACGTGCAGTAAGCGTTTCAGTACCATCATTGCCGGCTGTAGATTGATCTGTCCATGTACTGAGTGGGTTTGTATTGGTGGTTGTTGAAGTGCCTTGGTCACTTCTGAGCCAGAGCACCATGTTGCTCGTTACTCCTCCAGGCCCGCAGAGATCGGCAGAAACTCCAAGAGTAAAATATTGCCCGTCTGTAAGGTCCACTCCACTAAAAGTCAACACTGATCCATTGAATGTTCCTCCTGTTACGGTAGTTCCAGCTTCCAAAGAGGTATTATCCCCACCGCTAGCAATGATCAATTGATAATCGCCCGCATTGGTACTGTATCCTGTCAAGCCTGTTAGATCAAAGGAAATATCAGTGGCTCCCACATTGCCTGTGTCTTGCGCCCTCCAGATACGAAGCATTCGTTCATTGACTGTTCCTGGAGTACCTGCCGTTGTAATGTTAGCGAAGGCAGTACTGGCTCCATCCGAACCCCAAGTGAGAAAATCCAGGTCATCATCAAAGTTGTTGGTATTGGCAGCATTTGTAGTAGCAATTTCACCTAATCCAACGGTGAGTATTGCACCAGAATTTACACTTCTGGATTGTCTTTGCTCCAAACAGGTATCATCATCACGGCCAATACCAGCCACATTAGTAACGAAACCAGTATCATCGGAATAATCAAAAGTAATTGTGGTTCCATCTGAAGCCACATAGTCTCCCTCAACGACAGCACCACCAAGTGTTTCATTTGGTGTTGCATCTGCATCATTATCATTTGTGAGCGTTACTCCGTACTTAATGGCTAAATAACTTCGAACTTGTTGTGCCTCAAGGTCACTAATGGCTTCATTGTAAACAATGATTTCTTGCATGTCTCCAAAATATCTTCTTCCTGGGGAGTTGCTGGCGAGTGTATTTGATTCAGAAAGCCTACCAATGGAAACAGGGCCTTGATCGGTGCCATGTGTGCTTGCTTCAGCGATGGCTGCATTATTCAATTCTATACTTCTCGTTTCCGGCCCTCTAACAGCTGTTCCATCCACGTTAAAGACGTGCGTATCTGAAGTACCTGCGCCAATATTATAGTCCGCCTCCATTATGGTTGCTGGTCCCGTTGGAGATACGTTAAAGTTATTGTTGTCACCTGGTGATATGATGGTGCCACGGGTGGCGCTTGAACCCATGGCAACATGGGAAGCATTGCGATCACCAAAACTATAAATGAATTTCTGTTGATTGGCATTGTTACTTCCTCCAGGAGTATCTGGTTCAATAGCAGCAAAAATGTGCATACCACCACCGGCATCTTCTGCGAAAATGTAATTACTTCCAAGGTTAAACCCGATATCATTGTTCCCAGTAGGGAAATCCAGACCAGGGTTAAAGTTCACGTCATTTTCTATCCAAGTTGGCCTTGTTGTATTTCCTCCTGATATGGCATCGAAGTCACTTCTACTCTGATCACCCCAAGTATTAACATCTTGGCCGTTAGTGGCTGGAGTGGTCCCAGTATTGAAAGCTTCTGTATCCGCCTTTAACCACAAAGCGAGTCCATCCTGCACATTTCCAGGGGTACAAATAAAGAACTGTGTTCCCAAAGTAAAGTATTGACCATCCGACAGGTCAATATCATCGAATGTAATTACGTCCCCAACGAAAGTACCACCAGTGACCACCGTGGCACTTGAAAAATCTGCTCCAGAAGAAGTACCAGCTATTAATAGCGAAAAGTCAGCCGTGTTGGTGCCAAAGCCCAAGCCTGTTAGGTCAAAAGAGATATCCGTTACCCCTACTGAATTTTCCTCAGCCACACGCCATACGCGTTGTAACCTCTCATTGATGTTATCTGGTTTTGTAACTACTCTGCTTGAAGTTGTCGCTGCTCCATCATTACCCCAAATCAGCCATGTATCATCGGTGCCGATGTCTGTGTTCCTATCTACCTGAACTATGCTTCCAGTATTTTCACTTTGAGATGACAATTGGACAAACTCGGAATCATCATCACGACCGATACCTGCGATGTCATTATTGTATTCAAGATATCCTCCGAGAGAAGCATTATTAGTTGTGTTGAAGATGATGTCACCTGCTGAGTTGACATAGTTTATCGCAGTAGACTGGTCCAGGGTAATACCATATTTAAGGGCTAAGTAGCTTTCAATTCTATTTCTCTGTGCCGCGGAGAATGAGCCTGGTGAATCACAGTAAATAAACTCTGGGATACTTCCATAGAAAGAAGCAGCTGCTGTGGTGCCATCATCATAGCGAGAGGCTGAGTTGACATCACCCAGGCCTATACCATCCGTATCAGCAAAAAGAAGGCCCACATTTGAAATGGTGCCAAAGCTTTGGCCATTGAGGTAGGCTGTGACGGTACCCGTAACTCCTGAATTACCATCAAATTCTATGGTCAGAATATACTCGGTTTCGGTACTGATTGAGCTGGTGTTTGTTGAGTTGAACGCCCAGTCATCTCCTGTACCATCTGTATTAGGTATGTTCCATGCCCCCACATATAGCGATCCAGCTCTTATATAAGCATTGATACCCCGATCATTACTACCCTGCTCATAGATCTGTTGCTTTGCTGTGATATCGTTGCCTGTTCTGAAGGCAATATTGATTCCCTTTGTAGTGTAAGATGTGGCGGTATTAAAGTCAGTGTTGTTTGCAATCTGAAGACCTCTTTCCGTTGCATCAAGAAAGTCGACCGTTGGGTTGAAGTTTATGTCAGCAACCAAATCCGATTCATACACTGGAGCTGTGGTTAAAGTGGTGGCATCATGATCTCCCAGCCATTGGTCTTGCCAATCGGTTACGTTTGATCCATCTGTCGCTGTGGTTACTCCTACATTTGCTTTCAACCAGGTATTAAGTGCTTCTTTATATCCACCAGGACCTTTGGCTCGTACCAGATTGTTATCGCTTGCAACTGCGGTAGAAATACCGGCTATGAGGTCTAGACCTGAACCGGTAGTACCAGTCGGAAAATTGGTTGAATTGGTGAAGTCTACTAGGTCAGAACCTGTTACCGTCACATCATCCGCAAAGATGGAGTAGCCATAAACAATGTCATCGCTTGTAACACCGAATTCTGAAAATGCTATAGCCGAACCGCTGATGTTCTGAGTACCTAATACTTGGACTGGGATGGGATTTGATGTGGCATCCTGCCTTCTCATAACAAGTGATACATGGGTTTGTCCTAGATTACCCCAATCGGTTGTTCCGTCATTACTAACCCTGATGACCGTTGGGTAATAATCATTTGGATCTCCATTCGAATCTAAGCCCCGAATTGCCGCTACTTTTATATCGTCATTTCCTCCACGCTCTACTATTGGAAAAACGGCAGTACTAGGAGAAGAAGTGACAACTCCTGAGAAATAAATAATGTCGACACGTTCTACATTGGCAAAGTTGGTAGAGTTATTGGTCAAAATATTATCATAACCCGCATTACTCAGCCCGCTTTGATAAAGCACATCTTCATCGTCTTGTTGTTCAGGATTTAGAATTATTTCGTCTGGATCAGGTGCAGTATTAATGCTATTGTACTCATAGAAAATAATAAGTTGCCTACCTGCATCTGTTCTTCGAATAATTAAGGTGTCAGGTGGCACGAAATTGTCGAAGGTATTTCCACTGACCGTATAGTCTGTGATGAACTGATTTCGGGTCTGACCGTAACTCACTGTATATGAAGTAGAAGCTGATATTCCTCCACTCGCGTCCGATGGAGATGTAGCGACATAAGATGAAGTCGTTAGGCCTGTTGTAACGTTATTGAATGTTGCTGATGAGATTGGAGTTTGGGCAAGAGAAGCCCTGCACAGTACTATTAGGAGTATAGCAAGTACTGCGTATCTGGTGAGACTACGTGTAATTAGTGTGCTGCGCACAGATGTCTAGGTTTACCAAATTCGAAAATCTGGCTGAGGTAAAGATAACGTTTTTGGTGTTGTTATCTCACTTTATATACCCTAGTATTCGTATTTACCCCACTCTGTTAGGATAGAAAGGTGCTTTTTTTGTGATTCTTCAATATACCCAACAATTTGTGCCGGTATGCCGAATGATTGTGAAATGGAAATTATTTCATTTGAAATGCTTTTATCTGCATATATCTCCATGCGATGCCCCATATTGAAGACTTTGTACATTTCTTTCCAGTCCGTGCCACTTTCTTGCTGAATTAATTTAAAAAGTGGTGGTATTTCGAAGAGATTGTCTTTGATGATGTGAAGATTGTCAACAAAGTGAAGGATTTTGGTTTGGGCGCCTCCGCTACAATGGATAATTCCTCCGATTTGATTTCTAAATTTCTTTAGTATTTCGACCATCACTGGCGCATAAGTTCTGGTAGGCGATAGGACTAGCTTTCCGGCATCTAGTGGAGATCCTTCTACGGAGTCGGTCAGCTTTTTGGAACCTGAATAGACCAAGTCCTGAGGTACGCTTGGATCGAAGCTTTCTGGAAATTTTTCTGCCAGATACTTATCAAAAACGTCATGCCTGGCTGAGGTGAGACCGTTTGAACCCATCCCCCCGTTGTACTCATTTTCATAGCTTGCCTGCCCATAAGAAGCCAAGCCTATAATCACTTGTCCTGGTCGAATGTTCTCATTGGTGATAACATCTTCTCGCTTCATTCGGGCGATGACCGTACTGTCCACGATTACGCTTCTGACCAGATCGCCAACATCAGCAGTTTCCCCTCCCGTGCTAATGATATTTAAACCGTTGTCACGAAGCATTTGCAGTACCTCCTCGGTACCATTAATCAATGCTGAAATGACTTCTCCAGGGATTAAGTTCTTATTTCTTCCAATGGTGGAGGAGAGCAGAATATTATCGGTGGCACCTACACAAAGTAAGTCATCGATATTCATGATGATGGCGTCTTGGGCAATTCCCTTCCAGACACTGATATCACCGGTCTCTTTCCAGTACATATAGGCCAAAGATGACTTAGTACCGGCACCGTCTGCATGCATGATGTTGCAATAAGCGTCATCGCCTCCCATAAAATCAGGAACTACCTTACAGAATGCTTTGGAAAACAATCCTTTGTCAAGGTTTTTGATCGCATTGTGAACATCTTCTTTCGAGGCAGAAACTCCTCGTTGCATGTATCGCTCGTTCATCTTCAGAGTGTTATGGCACAAAAATAAGAAAGCCTCCAAATAAGGAGGCCTTTGATCTATTTTAACTTTGAAGTTCTGGAGAAATTCTAGTTCTGTTCTACTTCTATCACCTTGAACTCTGTTCTTCTATTTTTTTGATGGTCCTCTTCTGAGCACTCTACATCATTGGAACAACCATTGACCAGTAAAGATTCGCCATAGCCTTTTGCCACCAATCTATCTCTGGAAATTCCTTTAGAAATGATGTAATCGACTGCCGATTGAGCTCTTCTTTGTGATAAGTCCATATTGGCTTCGTCATCATCGCGTGAATCTGTGTGAGAACTGATTTCAATCTTGATTTCGGGATTGTCATTGAGTAGCTGAACTAACTTATCGAGCTCGAGTGCCGCATCTTCACGAATATCAGCCTTGGCTAAATCGTAATAGATGTTTTCCAACAAGATTACAGCATCGAGTATGATTGGATCTAGAGTGACATCTTCATTAAATACTTTTTCGGTAAATCGCTCCACAAGATCTTCTTGAGCAATCCCCTGACCAACGGTGGTAAATATTTTTCTGGCGGTAAAGAATGCATCTTTTTCCCCTAATAAAGTGTATTCCTTCTCTGGGTCAACCGGGAAGCTATAAGATCCTCCTCGACTACTCAATACATCATCAACTAACTGACCATTTGCATCCAAAAGCTTTACCCTAACTTCACCCAAAATGACTTGAGTACTGTCCTCATTTCTTTGGTAAGTAGTACCACGCAGTACATAAGTGATCTTCTTCAGGTCACTGGAGTTGTCCACGAAGCTGTAAAGATCATCTCCTCCTTGACCTCCTTCACGGTTCGAAGTATAGAAGCCCTCAAAAGGAAAATCAGAATAAATTAAGCCAAAATCATCTGCTGAAGAATTGAATGATGGCCCTAGGTTTCTGACTGTCACAACACCTCCCTTATTCTCCGCAGAGAATAAGTCAAGCATTCCGAAACCTGCATGTCCATCTGAGGCAAAGTAGAGCTTATTATCGGGTGCTACGTAGGGAAAAACCTCATCACCCGCTGTGTTGATTGCCGGTCCCATATTGCTAACGTTAGCCCATCGACCACGGGCGTTCAACGTTGCACGGTAGATGTCTGAACCACCAAAACCTCCAGGGCGATCGGAAGCAAAGTACATGGTTGTACCTGCTTGATTAAAGGATGGAGATGTGTCCCAGTATTCAGGGCTATTAATAGGCATGGAGACAGGAGTGCTCCACCGGCCATTCTTTTTGGTAGAAATGAAGAGGTCTACACTTCTTCGGCTTTTCTTCTCATCAGTATTACCTTTGGCGAAGACCATTGTATTACCATCAGGCGAAAATGCCACAGAGCCCTCATTAATACCTTCTGAATTAAACAACTCTGGTAGACGACTCAAGGATGAAGCATCAGGAGTCAGGCCTTCAACGCCTACTTTGTACAAATCGCTAAATGGGACGTTGTACCTGTTGAAAGTTTCGGTTTCTCGAGTGCTTGAAAAGTACAGTTCATTGTTAAAGAAAGTAGGACTGTACTCTGCTTGAGGCGTGTTGACTTCATCCAGTGGTGTTAAATCCACATTTCTTACATAAAGACTGATACTATCCAGTTTTTCGAGGTTTTTTATCTCTTGTTCTGCCCTTTCCTTATAAATCTCGATGGTTGCAAAGTTGGCATACTGAGCCAGTACCTGTTTGGCATCATCATATTGCTCATTGGCCTTCAGTGCTAGTGCATAGTTCAATTCTAACTCTGGATTGTCAAAACCAGCGGCTATTGCCTTAGCATAATAGGGGATGGAGGCTTTTGGATTACCCAATTTTCGATAAGATTCTGCAGTATAATAGTTCAGGTCTCCAGCATCAGGATTACTTTCGAGCTCTTTTTGGAAATCCTTAAGGGCTTGAATGTAATTCTGATCTTCTACATAACTCTTCAATACCTTAGGTGTCTTCTTTTCTTCCTTATCTGCAGTTATAATTTTTGCTGCATTTTGAGATGGGCCAATGGATGGACTGCTAGGAGCAGGAGCAGTTTTCTTAGGTGCTTCCTGAACACCCAAAAAATTTGTCTTTTGCGATGCACAACCACTTGCGTAAAGCAATGCTGTAATGAGTAGTAATGAATAGAGCTTCTTCATTGCATGTAAATTAGCGAAATGCTACTTTATAATACGCTTTTTGCAGCCTGAAAGTATCTCTTCAGCCAACTTTCCTCTGCTTTTACGATCCATTGATTATCAAGTTCTGACTTAGTGCCTAGATTGTTATCAAAGAAAAGAGAATCACCATTCAACCCACCTGATTCAATAGTAGGTTTTAGATCTGGCATTGCCACAAACTTCACTTCGTTTTCTATTAGAAAAGCGAGATTAGCTCGGTCGAAAAAATTGATATCGAACTTGGTCCCGATTTCCTGTACAAAACGAAAAGAACTGTCAATGGAACAACCGCTAGCCATATTAAAACCCTCATCGGTAGCAATAACCAAGAAATGATCATACTTGATCGTTGCTGAAGCTAATAACGCTTGTCCATGGGCTGCCCATTGCTGTAAGAACTGATCAGAAGCATTCAATATTGAAGACTGTTCCTCTTGACTTAAGGCTCTGTCGGCTTGATAAATCCAAATTCTGGAGGCTGGACTTAGTTCTGAAAAAGGGCTTAACATGGGGATTGATTTTCTAAAAGGTTAAAATTGGACTAATATTTTGTCTCAAATGTCGTGTCGTAGTCCTTTGTAACCAATTAGTTGGCACAAAAATTCAATTGGGTTGTTTCATGACAAGCACCCAAAACCAAAAGTAGAACTACATTGTTGATTTTTCTGTGACACTTCTGTGAAGAATGAACGCTAATCTTACCAATTGTTATGAATAAGAAAGTACTTATTGTCGAAGACGATGCAGATATCAGTGGACTCATTGAGATTCACTTGAAGGATATGGGCTTCGAAACACTTATTGCTGATCGTGGAGATACTGCCTTAGAAATAGCGCTCACTGAGGCTTTTGACTTCATCATTCTGGATATTATGCTTCCCGGAAAAGATGGGTTAGAGGTTTGCAGGGAGTTGCGGGCCTCAAAGCTCAAAACTCCGATTTTAATGCTCACTGCCAGATCTGAGGAGATTGATAAGATTTTAGGTTTGGAAATGGGGGCAGATGATTACCTGACCAAACCTTTTAGCATTCGTGAGCTGACGGCAAGGGTGAAAGCAATTCTAAGAAGAACGGAATCTCAGGCTGACAGCGGTTCGGTCTCGCGTGAGATCCTGCGTTATGACGACTTAGTCATAGATAAAGACAAGCGTAAAGTACTGCTCAAAAACGAGCGGGTAGACTTAACGCCAAAGGAGTTTGATCTTCTGGCACTTATGGCCGAAAACCCAGGGAAAAGCTACAGTCGAGAAAGTCTATTAAATGTAGTTTGGGGTTATGAGTTTGCAGGCTATGAGCATACGGTGAACTCTCATATCAATAGATTAAGAAGCAAAATAGAAACGGATCTTTCAAGCCCTAAGTACATATTGACTTCTTGGGGTGTTGGCTACAGGTTCAATGATGAATTAAATCAAGACTAATGAGCGAAGCAAAGAATTTAAAAGGAGGGATTAGCCTTTTTTGGAAGCTCTCAGCTACCTTTTTGGCCCTATTGGTCATGGTAGGAGTGTTCCACATCATACTCTCAATCTCCACGAGTGAGAAGTACTACCTGGAAAGAAACCAGAGGTTGAACGCGAATATTGCTCAAAGCATAATCCAGGAGGTAAAGCCCTTTATCGATGGTGAGTTGAGCGAAACAGCAACAGATGATATAATGCACCATATGATGGCTGTCAATCCAAGTATTGAGGTCTATCTGTTGGATGACGAAGGCGAAATCCTTAATCACGTAGCACCCTATAAGAAAGTAAAGCTCAAGGAAGTAAGCCTTGGTCCGATCAATGAGTTTATCGAGACCAAAGGGGAGGTTTGCGTGATGGGTGATGATCCTCGCAAACCTGGGGAAGAACAGATTTTTAGTGCTGCACCCATAATGGAAGGGGATGTACTTCAAGGTTATGTCTATGTGGTGCTTGCAGGTGAGGACTACTATGCCGTGGCTTCCAATCTTTGGAACGATTATATCACGGCACTAGGTGGGGGTACCATGTTGACCATTTTGATTGCCGCACTTATTGTAGGCCTAATTGCCATTTGGTTCATCACCCGAAACTTGAGGGGTATTATCGATACGGTGAGACGTTTTCAGGAGGGAGACCTCGATGCAAGAATTGAGACAAAATCGGGGAAGGAGTTCAATACCCTAGGTGTCGCCTTCAACGAGATGGCAGATACCATTGTAGGCAACATTGAAAACCTAAAGTCTATGGAGAACCTGAGGAGAGAGTTAGTAGGAAATGTAAGTCATGATTTAAGGACTCCACTAGCGGTTATCCATGGTTATATAGAAACTTTAATGATTAAAAAGGATGATTTAAATCCTACGGAAAGGGATAAGTATCTTAATATAATTCTTCAGAGTACTGAGAAACTGAAAACAATGGTTTCAGAACTATTCGAGCTATCCAAGCTAGAGTCAAAGCAGGTGCAACCTAAGAAGGAACCGTTCTTTGTCAATGAGTTGCTCCAGGATGTGGTTCAAAAGTATTTAATACTTGCCAGGAAAAAGGGAGTGCTCATTCAATCTGTGATTTCAAACAATATTGAATTAGTCAATGCCGATATCTCTCTAATTGAAAGAGTTTTGCAAAATCTTATAGACAATGCGCTCAAGTTTACACCGGAGGGAGGCACCATTACAATCAAGACGAATGAACTTGATGATGCCGTAGAAATTCAGGTGAGTGATACAGGTGTTGGAATTCCAGAAGAGCAAATTCCATTTGTCTTTGACAGGTACCATATCGGTGATAAACGAATAGGTTTAGATAAGAGCAATACGGGTCTAGGCTTGGCCATTGTGAAAAAGATTCTAGAAATCCATGATGCTACGATCCGCTTGACGAGTAAGCTCAATCAAGGCACATCATTTTCATTTGAACTACCATACCATCAGGCATGAATAAAATTAAATCATACGTAATACTGGCGCTGGTTGGCTTTGGCCTTACCAGTTGTATTGGAACAGACATTGTAGAAGACATAATAGTCGATCAGACCGTCTCTATTAGCAACAGACTTGAGACATTGGCTGTAGGTGATTCCTATCAGTTTGAGGCTGATTTTTTTGATGAAATGGGAGAGCAAGCCTCTGCTGACATCACCTGGTCATCGAATAATGAAGCTGTAATGTCTATCACAGCTTCTGGATTAGCAACCGGAGTGTCACAAGGCAATGTTTGGATTAGGGCCATGTCAGGAGCAGCCCGGGATTCGGTAATGGTTGCTGTAGGTCCAAGCACCACTTTTGCCGCTGCTGAGCGGACAGGCGCTTTTGTTGGCTTAAGGAATTATAATGTAAGCGGAAATTTCACGCTAACCGAAGATGGGGATAACCTCGTGCTCACTTTTGCATCGAATTTTGTGGCGTCAAGAGGCCCAGGCTTATTTGTATACCTAAGCAATAACTCTACAAGGGTAAATGGTGGAATTGAGATGGGCTCATTAATGCAAAATTCTGGAGCTCAGACTTACACCATTGCGTTGACTGAGGCGCAGTTAGATACCTATAACCACGTTATAATTTACTGCAAGCCCTTTGGAGTGGCTTTCGGAACTGGCCAATTTGATAATTAGATATGAAAAGAGTTAACCAATTAGTTGTTATTGGCCTGCTTATAATGATCGGCAATCTTGCTGTTGCAGGAGGTGGTTGGCCTACACCCAAGGGGAAAGGATATTTTAAACTGAGTCAATATGTGCTACAGGCAAATCAATATTACACCCCGAGTGGAGAGATTATTGATATTGCGACAGCCGGCATATATATCAGTAGTATTTATGGAGAATATGGACTTACTGATCGCTTTGGCATATCGGCATACGTACCATTTTTCTCAAGAGCAACATTAAATGAACAAGTATCTAGTTCAGGGGCACTACTGGCCGAAGGGGATGCCGTAAACTCGCTTGGTGATTTTGATATTTCATTTAAATACGGGCTGATTGTCAACAAGCCAATAGTGGTGAGCGCAAGCTTGACTTTAGGATTACCGTTTGGCAATCCAAGTGGAGGAAATACCCAAATTCTCCAAACTGGTGATGGAGAGTTTAACGTTATGCTAAGCGTTGAAGCAAGTAGAAGTTTCAATGAGGGCAAAGGCTATGTAAATACGCTTTTAGCTTTTAACGACCGAAGCGAAAACTTTAGCGATGAGTTGAGGTGGGGAGTTGAGTTGGGCTATAATATCGCACCAAAATGGAACGCTGCCTTGAAGGTCCTTAGCGTAAATTCATTGAACAACGGTAGCGACCTGGAAACACCAGCTAATGGAATCTTTTCAAACAATATTGAGTACTTGGCCATTACGCCTGAGCTCAATTATTCACTGAATGAGAAGTTTGGTGTATCGGGAAGCATTGGCTTTGCAGCCTCTGGTAGAAGAGTATTGGCAAGGCCATCCTATTCGCTAGGGGTCTTTATGACGTTATAAGAAATTTTAATGGGGAGAGGTAAAAGGGGCTTGCTGATGGGTAGGCCCCTTTTTAATTAGAGTCCTTCGTTTTTTGCAATGAGCTCAGCTAAGTCCATTACTTCTACACTGTCTTCTTTTTCTTTTGTTTTCACGCCATCACGCATCATAGTCATACAGAAGGGGCATCCAGCCGCAATGATGTTGGCTCCAGTACCCAACGCTTCTTCTGTACGCTCAATATTGACTTCTTTTTTGCCTGGCTCCGCATCTTTAAACATTTGAGCGCCACCAGCGCCACAGCATAGGCCTTTGGTACGGCAACGCTTCATTTCTACTAATTCGGCATCCAGCGCTTCTAAAACCTCTCTAGGAGCATCATAGATGTTGTTGGCTCTACCCAAATAGCAGGAGTCATGATAGGTAATCTTTTTCCCTTTAAATTCTCCACCGCCTTTTAGACCAACTTTGCCTTCGTTGATCAGCTGCTGAAGAAAAGTAGAGTGATGAATAACCTCATAATTGCCACCCAATTCAGGATATTCGTTTTTAAGGGTATTAAAGCAATGCGGACAGGCGGTTACTATCTTTTTGATATTGTAGCCATCCAGTACCTGTATATTGGCAATGGCCTGCATCTGGAATAGAAACTCATTGCCGGCTCTTCTGGCCGGATCTCCAGTACAAGTCTCTTCCTCTCCCAGAACAGCGTAAGAGATACCAACCTTGTTCAGTATCTTGATGAAAGCCAGCGTTACTTTTTTGTATCTATCATCAAACGAACCCGCACAACCTACCCAAAATAGTACTTCAGGAGATTCTCCTTTGGCGGTCATTTGAGCCATGGTTGGTACTTGGTTAATATTATCACTCATGTTCTTTAGTTATCGTTTGAAAGAATAATGTCCTATAATTTTATATGAAAAGAGGCAGTCAGATAGTTCCTGGCCATTTCCAATATTATGCGATATCAAATAGCGCTGACCATCAACCGATTTTTTGTTTACCACCACCCCAATATGCGTAGTGGCGCCTCCCAAATTCCACGCAACAATATCTCCTGGAGTATAGTCCGATGCCTTTTGTGACAATGGCTTTACATGTCCATGTCGTTCGAAAAAAGTCATGAGATTTGGCACCCGTCTATGATCAATGTTTTTGTCAGTTTTAGTCAGACCCCATAATTTTGGATACACATCAAAGTATGCCTTCATGTCTTCGTGAACCTCTTTCTGGAGATCAATTCCCAATTTTCTATAGGCTCTAATGACCACATCTGTGCATACTCCTTTGCCCTTCGGCACATCTCCATTGGGGTAGTCAATAGAAAAATAGCTTGGATCGTAAGCCACTTCATCATTTGTTAATGCGATGGCAGCATTAGACAGCCTTTTAGGAAAGTCTTCTTGAGCCAATAGCCCAAGGGGAATGAAGAGCAATATGAGCAGGAGCTTCTTCAATTTTATGACTCCTTTTTTAAGTCTTCTGCCCAGTTAAACCTGTCAGTTGGCGCGAATTTCCATGGGCAGAAACTGGTCTCAATATTTTGGAACATGCCATTCCATGATGCTGGTGCTGCTGATTCTTCCATAGAGACATAACGCCTCATTTCAAGAATAATCGACAGTGGATCAATATTGATCGGGCAGGCTTCTACACAGGCGTTGCAACTAGTACAGGCATTAATTTCCTCTTTTGTGATATAATCTCCTAGGAGCGACTTACCATCTTCAAGGCCTTTCCCGCCTTTCGCCAGGCTTGCACCTACTTCTTCTGCTCGATCACGGGTGGCCATCATGATTTTTCGTGGAGAAAGTTTTTTGCCCGTCATATTGGCTGGGCATTGTGAAGTACACCTACCACATTCGGTACATGAGTAAGCATTCATGATATTCACCCAACTCAGATCATTGACGTCTTTTGCTCCAAACCTGGCAATTTCAGTAGGAGGTTCATTAGCACCTTCAGCTGGCATACCCAGCATCATTTTCACCTCATTGGTGACTACGGGCATATTCTCAATCTTACCCTTTTCTTCAAGGTTTGAATACCATGTATTCGGAAATGCCATGGCGATGTGCAAGTGTTTGGAGTAAGTCACATAAATAGCAAAGCCGAGAATCCCGATAATGTGGAACCACCATGCAAAGCGTTCAACAAAGATCAATGTCGAAACACTCATGCCTTCAAATAATGGCATTAAAAAACTGCTGAAAAAGAATGTTCCGGTTTGTGCATAGTGATCGTCCTGTCCTTGAATCAGCATGTCTGTTGCATTCATGGTGAGAATGGCAAACATTAGAATAATTTCAATGATAAGGATGAGGTTTGCATCTAGCGTAGGCCATTTGCGCATTTCTTCTCCAGAAAAGCGTTTTACTTTCATCACATTCCTTCGAATCAGAAATGCGAAACATGAGAATAAGACGGCTACGGCTAAAAATTCAAATACGTTGATTAATACAGTATAGAAGCTACCCAGATAAGGAGCGAAAATCCTATGCGTGCCAGCAAGCCCATCAATTACAAACTCCAAAACTTCAAGGTTGATCACTAAAAAACCGGCATAGATCAAAAAGTGTAGGAATGCAGGTACTATGCGTTTGAACATCTTCTGTTGTCCAAATGCCACGAGTAGCATGGTCTTCCACCTTTCAGGGGTTCTGTCTGTTCTCCCGGAGGGCTTTCCTAGGAAGATATTCTTTCTAATTCTTGTGATGCGTTTGTAGAGAAAAAATGAGGCAATCGCAATGATAATGAGAAAGGCTATTTGAGGCAGAAATTCCATATTGTAAGCTAGTAAGTGTTGGTCTTAATTCTCAATTTTGAATTTATCAAAAATGTTTTGCACGCTTTAACTTTTTATATACTTTTGTGCTCCATTTCGGGGTGCTGTAGCTCAGTTGGTAGAGCATCGGACTGAAAATCCGTGAGTCGGTGGTTCGAGCCCACTCAGCACCACGCTAAAGGCCTCTCTTCTTGAGAGGTCTTTTTTATTGTCCTGTCCTGAAATCGTTTGCATAAGTCCTGCTAATATAAGAATGAAACATAAAATAGTATGCATGCATACTATTTATTTTAACCAAAGTACCTCTTTCTCGGTCAGAAAGCGCCATTTCCCTCGGGGTAAGTCCTTTTTAGTAAGACTGCCATAGACCACGCGATCCAGTTTTGTCACTGTATAACCGAAGTGTTCAAATATGCGTTTGACAATGCGATTTTTGCCCAAGTGAATCTCAATACCTAGGCTAGAATTGTCTCCATCGACTACGGCCAGGTCATCGACAAACACCTTTTCATCATCCAGTGTGATACCACTCAGAATCTCATCAAAGTCGTTCTTGGTAATGGGTTTATTCAGACTGACTTGATATATTTTTTTGATTTGATGCTTTGGCTGTGTGAGCTTTTTAGACAACTGGCCATCATTAGTGAAAAGAAGGAGCCCGGTCGTTGATCGGTCGAGTCTTCCCACTGGAAAGATCTTTTCTGGGCAAGCTTTGGAAACAAGATCCATGACTGTTTTTCGGCCATCAGGATCGGAGGTAGTGCTTAAAAAGCCTTTAGGCTTGTTCAACAAGATGTATACTTTGTTTTCAGGTTTCAGCACACTCTTCTCATGAACCACAACCTGTCCTGGCTGTACTTTATAACCGAGTTCCTTGATCACTTCACCGTCTACGGTGACCTCGCCTTTTTCTATAAGCTTATCGGCCTCACGTCTGGAGCACACTCCAGCATTGGCGATATACTTATTTAACCTTATGGCTTCGTTCTGTTCGGTGGGTTGTTGAAGCGCCTGATGTTTGTAATCAGGCTTTTTCGATGCTTTGTTAGTAGCTCGTTTTTTATTCGGATTGAATTTCTTCTTGGTCATAGAGATGCAGTATCACTACTGGATTTCGACAAAGGTAGCCAATTAATCAGCGCTGGACTCACCTTCAGGGTCAGGTGTGCCAATTTCATTATCGGGGGTAGAAAAGTCCTTGGGTGTTGGCAGGTCTTTCAGGTCATTGATTCCGAAATAATCCATAAAAGAGTCTGAAGTACCATAGAGTAATGGTCTTCCCACTGTTTCTGCTTTTCCTTTGATTTCAATCAACTCTTTCTCTAGTAGCTTTTGAACAGAGTAGTCACAATTAACCCCCCTAATTTGCTCAATTTCTGACTTAGTAGTGGGTTGTTTATAAGCAATAATCGATAGTGTCTCCAATGCAGAGGTAGAAAGCCTTTTCTTTGATTGCTGTTTGAGTAGAATACCTATACTGGCCTGATATGACGGCTTTGTGAGAAATTGATACCCACCTCCACTCTTAACTACCTCAAATGAGAAGGTATCAGCACTGAATTTCTCCATCAACTGTTCAATGGCTTTTTCGATGTCCTTTTCCGGAACCTCAGCTTCAAACATTTCTGATAGGCAGGCTTTAAGCTCTATCAGCCTGATAGGTTTTTGTGCGCAGAAAATAAGTGCTTCAATATGCTGAGCCAGAAAGTCCACTACTTTCTTTTCGAAAGTTTGGCGGCAATGGAGTGCATAGTATGTGGAACGGCCATCAACCTTTCTTTGGAAATGAGTTTACCAGAATCAATACAGATGCCGTAGGTGCCGTTTTTGATCCGAACTAGCGCGTTTTCTAAATTGTTGATGAACTTTTGCTGTCTTGCAGCCAACTGATTCAAGTTTTCTTTTTCCATGGTGTCAGCACCATCTTCCAACACTTTAGTAGAATTGTTAGTGATGTCGTCACCGGTGTCACCACTTTTAGTCAAACTGCGTTTCAACTCTGTTAACTCAACTTTTGCTTTATCTATTTTTTCAAGGATTAGTGCCTCAAACTCTTGAAGCTCATTCTCAGAATATCGTGTCTTCTCCGCAGTGCTCATATGATTTCAATTTGATTAGTTGAGAAAAAAATTTGCGCTAAAATAAGGCTGCGCTATTCATTTGCAAAGTAATAAGATGTTTTTTGATGGCATTACTATTCAAACGTTCGTTTGGTAAAAAACACTTTACTAGGCAAAGATATTCTGAGTACACGGATTTTGACAAAACGTGTTGAGGTAAAAAAGAAAAAGGCCCTGATAGGAGCCTTAAGTCTTAGTAGTTGATATTCATTAACTGCATTCTTTTAGTCAGAGCTGATGCCTCTATGCTCACCCGATAGCGCATGCGCATGTATCGAGCAATGACATCAACCTTCCGACCTCTTCGCAGATAACGGTCAACGGTTTCATTGATCAAGCAATTCATTTTAGTCGTGTCTCTTAGATTGTAGTCTTAACCTTAATATAAGTAACATTGTTTTATTTTTGGTAACGTTTGCCTAACAATTGTATGCTACATTACCAAATTAGTACTAAAAAATTCGGTTGATGTAAAGGGCCATAGACAAACTGTTGACATGGCCTAAAAAGAGGTGCCGATCGCTACCCTGTTTTTTGAGTACCTGACGACTCCGTCAGGTGATATGATCTCTGTCAAAATCATATAGTACCCGACTCGTGCTTTCTGCGATTGATCTGTGGTTCCATCCCAAATGACAGCACCCTTACGACCTGCAATGGTGTTTTGGGTCAGTTCTCGTACTTTATTACCGTTAGCATCAATAACCCTGATATTCAGCGTATTACCACTATTATTAAACGAGTAGTTAATGGTGGCAAAGTTGGCCATTGTCGAAGACTCTGGCGCAAAAGCCAAAGGTTCAATGGTGATTTCCCCACTTTGAGGAATAAGTGGCCTTGATTGTGAGTTTGCATAGCCTGGTGTGGCGGAGTATTCTGTTGATGAAGCAGAAAACCAATTGTCACGACTGTTGGAAGGTAGGGATGCATTGATCCTTTCTAAAGAAACACCTCTTGGGTCAGTCAATAATGGTGAATGGTAATCTTCGCTATAAGCAAGTGTGTCGATTATCCTTGACTTAGAGTTAAGCAAAGATAGTTCCCCTGAGTCCGAAGGAATTCGAGGCATAGATGATAATTCGATGAATGTCTCTTGCCGAGCATTTGGATACTCCTTATAGAGTGTTTCTCTATCATTTGTAATAACAAAGTAAGACCCAGGAGCCATAAATATGTTGGTTGATGATAGTACCCGTTGGTTGGTCGTACCAGCTAGACTCCAGTTTTTAAGGTTTATATACTTTGATGAGTTGTTGTAAACCTCAATGAAACGAAGCCCACCTGAACGAGGGTTAAAGAGAATTTCATTTATGATAATGTCTTGGGGATCTGCGCTTGATGCAACTACAAGTTCAATGGAGTCACTACCCTCTTGTATTAGGTTTCCACTGCAATCGGTAATGTTGTCTGCTGCAATCATGTAGACAGTGTTTTCAATCAAATCTTCATGTGTAGTGAGTTGAATGGTTTTTTCATTTTCCATGACAATTGCCGAGATAAATTTTAACCCATGACTACCACTGAATTTCGAAGACTTGACAGAAGAAATATCCAGTTTTTCATCGAATAGCAATTCTATGGTTGAAGCATCCATGGCAATCGCTTGGATTAGCTTTGGTCCGAGCAAATCTGGATTGTCCCCAGTAACGGAATTAATTTGCCCAGGTGTACCACCCGATGCGGAAATTGAAGCGGTCCAATTGCACTCATCAAGACAGGGGAAATCAATGTCAATCATCTCGAGACTGTGACCACCATTGGCTTTTGTTTCGGACCTGTACCAGGTATCTGCGTATTCCACTGAATGAACGAGTGTGCCGTCTTGGTTGTGGATGGATAATTGATCACTCCTATTGTTTAAACTTACCCAATTGTTGACGCCCAAGACTTGACCAAAAGTCGTGAATTGATCTGTACTATTATTGGCAGTTAGAATTATCCGGTGGTCAGGAAAAAGTGTGAAGTCATTGAGAGTTGTCGAATTAATAGCATCTGCCAGCACCATTTTTCCTAAGGCTATTATTTTTTCAGAGCTATTGTAGAGTTCTATGTATTCGACCTCTGGTAATCCTTGAGATGGGATTGGGGAGGCCATTATTTCAGTAATTAGTATGTCATGAAAATTGGGAATGGCACCAATGAAAAAATCAAAGGAAACTTCTTCTATAGTATTTCCGGAACAGTCTTTTATACCTGATAGTCGAATATTGTGGACCAAACCGGCATCTGGCGGCCTGTTCAGATAAATGAGTACGTTGTCACCAAGGTCATTCGTGATCAATATGTTTTTGACAGAAAGGCCGTTTGACAGAGAGAGGTTTGATGCCATAAGACTGGATACATCCATCTTTTCGTTAAAACTGATTTGCAAGGTGCTATCATTTTGGAGCAGAAATGCGTTGACCTTAGGTGCCTGCGTATCGGGGCTTGGGTCATAGATAGAGTTTTGAAGACCGGGCGTTCCTCCAAGAACACTCATTGAGCTGCTCCAATTGTGAGCTCCTCTGCAAGAAGGGTTGGGATTAATTAACTCAATAGACCAACCTCCGTCAGATTTGTCCAAATCATTGTACCAAGACAGTTCATATACGATGCTGTCAATCGTATTTCCCAGATTATCATCAAGTGTAATGGTCTCTCCGTTATTATTAAGATTATTCCATGATGACACACCAACAACATCTCCAAAGCCCTGAAACTTCTCTACATTGGATAAAGCCGTTGCGATGACATAAGCTTTTGGCATCAATACAAAGTGATCAAGAGTGCCTTCTGAAAGGTTAAAACCCGAGAGGTCAATAGCATCTAAAGTATTATTGAATAATTCGATATACTCATCTCGACTATCATTTGGGAGCACCAATGGCTGAGGCTCATGATCTCCAGAAGGGTCAGCAAATATTTCGTTAATCAATATGGCTCGCGGAGGAGTAGCCACCTCATGGCTGAACTGAACACTAAGGTCCTTAGCTATCGCATTACCACTTTGGTTAATAACGTTGTTGACCGTAATGGTGTAAGAATTGTTCACAAGTGGCCGGTTAAGGTTTAAATGAATTGTGCTATCAGTCAACGTGGAGAATATAGCTTCCAGACCAAAATTGAGATCATAGTTGGCCAATTCCAGAGCACTGCTGTTCTCAACTTTCTGATTAAAAGTCAGGTCGATTTCTGTTGGAGAATGGATCGATACATCCGAGACCTTTAACGGGAGATAGTTAAAAGTTTTCACCAAGTTGTTTGCTACTGCCAAGCCAGATTTATCCCGAAGTCCATTGATTGATAGTTCGTATGCTTCTTCCTCCAAGTTCGCTGGTAGCTCCAGTATGACCTTGCTTTGAGATTGGCTGTCCCATCTGGCCATAGCAGGTGCTCCAATTTTTGGTGCTATGGCATAATGACTTTGAACCATGGCCAGAGAATCATCAAGTTCAAGATTGAATGTCAGAGCCAATCTTCGTTGATCAAGCACCTGTAACTTTAAAATCTCCAGCGGTTCAATAAAGGTGAAGTTCGCTGTCAAAGTATCAGAGGTATTTTCACCAGAGGCACTTTCAATGCCAAAGGCTAAAACATCATAGTGCCCATTTCGAAGGGAAGAAGTGGATAACCTGACAGTATTTGGTGTTATGAGTTGCGCTTCATTAATGGCCACATCTGGATTTATAGCATAGTTGATCACCCGCTCTGCTGATTCTTGTACCATCGCTTGATTAAAGTTGAGCTCCACCGAGTTTTTGGAAGTGGCTTGGACGGATGCAATTTCTACCGAGAGTTCCTGACCTTCAATTGTGAAATCATCCATGATCAACTCGGCTGCTGAACCGGAACCACTGCCTCTTTCAGCCGTTAACCTGACCACAACTTGAGACTTGCCATTAGCTTCTGGAGGCAGTTCGTAGAAATATTCAGCATATGAAGTTGAATCATTATTGGGGAAAGTGTTTTCATTTCCAATCAGTGTATTGGGTGTAAAGCTCAAGCCTCCATCAATTGAAGTGGACAAACTAAGTAGTACAGGCCTGGTTGATGAAGAAGAGCCATTTCTTTGAGAAAAGGCAAAAAACGACATGCTGGCATTATTGATTTCAGTCAGGTCTAAGTCGATCTCAATAATACCTTTGAAGCTTGAGGTTGGGATGACGTTAAGAGATTGGCCTCCTGTCCTTGGTAATGCTCCAGCAAATATCCTGTTTCTTGTGCCGATCGTATTTCCCTTCCAATTTGGAATAAAGTTGGTATTAGTACCTCTAATAAAGGTTTGTTCGAAACTTTCTTGGTATGGAAAGCTGTTGACCTGACTTAAGAGTATATTTGTACTCAATGCGAGAAGAGTACATAGTAACAGTTTCATGCTTATAGATTGTTACTTTAAAATAATAAAATTGCATTATAATTACTAAAAAATAAAACGGACCTAATAAGAGAAAGATGAAAATTGCCGTTGTAGGAGCGACAGGACTTGTAGGAGGAGAGATTCTGGAAGTCTTAGAAGAGAGAAATGTTCAATTTGATGAGTTGTATTTGGTAGCCTCTGCCAGATCTGCTGGCATCAAGAAGACATTTAAGGGTAAGGAATATACGGTAATTACCATGGAAGAGGCTGTTAAGTTAGCCCCCGACTTTGCCATATTCTCTGCAGGTGGAGGCACTTCATTAGAGTGGGCACCAAAGTTTGCTGCCGTTGGATCTGTGGTGGTAGACAATTCATCGGCTTGGAGAATGAGTCCTGAGCATAAACTTATTGTTCCGGAAATCAATGCCAATCAACTTACAGTAGATGATAAGATCATCGCAAACCCCAATTGCTCGACCATTCAAATGGTAGTGGCCCTGGAACCCCTACGTCAACGTTATGGAATTAAGAGGCTCGTAGTGTCCACCTACCAGTCTGTGACGGGTTCGGGTAAGGCAGCAGTTGATCAACTCATGAATGAGCGAAATGATCAGTCAGGAGAAATGTGTTATCCTCATAAGATTGACATGAATGCATTACCTCATATCGATGTCTTCCAAGAGAATGGATATACAAAAGAGGAGATGAAGATGATCAACGAAACGAGGAAAATCTTTAGTGATGACAGCATCGCTATTACTACAACCACGGTTCGTATTCCGACCATTGGAGGCCATTCTGAAGCGATCAATGTAGAGTTCAAAGAGGATTATGACTTGAATGAGGTAAGACAAATTTTGAGCAATACAGAGGGTATAATTCTTCAAGACGACCCAAGTCAAAACTTATATCCAATGCCACTGACTGCCCATAAGAAAGATGAGGTGTTTGTAGGCAGGTTAAGAAGGGATGAAAGCCAGGCCAATACTTTGAACATGTGGGTTGTGGCCGATAACCTCCGCAAGGGCGCTGCTACCAATGCTGTTCAGATTGTGGAATATTTGCAGAAGCAAATGCAAACCGCTTGATTGAAGTACTGACCAAACCAGAAGTTCAAGAATTTATAAAGGCCCATCTTTATGATGATCCTGCAGTTTTAATGCTCAGGGCCAATCAATATCCTGAATGGCCCATGAAAGAGATTGTCGAGCAAATACAATCCAAAAGAAAGGCAAAAACTAAGCTATCATCCTGGTTTCAAACAGAGGGGATTATTTATCCGCCTCAACTGTCCATGGAGCAGTGCTCCTCTGAAATGACAGCAAGGTATAAGGCAAGTTTAGTTCCGGAGGGCTCTTCTATGATAGATATTACGGGCGGTTTTGGAGTAGACTTCGCTTTCTTTTCCAAACGATTTGAACGTAGTACTTACATAGAGCGTCATAAAGTTTTGGTAGAGACTGCTAGGCACAACTTTCAAAAGCTAGGATTGTCAGGCTTGAGCCTTCACCATGGGGCATCAGAAGAGTTCCTGACCAAAGACAAGACCTATGACCTCATTTATCTTGACCCCGCGAGAAGAGGCGACCACAATGAAAAGGTAGTCAGGCTTGAGGACTGTGAGCCAAATGTACTGGCATTGTTACCAAAACTACTAGACAAGTCGAAACATGTGATATTAAAGACTTCTCCTTTACTAGATGTAAAGGGAGCTATAGACCAATTGGGCTGTGTAGCAGAGGTGCATATTGTGTCCGTCTCAAATGAAGTAAAGGAGTTGGTTTTTATATTGGATAGAGAGGCGGCCTATCAAGCCAAAATTCACTGCATTAACCTGAGAAACAAAGGCAATGACACCTTTGAGTTCACTTTTGAGGAGGAAGAAAATTGTTCTTCTGGTCAATCGGAGGTTAGGTCATTTTTATATGAGCCCAATGCATCCATTCTCAAAGCAGGGGCATTCAAGTCCATTGGAGCTCGGTTTGGGCTAAGTAAACTGCATGTAAATTCTCACCTCTATACATCATCAGAACTTGTTGTCGGTTTCCCTGGAAGGACCTTTAAAGTGGCAGACAGCATCTCACTGAATAGAAAAGGGATTAAGGGACGATTTCCGGCAATGAAGGCAAATATTACAGTAAGGAATTTTCCAATGACGGTAGCTCAAATTCGTAAGAAGAGCGGTTTAAAGGAAGGGGGAGACCAGTATCTTTTTGGTACAACAGATTTGAAAGGAAAACAACTTTTGTTATGTGAGAAAGTGAATACTCAGTAGAAGGACAAGCGCCCCGCCATAGTACTTCAGAACCAAAAGCCGATTCTGTTTGCTCATCCACCAGAGCGCTCTCCAGGGGCTGATTAATCCCAATAACAGCATGAGGGTATTGAGCCCGATGATATAAAGTAGTATGTTGTTCATAAAAAAACCCCGACTTATTAAGTCAGGGTTTAATATATCGATTTAGAACTTTTATAAAGTTCGTTTCACTTCTTGAATTTCGAAGCCTTCAATTACGTCACCAATTTTGATGTCATTGAAGTTCTTGATACTCAAACCACATTCGTAGCCCGACTTCACTTCGTTAACATCGTCCTTGAATCGTTTCAATTGACCAATGTCTCCGGTGTAAGCTACAATACCATCTCTGATCAATCGAATCTGATTGTTTCGCTTCACAAAACCATCCGTCACGTAACAACCAGCTACTGTTCCAACTTTAGAAATCTTGAAGACTTCGCGCACTTCAATATTACCCGTAATCACTTCCTTCTCAGTTGGCTCAAGTAGACCTTCCATTGCATCCTTGAGCTCATTAATCGCATCATAGATAATGGAGTAAAGCCTAATCTCGATTTCTTCTGTTTCAGCAATCTTTCTGGCTCCACCTGAAGGTCTCACCTGGAATCCGATGATGATGGCATCTGAAGCTGTAGCAAGCAATACATCAGATTCAGAAATCTGACCCACCGCCTTGTGGATGATATTCACCTGAACTTCTTCGGTAGAAAGCTTCAATAATGAGTCACTCAGTGCCTCGACAGAACCATCAACGTCACCTTTCACGATAACGTTAAGCTCCTTAAAGTTCCCAACCGCAAGTCGTCTACCAATTTCGTCAAGTGTAATGTGTTTTTTGGTACGGACACTTTGCTCACGAAGAATTTGCTCACGTTTGTTGGCAATTTCTCTCGCCTCTCGGTCCGTATCCATTACATTGAAACGATCACCTGCTTGAGGTGCACCGTCTAATCCAAGCATTTGAACCGGAGTAGCCGGACCGACTTTTTCAAGTCTGTTACCTCTATGGTCGTACATGGCTTTTACTTTTCCGAAATGAGATCCTGCTAGTACAACATCTCCAATCTTCATGGTACCACCCTGAACCATAACTGTCGATAGATATCCTCTTCCTTTATCAAGAGAAGCCTCAATTACTGTTCCGACAGCATTTTTATCTGGGTTTGCCTTGAGCTCTAGTAGTTCGGCTTCTAGCAATACTTTTTCCAATAGTTCATCGATACCCTGTCCTGTCTTGGCAGAAACTTCCTGACACTGATACTTACCACCCCAATCTTCCACAAGGATATTCATTTGAGAAAGTTCCTCTTTGATCTTATCAGAGTTGGCGTTTGGCTTATCAATTTTGTTAATCGCAATAACGATTGGTACTTCTGCAACCTGAGCATGATTGATGGCCTCTTTGGTCTGAGGCATCACATTATCATCAGCTGCTACCACAATGATTACTACATCAGTGATTTTTGCACCACGGGCACGCATTGCCGTAAACGCTTCGTGACCCGGAGTATCAAGGAATGCAATCTTCTTATTGTCTTTGGTCATTACATCATAAGCACCAATGTGCTGGGTAATTCCACCCGCCTCACCGGCCGTTACATTCGCATCTCGGATATAATCTAACAATGACGTTTTACCATGGTCAACGTGACCCATGATGGTTACAATTGGCGCTCTATCCAGTAGATCTTCATCCTGATCTTCTTCTTCTACTACGTCAACCTCTTCATCAGCAGAAGTAAACTGAACATCATAACCGAACTCATCGGATATAATGGTAATAGCTTCGGCATCAAGTCTCTGGTTAATAGAGACGAACATACCTAAAGACATACAGGTCGAAATCACATCATTGACAGAAACATCCATCAAACTGGCCAAGTCACTTGCTGAGATAAACTCAGTAACCTTAAGCGTTTTGCTTTCTTCCTGCTCCTGAAGCATTTTTTCTTCAGCCGCCTCAGCCGCTGCAGATCGTTTTTCTTTTCTGTAATCCGAACGCCTCTTGCCTCCGCCTTTACGGCCACCACCACTTAGGCGAGCAAGCGTCTCCTTTATTTGTTCCTGAATTTGCTTATCTGTAAGCTCTTCTTTTGGAACTCTATTTTTGTTCTGGCCACCTCGCTGGCTACCTCTTTGCTGACCACCTCCGCCTTGACCGGCACCCTTATTGGCACGCTCAAATTTTGATTGAATACGTTTTCTAGGTCTTTTAGAGTCTCCCTCCTGCTTCTTCTTTTCTTCAGGTTTCGTCTTCTTTGGAGGATCTGGCAATTTGATTTTACCTACAACCTTGAGACCTCTAAGAGAATCTGCTTTTGCTTCTATTACCTTTTCAGGAGTAGTAGCTTCTTCAGTGGGCTTGTCTTCTGACTTGTCCTCTGTTTCGGCAGGTTTTTCTTCTGCCTTAGGTTCAGGCGCTGTTTTCTTCTTGCCCTTGTCTAGGTCTATCTTTCCTAAGATTTTCAGACCCGACTTCTCTTCAGTAGGTTCCTCGGTTTTAACTGGTGCTTCCTCTACGGGCTTCTCTTCAACAACTGGAGTTTCTTCTACTTCAGCCTTTGGTTCTTCCGGTTCAGGAGCTTCAGCTTTTGGCTCGACAGGTGCAGACTCCTCCTTTGGAGCTGCAGGAGTGGGCGTTACTTCAGCCTTTGGTTCCTCAGCCGGAGGAGTGCTTGAAGTAATCGGTGCCAACTCTTCTACATGTTTGGTGCCAATAGTAAGATGAGACGCTTCCTCTTTTTCAGAGGCAGACGCAGCAAACTCCTTAGCAAGTAAATCATATTGCTCACCATTGATTTTGGCATTGGGGCTGCTGTCGACTGAGTGGCCTTTGGCTGATAGAAAGTCCACGATGGTATTTCTACCTACGTTAAGCTTTCTTGAAACCTGGCTCAGTCTCATCATTTTTTCTTCTGACATACTCAAATATCCCTTTTTTTCAGGTTTTAATAAAATCTATTATTTCTCGAATTCCTTTTTCAGGATTTCAAACAAGAACTTTACTGTTTCTTCCTCTAGTTCAGTTCTTCTGACAATATCTTCCTGGGCTAACATCAACACGCTTTTGGCTGTATCAAGTCCGATACGCTTAAGTTCATCAATGATCCAGCTATCAATTTCATCAGCAAATTCATCCAAATCGACATCTTCCTCTTCGTATTCTGAGAGCTCTCTGAATACATCGATTTCAAGTCCTACCAACTTAGATGCGAGTTTAATGTTCTGACCACCTTTACCGATTGCCAGTGAAACTTGATCTGGTTTTAAGTAAACCGATACCCTTCCATCGTCATCCAAAATCTTCATACTTGAAATTTTGGCTGGGCTGAGCGCCCTTGAGATGTATAGCTCCATGTTATCAGTAAAGTTGATAACATCAATATTCTCATTCTGCAATTCACGAACAATACTGTGAATTCTTGAACCTTTCATACCCACACAAGCACCTACTGGATCTATTCTGTCATCGTATGATTCAACAGCCACTTTCGCTCTTTCACCAGGCTCACGAACTACCTTCTTAATTGTGATAAGTCCATCAAATACTTCAGGAACTTCACTTTCGAAAAGCCTTTCAAGGAATTGACCAGAAGTTCTGGAAAGAATAATTTTCGGACTGCCATTCACCATATCAACACGGTCAACAATAGCTCTCACAGACTCACCTTTCCTAAATCTATCTTTAGAAATTTGCTCATTTCTAGGAATAGAAAGTTCATTTCCTTCATTGTCTACTAAAAGGACTTCACGACTCAAGATTTGATACACTTCTGCAGAGATAATCTCGCCTACAAGGTCCTTGTACTTTTGATAAAGAATGTCTTTCTCAAGATCTTTGATTCTTTGAATCAATGTCTGACGAGCAGTCATTACCGCTCTTCTACCAAAATCAACAAGCTTGATTTCCTCTGCTACTTCTTCACCAATTTCAAAATCCTGTTCGATTTTGCGAGCATCAGTCAAGCAGATTTTATCATGATCCCAAATATCTTCAGAGTTATCATCAACGATTTCACGGAAACGCCAAATCTCTAAATCACCCTTATCGGCATTAATTACAATGTCGAAGTTGTCGTCTACTTCATATTTCTTTCTGATCATCGTTCTGAAAACATCTTCCAGAATCCTAATCATTGTAGGTCGGTCTACGTTCTTGCTTTTTGCAAACTCTGCAAATGACTCGATTAATACTACACTGTCCATTTTTTCTAGTTAAATGACACGATCACGTTTGCTTTTTCTATTGTATTGAAAGGAATAGATGTCTTTTCAAGTTTCACCTTCTTCTTTTCAGTTATCTCTTTTTGTATATCCAATGCTTCCTTAGAAAGACCTTCTAGTCTTCCTTGAAACACAGTTCCATCGACTAATCTGATCTTTAGTTTGCGGCCCACATTTTTGGCAAACTGTCTTTTAGAAGCCAGCGGATGGTCCAGACCAGGTGAGGAAACCTCTAAAACAAAGGCATCCTGAATTAAGTCCCTTTCTTCGATTTGGAAAGACACCTGCCTGCTCAGTGATGCGCAGTCGTCAATAGTAACGCCATTGTCACCATCGAGCAAAATCAAATGTTTTGTCCTCCCAGTCACTCCCTTAGATATGACATCAACAATAAAGTAGCTCTCATCCTTCAAAAAGGATTCTGCAAGGGCTCTAATTTCTGACGTTATATCCATATAAGTACAAAGAAAGAGGGGACTTAAAGGTCCCCTCTGGTGTAATTCCAAATAAGTACGGCAAAAATAGTTGATTTTTATTTCTTATCAAATATGAATGTCATTCCTATTTTATGGAAAAAGGCTCTTATTTTTAGGTCAGATCTATATCCTATGCGCATAAAGTACTCAATAGTTTTAGTGGTTTTAGTATTCTCGGTTTTCTCATGCGGAGGTGACGGAAACTCCAAAAAGACCTCAAATGAAAAAGTTGAGTTAAAACCAGCTCCATCGGTCAATGCAGATTCGGTTTATGGCTTTGTCCAAAAGCAAGTCGATTTTGGCCCGAGAGTGCCGAATACGCAAGCGCATAAAGTGGCTTCAAAATGGTTTAAGGAAAAATTTGAGGCTTATGGCGCTACCGTCATTATGCAGAACTTCACCGAATACATCTATGATGGTACTAAGGTGGAACTTACTAATGTGATCGCCTCTTTTAACCCAGAAAGAAAGAAACGAATCCTATTGGCAGCACACTGGGATACACGTCCTTTTGCCGATCGAGATGATGAAGACACCTACGCTGCTATAGATGGTGCCAATGATGGCGGAAGTGGCGTTGGTGTATTATTAGAAGTAGCCCGCTTACTTAGTGAAAACGAAGCACCCAATGTTGGTGTAGACATTATCTTATTTGATGGCGAGGACTGGGGAGAGCATTTTGAAGAGGGAAATAAAGCGACACCTCCTGGTCAAGATACCTGGTGGTGCTTAGGTTCTCAATACTGGAGTAAGAACAAGCACAAATCGGGCTATACTGCCTATTATGGAATTCTATTAGATATGGTTGGTGCTCCGAATGCGACCTTCCTCTATGATTCAGTGTCAAGGGAAAATGCTGGAAGAACACTTGAGAAGGTATGGAGTATAGCG
>Ga0207422_1001904_pt1 | contig 33585 bp, 25 predicted proteins | sample MarCyaLeptolynsp_FD_187757 | JGI IMG/M metagenome (GOLD analysis project Ga0207422, IMG submission 187757) | Marine cyanobacterial communities from Panama - species 1 Leptolyngbya sp. (SPAdes) | ecosystem: Environmental > Aquatic > Marine > Unclassified | place: Panama: Panama City | collected... | reverse complement strand
TTGATGTCAAAAAACTGTGGATGAACTTTTACAAATTAATCGTCGTTGGATAAGGGATTCCCGAAAAGGTCAACGAGCTATGGAGCTTGCCTTATCTACCTTTGAGTCCTCTTTGTCTCCCGGCTAGCTGTAATTCAACATCTCTAGAAGCTCTAGAGTTTTATCAACAAGCTTTAGCAATTTATCGAGAACTTAATCACCTGGCTCTTCAAAAAAAAAGTTTTAATAAAAATGGGCATGGTTTCTCATTGTGGAGAAGAAATTTCAGGAGCATTTTTTTATTTTGAGAAAGCTTTGGATATAAGTACATCTTTTGAAAATGCTCTGGAGAAACAGCAAACTCTGATTGAGATAGGTGACGGCTACTATAGAGGTCATTCTCCAAGTCTAGGTAGTGGTGTTGCGTATACGGTTTCTGGAAATGTCGAAGATATCTACAAAGCACTTAAATTTTATCAACAGGCATTGCAAATTGCTGAGAGTCTAGGGAACAAAGAATTCCAAAAAGAAGCTTTAATAAAAATTGATAGAGTCTATTTTTATTTAGGCTTTAGAAATCCATATAAAGATGAAGAGCCTATCGAACGAGATGGAATTACTAAGTCTCGATTCAATTTCAAGAAGGCCATAAATCTTTATCAAAAAAGTGACGATTCTTTGGGAGCTGCGAATACAGCTTTGCAAATTAGTCGTGATATCATTACAGCAATTCCATTAGATTTTTTATGGGCCTTTAGTGTATCTGGTGATTATGAATCTTATGATGGACGAAAGCTAGCTTTGGAATTTTCTCGATATGCTTTGGATATTTATTCTGCTCGTAGAGATCGATCTAAAGTTGCAGATGCAATCTATCAAATCGGTCGCATTCACGATCCAGGTCTTTTTCGCAATGGCTTATTAGAAAGCAAACCAAAGGTTATTCAGGAGTTACTAAGCCATCTCTATCGAGCTTTAGAAATTTATCGAGAAGTCGAGGATCGCGCTGGAGAGGCGAAAGTTCTTAATGCTATTGGTCTTTATGAAGAAAATTCCGAGTCTTCCAAACAATCATTTCAACAAGCATTGCTAATTTTACAAGAGCTTGGGGATAAAACAGGTGAGTGGCGAACTCTATATAATCTATACAATATACAAGTATCGATATTTAAAGACAACTTTGAAGACAACGAAAAGTTACGTCAAAAAATATTTAAGATATCAGGTTTTACTGATGAGATTGATTATCATCGATGTTCTGCTCCGCAAGGTAGTAATGGTGGTACAAATTTTCTAGATGACGATCTGTTGGATGACGAACTAGAAGATCAAAAAACTATTCCTTGAGAAAACTGGGGGTAAATCATGCGCTTACATCTGGTCATTTTAATAGTCACGTCATCTTTTATTTCAGTTGAAAACCTTGAATTTTCCTCAAGATTTTCTTACGTTAATATTCTAATTTTTAACTCTCAGTTCAATACCTTTAACACAGAGCAGCTACTTGAACAAGGAGACACACTATATAAAAAACATCAGCACCAAGCAGCACTTCGCACTTATTTCAAAGTTTTGGAGGTTTACCAAGCTAACAATAATCATCAAGGCGAAGCCAAAGTTCTTCAAAGAATTGGTGCTACTTATCGACAGTTAGAACAATATTCTCAAGCACATTCTTTTTATAACCGGGCATTAGCACTTTATCAAAAAACTGGCAATCGAAAAAGGGAAGCAAGCGTATTGAATAGCTTGGGTATTATCTCGCAACTCTCCAGCGAATATTCGCAAGCAATCGATTTTTACCACCAAGCTCTTGTAATTCGCCGAGATATTCAAGATCGGCGAGGAGAAGGACGCACTATTAATAATCTCGGCATCGCTCACTTTCATCAAGGTCAATACGTTGAAGCCCTCGATTTTTACGAACAAGCGCTGCTGATTTTTGAAAGTTTAGATGATCGCACAAACTTAGGAGCCATTTTCAATAATATTGGGCTTGTCCAAAGCCAACTGGGTCAATACGAAAAGGCATTAGAGTTTTATGACCGAGCATTAAGAATCCGAAAGCAGCTTGACGATCGATCGGGAATGGGGACAACGCTTCATAATATCGGGTTTGTATACAGACATCAAAATCAACCAGAGCGAGCCTTAGAGTACTATCAACAAGCGATCGCCCTTCGCACTCAGATTGACGATCGAGCAGGTGAAGCTCAAACGCTTAATAACATGGGGGAAGTTTACGGGCAGTTAACTCAATACGATCGAGCGATGGCATCTCTGGAGCGTGCCTTAGCGATCTTCCAGGAAATTCACGATCGCGTCGGGGAAGGGGATACTCTGGACAGTTTTGGTAAAGTTTATGCAAGTTTGGGTCAACATTCTCAAGCATTACGGCTGTACCAACAAAGCATAGCGATTCAACATGAAATAAATAATCGCGCCGGAGAAAGCACCACCCTCAACAACATCGCCCAACTCCTCGAACAACAAAACAAACCCCAACTCGCCATCCTCTTCTACAAACAATCCGTCAACATCACCGAAACCATCCGCCAAGACCTCCGCCAACTCCCGGTTGAACTCCAACAGTCCTACACCGCCACTGTCGCCGACACCTACCGCAACCTCGCCGACCTCCTCCTCCAGCAAAACCGCATCCTTGAGGCCCAGCGCGTCCTCGACCTCCTCAAAATTCAGGAACTCCAAGACTACCTCCAAGACGTGCGCGGCAACCCCAACACCACCCAAGGCATTCCCAACACCCCTCCCGAAGGGCAAATCTGGACGAGTTACCAAGACCTCACCGATCGCGCTATCCCCCTCGGCCGAGAACTCGCCCAACTGCGCCAACTCGACACCCGCACCCCCGCCCAAGATGAGCGCATCGCCCAACTCGTCGCCGCCCAACAAGAACTGGCACGCAACTTCAACGCCTTTATCGAATCCCCTGAAGTCCTGTCCCTGGTGGAACAACTCAGCCCCGCCACCCGCAAACCCGACCTCGCCGACGACCTCGAAGACCTCCTCAGCCTCCAAGACAACCTCCGCAACCTCAATCAAAATGCCGTCCTCTTCTATCCCCTCATCCTCGAAGACCGCCTAGAACTGATCCTCGTGGCCCCCGACTCGCCCCCGATCCGCCGCACGGTTGAGGTGACGAGAGCCGAACTCAATGCTGCCATTCTCGAATTTCGCCGCCGCCTGCAAAACCCCACTCGCGATGCCACGAAAGTTGCCCAGCAGCTTTATACCTGGCTCGTGAAGCCCCTCGAAAACGACCTGACAGCAGCAGAGGCAGAAACCCTCATCTACGCCCCCGACGGGCAACTGCGCTACATTCCCCTCGCGGCCCTGCACGACGGCAGGGGTTGGTTGGTTGAGCGTTTCCGCATCAACAATATTACTGCTGCTTCCCTCACCGACCTCAACAGCCAGCCCCAAGGACAGCTTGAGATTCTCGCTGGGGCTTTTGCCAGCGTTAGCTATCCGGTGAAGGTGGGGGAGGAAGAGTTTGTGTTTCGGGCGCTCCCCTACGCGGGAAAGGAGGTGGAAGCGCTGGTTGCCACCCTCCCCAACACCACCTCCCTGATCGATGCTGCTTTCAGCCGCGATGCGACGATTCCCCAGATGGATAACTACACCGTCGTCCACTTCGCCACCCACGGCGCGTTTGTGGTGGGTTCGCCCCAAGACTCCTTCATCATTTTCGGCGATGGCGAGATTGCAACCCTGGCCGAGATTAAGAATTGGTCGCTGCGGAATGTGGATTTGGTGGTGCTGAGTGCCTGTCAGACGGGGCTGGGAGGAGAGTTGGGCAATGGCGATGAGATTTTGGGGTTGGGCTACCAGTTCCAGCGTGCCGGGGCGAGGGCGGCGATCGCTTCTTTGTGGGCCGTCGATGATGGGGGGACGCAGGTGTTGATGCAGGGGTTTTACGAGGCGTTGCAGCAGGAGGGCGCGACGAAGGCGGAGGCGCTGCGACAGGCGCAGTTGGCTTTGATTGGGTTGGGTGTGGAGGTTGCGGGAGAAGAGGAGCGGGGATTGGTGGCGGTGCGATCGCGCGAGGAGTTGGAACCAGAAGTGGCCGATCGCTTGAGCCATCCCTACTATTGGGCCCCGTTTATTTTGATTGGCAATGGGTTGTGAGTTCGGAGAAAAAGCCAGGTCGCAATCGCGATCGCGGCCAAAGCAGACTTCGAGCGCACATCAATCCGATTGAGGATAAGTTGTAGAAGGGGCGATCGCCGGCCGAACGGAAAGTTGCGCCACCATCTCCGCACGGGAGGAAACGCCGAGTTTGCGAAACATCCGCTTCAACGCTTGCTTCACCGAATTTTCTGTAATCCACAAAGCCGCGCCAATCTTTCTGTTGGTCAGTCCTCGCGCCACCAGTTCGGCAATTTCTGTTTCGCGCGGCGTGAGGCGATCGCAATTCAGTCCCAAAGTTGCCGGTTGAGAGCGCAAGACTGCGAGTTTCGCGGATAAATGCAGGCAAATTGCGCTTAAATCAGCCGTGCAATCATCATTAAACGCGGGATCGTCCCGATGGCGCGTCAAAGCAATACTGCCCACAAGCTGGCCCTGACTGACAATCGGCCCCGCCAAAACATGGCCGTGATCGGCGCGAGGACAGATGGTCTTCCACGCACCTGGAGGCAAGATTGCTTCATCGTGGACGGCTGCGTGACGTTGAACCAGGTAGCGCAGGACGGGATTGGAGTCGAGCGACAGCGCAAGTTTCATCATCGCTGGCCTCTGGGCTTTGAGGGCTGGAAAGTCTTCTCGAAACCACAATTTCCAGCGTTTCGCTGCGAAATACTCGCCGACTTTGGCCAGAATACTTTCTCTGAGTTCTGTCTCATCCTGTGCCCGGGCGATCGCTTGAAATAAGTTCTGTAGGGGAGTTGGCATGAGAGTCTCCATCCGTTTGGTCGCCTGCAGTTAGAGCAAAGTGTACCCGATCGGGGTCTAGGCGGGGAGAAGGTGTCAATCTTAACCTGGTTTCAGCGCTGTTGACACAGCCGAACTTTCTGACTGCAACGAAAACAGTGCGCCATTTCGATCGGGCGGGATCGCTGCCGAAAAAAGACAATCCGATCCAAAATTTAAGGAGCAATTGCCATGAATTATGTTCATCCCGAAGTTTTAGTCGATACCCAATGGCTGGCCGACCATCTCGATGATTCCACCCTCCGTATCGTGGAAGTTGACATGAGTTCCCAACCCTACCAAGGTATCCACATTCCCGGTGCCGTGTTTTGGAATGTCCTAACCGACCTGCTGCAACCCGATCTCCGTCTAAAACTTGACCCAACCGCGATCGCAAAACTGCTGTCGCAGTCTGGTATTGCCCCCGACACCACTGTCGTCGCCTATGGCAGCTATCCTGGAACGGGAGCGTTTATCTTCTGGCTGTTGAAGCTATTTGGACATCGCCACATGCGCGTTCTCAATGGCGGCCATCAGAAGTGGATGGCAGAGGGCCGTCCCGTGGCGGTAGAATTATCAACCTTTGTCCCCACTGAGTACAAAGCACAACCCCTGGATGGGAGTTTGCGGGTCTTGTCAGAAGAAGTGCGAGAGGCTTGCGATCGCCGCGATCGCATCCTGCTAGATGTTCGCACGCTCCCAGAATACCGAGGCGAACAATTCTTGATGAAGCCACCGCAGGGCGAAGAACGTGCCGGACATATTCCCAACTCCGTTCATCTCGAACATACCCTCACGCTCAACCCCGATGGAACGTTTAAATCTGTTGAGGAATTGCACGCACTCTTTCAGAGTCAGGGGGTTACGCCAGACAAGGAAGTGTTTCCCTACTGTGCCATTGGCGCAAGGGCGGGGTATATCTGGTTCGTCTTGAAATATTTACTGGGCTATCCAAACGTTCGCAACTACGATGGTTCGTGGAATGAGTGGAGTCGCTTGCCCAATTCTCCAATTGAGACATAATAGCTTGTATTGCGAGAATGTTAAGGAACTATGAGGATTACCCCAGCAGAGTACCGCGATCGCCGGGAACAACTGATGGTGAAGATTGGCGGCGGCACGGCAATTTTCCGCAGCGCGCCGATGGCTGTCATGCACAACGACGTTGAATATCCCTTTCGCCAAGACAGCGATTTCTACTACCTGACAGGATTCAACGAACCCGAAGCCGTCGCAGTCCTGGCCCCCCACCACGAAGAAAACCGCTTTATCCTCTTCGTTCAACCCAAAGAACCCGAAAAAGAAATTTGGACGGGGTATCGGGTCGGGCCCGAACAAGCCAAAGAACGCTACGGCGCGGACGAAGCCTATCCGATTGCCGAACTTGACGAGAAACTGCCAGAGTATCTCAAAGATGCCGATCGCATCTTCTACCATCTCGGACGCGACAAGACGTTTAACAACACCGTCCTCCGCCACTGGCAGCGCTTCATTGCCCTCTACCCCAAGCGCGGTATGGGGCCCGTCGCCCTCGAAGATACCAACCCAATTTTTCACCCCCTGCGCCAAGTGAAAAGTGCCTCGGAGTTAGACTTACTTCGCAAAGCCACTGCAATCTCTGCCGAAGCACACAACCTGGCCTTTGAGTTTGCCGAACCGGGACGCTACGAGTACGAAGTGCAGGCAGAAATTGAGCATTACTTTCGCCGCCAAGGGGGAATGGGCCCCGCCTACCCCTCCATCGTTGCCTCTGGGGCCAATGCCTGCATTCTCCACTACATCGAGAACGATCGCCAAATGCAAGATGGCGATTTGCTGCTCATTGATGCGGGATGTTGCTATGACTACTACAACGGCGACATTACTCGCACCTTCCCGGTTGGGGGCAAGTTTACCAAACACCAACAGGCGATTTACGAGTTAGTTTTGGCTGCCCAAACCGAAGCGATCGCGCAGGTCAAGTCGGGAAATGCTTACAACCAGTACCATGACACCGCCGTTCGCGTTTTAGTTCGCGGACTCCTCGATCTGGGACTGCTGGCGGGCGATTTAGAGGAGATTATCGAAGAGGAGAAATACAAACCCTTCTATATGCACCGCACCGGCCACTGGTTGGGTTTGGATGTCCACGATGTTGGAACGTACAAGCACGGCGAAGAGTCGTGGCAAACGCTCCAACCCGGCTACGTTCTGACCGTCGAACCCGGACTCTATATCGGCCCGGGGATTGAACCCGCCGAAGGGCAACCGGAGATTCCCCCAGAGTGGCGCGGTATTGGCGTGAGAATCGAAGATGATGTTTTAGTCACGGCTGAAGGGAATGAGGTTTTGACGGCGGCTGTGCCTAAATCCACGCGAGAGATGGAACGTTGAGGGCGCGATCGCGCGTGACATTAAGCTGTTCTCAAGGCCACAATCGGGTCGAGCTTGGCGGCGCGACGGGCGGGAAAAACGCCGAAAAATAAGCCAATTCCCCCAGAAACGGTCACGGCCAAAATAATGGCGACGGGGGAAATACTCACCTTCAGGGGACTAACCGCCCCGATCGCGACAACGCTGCTGATTCCAATGAATGTACCAAGCAGTCCGCCCGCCGCCGAGAGAATGACCGCCTCGATGAGAAACTGCACGAGAATATCTCTTTCTTGTGCGCCAATTGCTTTGCGAAGTCCAATTTCTTGAGTGCGCTCGGTGACTGAAACCAGCATAATATTCATCACGCCAATACCGCCCACCAAGAGGGAAATTCCCGCGATCGCGGCCAGCATCACCGTCAGTCCGCTCGTCACCGTCCCCACAATGGTCAAAATATCTTTTTGTGTCTGAACGCCAAAATCATCGGCTCCTGTAATCTTGTGGCGCAAGCGTAGCAGGTTTTCAATCTGGAACTGAGCTGCACTGATACTGTTTTCATCCTTAGCCGAAACGTTAATGAAGGTGACTTCTGTCCCAAAGGGAGAGGTGTTTCCGACCACTTGATTCGCCATGGTTGTCAAGGGAACAAACACAAATTCATCTTGATTGGTTCCCAAAAAAGAGCCTTTAGCGGCCATCACTCCGACAATTTCAAAGCTAATATTTTTAATGCGAATTTGTTCTCCGAGCGGACTTTGTTTGCCGAAGAATTTGTCGGCAATTTCCGACCCTAACACAACAACGCGATTATTTCGCTGTAAATCGAGGTCGTTAATAAAGCGGCCGCGGGCAATCTCAAAACTTCTCACGGTCAGATAGCTGGGTGTGGTTCCGATAACCGTTTTGCTAACATTTTGGCTGCGGTAAGAGAGAATCTGCGGACTATTAATTTGGGGAGCAACCTCAGCAACGCTGGGGACTTGAGTCGCGATCGCTTCCGCATCCGCAAGGACTAGTGTTTTGGGCAAATCGAAAGTGGTGCGGCGTTCTTCGCGGGAACCGGGAACGATAAACAAAACGTTGGGGCCGAGCGACTCAAATTGCTCTTCGGCCAGCTTTTGCGCGCCTTGACCAATGCCAACCATCGCAATAACCGAGGCATTGCCAATAATAATGCCCAGCATGGTTAAGGTGCTGCGAAGTTTATTATTGACCAAGGTGGCAGAAGCCATCTTGAGGCTTTCAGTAAAGTGAGTCATTAGCAATCAGCGCCGGACAGCAGGGGTGTGGGGTCTGGGGAGTGGGGTATAGGGAGTGGGGTATAGGGAGTGGGGAGTTTGGGACTTGGGGACTTGGGGAGAAATTTATCGCTCAAAACCCTGAACCCTGAACCCATAACTCTGAATTCTGAACTCTGAACTCACTACTATTTGGGCAAGTTTTGGGCGCGATAAAACGTTTCTAAACTGTGGATATCGCCCACAAATCGCCAGTGCCAAGGTTCGTAGCTAATTCCTTGCGGGTTGTCGCGTGGAAAAGATAGCTCAAAGCCATAGCGAGGTGCATTTTGCTCTAGCCATTGAAATGCTGCCGTTTTTTCAAAACTGACTTGTAGGTTGGTGGCGGGCACTTTCCCATCGCCAATATCGATCGCGTAGCCGGTGTGGTGTTCGCTGTAGCCTGGAGGGGCGCTGACTGCGGCTCGCTTGCGCGCGTCTTGGTTGCGCTGGGCTTTGATCTCAAAGAAGAGATATTGCTGTTCTTCGACCGTGCGAAAGCCTGAGAGGGGACTTAGAACGATCCCTTGCGATCGCGCGGTGGCTGACATTTCCTGAAATTTTTGGGCGGCGGTGCGGCGCAGTTGAATGCGTCCGTCAGAACTCACTGCTTGCAGTTCGGTTTCGGGAGCCTGTTGGTAGCGCAAGTGTCCGAGGAGATTTTCTACGGCCACTTGAGGAGAAATGGCTTCGGCCGGTCGAGGGGGAAGGTTTGGGGAATTTTCAACAGTGTGAGAAGCGTTAGCCGTCGGACGGGTTACTGGTGTTGGCGAGGGGAGAATGACTTTCGGGTCGGACTCCGACTTCTGGGGGGGTGAGGGAACTGTCTGGCGGGGGGAAGGTTGTGCTGTTGGCTCGGAGCCGCGATCGCCGGTTGCGGAGACCACCTCCTGTTGGGAAATTTGGCTGATGAATAAAATGCTCGTTAGCACCGCGATCGCGCCAATTCCCAGTCCTCCACTCAACCACAGCAGCGGGTTCAGCCAAGCGCGCTGTCGGGCTGCAGGCTGCTCGCGCGAGGCTTCGGGAATATCATCGAGCTGTTTGACTGCTGGTTTGGGTTGTTTGGCCGACAAGTTCGCTTTCTCCAACACACCACTTCTCCTCTATGAGATAACAATCGCTTGTTTAACCGCCTATTTTATTATGCAGGCTGCGATTGGTCAGCGATCGCAAGCTTGAGCTTGGCGTGTCGCGATCGCTCAACCCTTCCGATTTTAATCTCAAAAAATTATCGAATCGTGCCTAATGCAAACTCGGATCTTCTGACGTTGTCCCTACTCCCTATTCCCTATTCCCTCTCCCTGGCAAGAGTTTCAGGCTGTTCGCACTCTCTAATTCGGTGGTAGCGGCGGAAACTCTGGAGATGGGGCTTCAAATTCAAAAAGGTCAATATCATCCGTGTCGTTTGTTTCGGCCGGGTCGGGAGTCGGAGTTTGGGGAGGAATGACGGTGGGTGGAGCGGGCGTTGACTCGAAGCGCAACAGGAGTGCAGCATTGGGGAAATACTTCGCCCAACTTTGAGTGTCGGGGTCTTTGCGCCAGTTTTGGCGGCTCACTTCCAACCGCAGCACCGAAGCAACCGAACCATTGTTGTTGCCGAGAATGGTAATTGCAACTTCCGTCACTAAAATATCGCTGTCGAAACTTCGCTGGGCGGCGGCTCTGGCAATGGTTTCGGCGCGTCGCAACAAGGTTTGGTAAGATTCGTTCTCTTGGCGGACGACAGTGATGGCGCGGCGGGCGGTATAGGCGATCGCGGCGGTTGGCGCGATCGCGCTCCCCACCGCCCAACTCAAGCTCGCTGCGCCTAAGATAAGGGGAATGGTACTCAAAGCACGGGGACTTGCCAAATGACTCCTCTGCCAGAACAATATCTGTAATCGGGCGGATAGGGGGAGTAAAGCGTTGAAAATCGTCTTGGGGAAGCGCAACATTGTCGTGTGGAAATTTCTCTCTAAAGAAGCAAATAATTGCACGAAACTATAAACTAATTCTGTTGCTGTAACAGAAACTCTCAATAATAAATTACATCGAGTTCAAGATAGGGGCGGGTATATGGCAAACTACAGTTTCTTAGCAATTGGCATCGATCGCTATCAGTTTATCCAACCTCTGAGTTACGCTCAAGCTGATGCTCAAGCGCTCTGGCAATTTATGCTAGGAGAGGCCCAGGTTCCCTCTCAGCAAAGTTTGCTGCTAACCGATACTTCGGCTTGGGTTGCCGAGCAATCCACCGTACCGACCAAGGACAATATCCTGACTTGGTTGCAATCGGGAGTCAGCGCTCGCTCGATTCCTTGGCTGTGGTTCTTTTTCAGCGGCTATGGCGTGAGTTGGGAAGGGGAAGACTATTTGATGCCCATTGACGGCAACCCCGACGATATCCCTGGAACGGCGATTGCCGCGAGATCGCTCTTGGAACTGCTCCAGCAACAGGGAGCGAGCAACGTCCTCGTCCTCCTCGATATCAACCGCTCTCCCGGAATCTTAGCGGGCCAATCAGTCGGCGCGCAAACGGTGGAACTGGCGCGAGAAATGGGAATTTCTGCCGTTCTCTCCAGCCAACTGCAAGAAACATCTCACGAATCAGCAGCTCTGGGCCACGGAATGTTTGCCGCCTCGCTCTTAGAGGCCCTGCGCTACTACCAGCATGATTTAACCTTAGATTCCCTCAATCGCTATCTGAGCGATCGCTTGCCAGAATTAAGCGAGCATCACTGGCGACCCGCTCAAAACCCCTTATTTGTCATCCCCGATCCTCAACTCAGCCAACAAGCTATTTTGCCTGGAGAACCCTGGCTGCTGGCTTGGGAAGCCCCCGCAACGGCCAATGCTTCTGCTGTTGGGGCCGAGCGCGTTCCCATCCAGAGTAACGGCAAAGCCACCTCCGCTCAAATTGCCACCTCCGCCCCGATTAAACGGCAAAATCCACCTCCGCTCGCTCCCCCCGCCAACGCGGCCAAACTCACCAATGGCAGCAGTCCGCAGCCCGCCAATGGTGCTAACAACGAACCCGATGAGCCGAGCGCTTTCCAAAACTGGCAAAAATGGGTTCCAGTTGGAGGCGGAATTTTTCTCTTAGCCGTTCTCACCACAGTGGTCTTCGGGTTGTTGCCAGACAATCAACCTCAACTCTCAGACTCAAAAGGGTCGGAGGATGCTAACTCATCTTCTACAGAAACGTCTGAAGGCTCAACCCTCCCTCAACCCGACGGGACTAGCGAAGACCCCAACGCTTCTCCGGCAGAAACGTCTGAAGGCTCAACCCTTCCCCAACCCGACGGGACGGCCGGCGAGAACTCGGAACCCACCTCCGTGGCGACGAATGCAAGCGATCTCGCTTCCGAACCTGCTGTCAATTCTTCCACCTCATCTGGAGCTGCAACGTTAGTCAAGGCGAGGAGTTACCTGCGAACCCATCAAGCGTCGGACTTGAGTCAAGCGATCGCCGCCGCGCGGAAAGTCCCCTCGAACACCCCCTATTATCAGGAAGCTCAGCGGTGTATCGGGAGCTGGAGCATGACGATTTTGGATATTGCCAGAAGCCGGGCCAATCAAGGCAACTTCACCAGCGCGATCGCGGCCGCCTCTCTCATCGCTCCTCAAGAAGCCCAGATTCACAAACTGGCCAGCCAAAAAATTCAACAATGGCAGCGGCAAGCCCAACAACAGCAGCACAATCAAAAAATCATTAAAGGGGCAAAAGAGGTGATTCGCTACACGCAAGCCTCCTCTTACAATCACGCCATTACCTTGTTGAAACAGATTCCGATCGGCCAGCCTGGCTATTCTGAAGCCAAAAAACTGATCGCTATTTGGAGCCGCCAAATCTATCTGATCTCTAATTCCCGCGCGGCGAGCGGCAAGTTTCAACTCGCCCTAGATACAGCAAAGCTCGTTCCCCAAGGTACGCCTTCCTACGAGGCAGCTAAAAGCGCGATCTCTCGCTGGCAGCAAGGTAAGCGATAAAAGCGAGCGGATTAAGATTTTTTTCAGAGGTTGGTTGTTTGTACCAGTCCCCTTTTTGGGAACTCTAAAATTAGAGCAAGACTCGACTGTGGGTAAGGCAGTAAAAACCCCGATCGACAAACAATCACCTACGGACAAACTGGCGGAGGCAGGCATGAATTGGATGAACAAAGAAGATCGCAAGCTCCTGAAGGAACTGAATCAAAGAATTGCCCACAATCCCAGGTTGTTTGCCCAGCGACTGGCAATGCAAGCCAAGTTTTTGCAAAAACAGCGATTATTACAGGCGGGACTTGCAGGGTTTATCTTTGGCGTTTTTTTGACTGCAACGGGTTTTTGTGCCTTGAATTTAACGGCTGCTGAGAAAGAGACAACCTCTAGCCGCACGCCAGTTTCCGAGTCAGCTCCCAAGTTAACTCCGGCCTCAGAACGGGACTCTTAAAACAGCAGTTATCAGCGCCTGATGGCAAAGGTAGTCGGGAGTTGGAAGACAAGGAGGACAAGGAAGAGTGGGGAGTTCGGGAATTGGGGAACGGAGATATGGGGGAGAGCAAGGGGACAAGAAAGAATAGGGAGGAGAACGCACGGCTGAGTCGAGGTTCTAGCTTCTAATACACATTAGGCATGAATTCCAATCCTCTTTCATCAGTTTGTTCCGAACAAGACCTTCGTTACAATCGAGCAAAATACTCGCGATGAAACGAGCGATCGCCAATGGATATTTTTTCCTTTGTTCTAGGGTTGAGCATCGGGGTTGGGGCGTGCTACATGCAGCAGTATCGGCGCGATCGCCAACTCCAGCATCTGCTGGATCTGCTAGCTAACGGCAGGGCCGAGCAATCTTCTCTCCCGATCCTCTCTCGCCTGCGCGGGCAAATTGTTCGCACTAAAGCAGAGCAACAGCAGCAAAAAGTCGAGCTAAACACCTGGCAGCAAGCGTTGGAAGTTGCTCCCATCGGTTATTTACAGGTTGATAGCGATAACCAACTGCTGTGGTGCAACCCCTTTTCTCGACAACTGCTCAAGATCGATCGCTGGCAGGCCGGTCAAATTCGCCTGCTTTTAGAGCTAGTGCGCTCCTATGAATTAGATCGATTGATCGAAAAAACCCGTCAAGCTGGGGAGTCTAAGGTGCGGGAGTGGGTGTTTCATGCGACCAATGTTTCCCCCACAGAGCGAGATCGCGCGATCTCGCTGCGAGCCTCTAGCATTCCTCTACCTCAAGGGTCTGTTGGTATTTTCCTTGAAAATCAACAACCTTTAATCGAACTCGCCAAAGCACGCGATCGCGCTTTTTCCGACCTAACCCACGAACTCAGAACCCCCCTCACCTCCATTCGTCTCGTGGCAGAAAACCTCAACTCTCGACTTCAAGGAACCGAACGGACTTGGGTGGAAAAAATGTTGCGGGAAATCAATCGACTCATCGATCTCGTGCAAAACTGCCTGGAGATTAGCGGCCTGCAACAAAATCCAACGGAAAACCTGACCTATGAGTCTCTAGATCTCAAAACGTTGATTGCCGATCTGTGGCAAACGCTGCTTCCTTTAGCTCAACGGAAAGATTTAACGCTAGACTACTCCGGCCCCGATCTCCTTCCTTTCCGAGGCGATCGCGATCGCCTAATCCAAGTCTTTCTGAATATCTTAGATAACAGCATTCAATACAGTCCCCCTCAAGCATCCATTCAGGTTGAAGTCGAGCGAGCGGAGCAATTGTCGCCTACCGCCGAAGTTTCCCCCGTTGCCCCAGACCTTGTTGAGAAAAATTCCTGGACTATAATCAATATCATTGACTCCGGTCGCGGTTTCCAAGACTCCGATCTGCCCCATGTGTTCGAGCGGCTTTACCGAGGAGAACTTTCGAGAACAAGACCTTCCCTGGATGCTCAGCCTGCAGAATCCAGAACCTCCCCAAGCGGTAGCGGCCTTGGATTATCAATTGCCCAACAGATCGTTCAAGCTCACGGTGGCGCGATCGCCGCACGCAATCATCCAGTGACAGGAGGCGCATGGTTGCAAATAAAATTACCGAATATTATTTAACTCTTAACATTTAGTTGCCATCCTAAAGATCGATGGCTTTGCGATTTTTGTGCCGAATTTATCGATGTGAGGGCGAAGCTTCAGCAACAATAGGGGTTGAGGTGAGAGCAACCTAGCAGCGCATACCGTCAGGTCGGCGAAGTCATCGCTCTTTTTATAAAACTCAAAGAAAGTTAAAAAAATTAAAATAAGCAAAATAATGATGGCTCGATCTTCCCCAACCAACTATTATTCTGAATCCACGCACTTCCAGCGCTGTCTCAAGCGCTTGGGTCAGGAAGTTTTGCGGATGGGAGCGCTAGTCGAACGCTCTTTCCACCTCAGTCACCAAGCTCTGTTTAACCAAGATTTGACGGCAGCACAAGCGATTAAACCCCTCGATCGAAAAATCGATCGCTATTATCGGCAAATCGAAGGAGATTGTGCCAAATTAATGACGCTGCAACGGCCGGTTGCTCAAGATTTGCGCTTGCTGAATGCGTTTATGCATCTCGTCCGCGATCTAGAGCGCATTGGCGACTATGCCGAAGATTTGTCAGAACTTGCTATTAAGCTCTTTCCCTATCCCTCTCATCCCGTGATGGACGAAGTGGAGGCAATGTCCAATCACGCTCAAGCAATGCTTGCCTCTAGTTTAGTGGCCTTGGTGGAGTTGGATGCGAATGCCGGACGAACGGTAAAGCAGATGGACGATCGCGTCGATCTAGCCTACGATACTGTTTACCAAACACTCGCTGTCACGCGCGATATTCAAGGGGTGGTGGAACCGATCTTATTAATGACGCTCGCGATCCGCCATCTCGAACGAATGGCGGATCATGCCACGAATATCGGCCAGCGGGTTTCCTATATCGTGACCGGACAGCGGTAAAGGGAATTCGCGATTGCTGATTCTGTCTGACACTCCTTATTTCCCCCAAATCAAACGCAATCCAACGGGCATTAAAAACGTGGTCAAGATGACCATCACGACGATCGCTGTCTCTAGATATTCTGGCAGGACTTGTGCGGCCGAACCAATACCCGCAAAAACCAATCCGACTTCTCCTCTTGGCATCATGCCAATTCCTACGGCCAAGCGGTTGAGTTGGGGTTCTCCCCACAGCGTAAATCCTGCGGCAAGTTTGCCGAGAATGGCGACAGCGAGGAGAAAAAGCGCGATCGCCAATTCTTGACCGCTGTTTTGGAAGGAAGGAAGCAAAACTAACAGATTGGCCTTCGCACCAATGGTGACGAAAAAGACGGGAATGAGGAGGTCGGCGATAGGAGCAATTTGTTGTTTGAGTGCTTCTCCTTGGTTCGTTTCATTGAAGACTAAACCGGCGGTAAACGCGCCAAGAATTGCTTCCAAACCAATAATATCGGCAATGTAAGCGAGCAAGAGGGCGAAGGTTAAGGTCGGAATAATAAGCTGCCCTCTCGTACTTAAGCGATCGGCCAGAGACACGAGAAAGTGGTTGAAAAAACGACCGATAACAATAGCTCCCACCAAAAAAGCACCCGCACTCAAAATCAGATAAACAATTTGGGTCGCTTCCAGTTGTCCTGTTTTGGCTAAACTCGTTGCCACGGTCAGCAGAACGATGGCTAAAATATCATCTAAAATTGCTGCTCCTAAAATAATTTGTCCTTCAGGAGAGTTCAATTGATTCTCCGAGCAATTTTGGGGATGCAACTCGGACAAAACTCTAGAGGTAATCCCAATACTCGTTGCGGTCAAAGCAGCTCCAGCAAACAAGGCCGGAATGGTAGGGGTTTGAAAGAGAAAAATTAATCCACTCGTGCCAATTGCAAATGGGAGAATCACACCGCTAATCGCAACAGTTAAAGATTGAAAACCCACATCGAGGAGATCTTTGAGATTGGATTGCAATCCAATTTCAAACAGCAGAATAATAACACCAAAGTCTGCCAAGATAGAAATGACTTGACTCTGGGCTTGAAAGACGGTTTCGGCCATATCCCAATTCATCACAGTTGTTGCTTGTAAGAAAGCAATAATTGCTGAGTAGGAACTGTCCGCACCAATTTCTGGAAAAACGAGAAGGTGCAATCCGGTCAGTCCAATTGCAACTCCTCCCACCAGTTCTCCTAAAACAGGAGGAAAATTCAACCATCGCGAGAGTTCTCCGCCAATTTTACTGGTGGAGTAAATGATAATTAAACTGAGAATTACTCCAGCTAAAATGAGTGGATTTTCGGGTTGGGGAATGGTAGCAAAGGTTGAGTTCAGTTGGGGAGAGGTGGAAACAGAAGACCAAAATAAAACGGCGAGCGATCCGAGAACTACGACGGTGGCGGAAAGTAGTTCCCAAGTGGCACTTTTGAATGCGGTTGCTCTGGTTTCTTGTTCAATATTTTTGTTTAGGTTGGCGATCGCTTCTTCAACCCAGAGCAAACTAAAGGCTTCTCGGTATAGGCGATTTGAGACGCTGAGTTGTTGTGAGCTTGGAGAAATTAAGCCCACCGAGAGTAAGTTGATAACGGCCGGAGAATTGCGTTCAATTGACTCTGTTTCTTTGACTTTTATTTCCGAATAATCGAGCGCGATTTTGTCTTGATCGGTGAGAATTTTTCGATAAACTTGTAGTTGGTCGATCGCTTCTTGAGGGTTGCTCAATAGTTTCTCTTTTAGATGTCGCAGTGGTTGAGTAGCCTCCCATATTTCATCTGCTTCTAAAAATTCTTGCTCCCAGGTTGCTAAGATGCGCGATCTCACCCACGTTTCGATCCATTTTTCCTCTTCTTCTGCTGGCAGTGCGGGAGAGTCAAACAGCAGAAGTTGACAGAGTTTTTGCGTCAGCGTCGGCTGTCCATTTGTCCAAGCTAAAATTGCTTTTAAAACAGCAAGCGGATTGTCAATTTTTCCCACTAAACCTTGCGCGATCGCGATCGCTTCATTTCTTGAGAGTTCCAAGGCTGTTTGAACTTCTTGCCGATCGAGAATTTGGCTAGCACTTAAGAATCGGTAGTCGCGATCGCTTAAACTTTTCCCCTCGGCCCAAGCAAGGGTTTCCTCTAATGTTTTACCTCGCAATAGCAACGCATTATCCTGGCAATTAGACGCAAACCAAGCATCTAAAGCCTCTGCGTGAGGCCGCAACTCAGCTAAAATTGCTCGCGTCCATTCGAGATCAAAAATTTCTCGATAAATATTATTCGCAACCTTTAACTGTCCGTTTTTCCGAACAACTAAACCCGACAAACATAGCTCGATTTCTGCATTGCTATTCTTATTTTGAATTGCACCAGAGTTGAGAATAGTTTGATACAAGCAAATCAACGTGCTAGCTCGCTGCAACTTACTCAACAGGCGACGGCGAATGGTATTAAAATGTTCTTGTTCGTCCTGAGTTTCCCAATTGTCAATCATGCGATCGCGAACAATTTTTGCCATCCCTTCTTTAGCAGAAAGGGTTGGGTTATCTTGTACAATTGAGGGTAAATACCGAATTGCGAGCTGACAGAGTTTTTGCGTGAGGAAAGGTTGTCCTCCCGTCCAAGCAATAATTGCTTCTAACACAACTCGATCGTTCGAGATCGCTTCTCGCAATCCTATCTCCAAAGGTTGCGCTTCAGCCAGCGTGAATCCGGCTAATTCAATCCCCCAACCAATATTAAATGGCGTACAATTAGGGTCTTGAATTAAATCTGCAGGTTTGGCAACACCGAGCAAGCAAAAAGATAGCTTTTGATAAAGAACTTGCGTTGCTCTTTGATTATAGTAAGCTCGAATTAACGCAAAAAAATCATCTTTAAAATCAAAATCAAGAATGCGATCGATCTCGTCAAAAAAAATAACGATGTTTCGATCGATTTTTTGTAACAGAATAATTTCTAGAAATTGACTAAAGCGCTGAATGGGAGTTAAATGTCCGCGATCGCTCCACCAGCGACTTAGATCGATTTCTAGTTCAAACCAATCCGTCAAACAACTCACCAAACCGCCATACCATTCCTCTGGGGTAACCTGCTGGCTGCCAATTAAAGTTAAGTCGATATCCGCACAAGTAATTCCGTCTTGCTGCAGTTTCTGCATGGTTCGCACGCGCAAGCTCGACTTTCCCATTTGGCGAGAGTTCAAAACATAACAAAACTCTCCGGCTTTCAGCTTTTCATAGAGCGTGCGATCGGCTTCTCTCTCAACATAAGTTTGTGCATCTGGAGGAAGCGTTCCACCAACTTGATAGATATTATTCATTGACTCTGAAGCGAATTAAGGCAATGGCAAAGATGAGCCATTTGTTATGTTAGCAAGTGTCGTTATGACCGCGATCGCCTTTTGCCAAGCATGGCACGCCGAAGTCTTCGACGCTCTTCCCTCTGTGTTATGTCCGCCAGAGGAAAATACAATCCTAACTGAGAAAAAAAGCTTTATCAAAAATGATCGAGAAATGCTGAATAAATCTCCTCTTCACCTCTCACTCTTGGGCCCTCTCTCTCGACTCATCAATTCAAAATTGTCTAGATAACTAGGGGCAACTTTTTTTCGCGAGGAATAGGGCGCGGCAAATTTTTCCTATTTGTAATAGAATTAATGCAAGCATCTGATGTTGTTTGCATCGCTTTATGAAAGCTATTTTAGCAAATTCATTGAGATACAACCTAAGGCAATCTTATATAAGGCAACTGTTTTTTCTACAGCAATGCTCACAAAAATTTTGTTGGTTGAGGATAATCCCGCCGATGCTCATTTACTCAAACACTTTTTAGCAAAGGTTCGCGGGCAATATTTTGAGGTTGTCCCCGTAGAAAAGCTGGTTCTCGCGATCGCTAAAATGCGTGCGGAAACTTTTGATGCAATCCTCCTAGATCTCTCGCTGCCAGATAGTCAAGGTCTCAAGACCGTCGTTCAAATGAACTCCGCCGCACCCAATGTGCCGATTATCGTTTTAACCGGATTAGACGATGAGGAAACAGCGGTGGAGGCGCTGCGAGATGGAGCGCAGGACTACTTAGTCAAAAATGAAATTAAACAGTCTTTGTTGGTCAGAGCCATTAACTATGCCATTGAACGCAAACAGATGCTCGAAAAGGTTCGGGCCTCGGAAACGCGCTACCGAGATATTGTTGAAGACCAACCCGAATTGATTTGTCGATTTTTGTCCGATGGGACGCTTACCTTTGTGAACGAAGCCTACAGTCGCTATTTTGACCGCAAACCCGAAGAGTTAGTTGGACGGCATTTTACGACGTTGATTCCCGAAGAAGACTGGGAAAAGGTTAAAGCTCAGATTGCGGCCATTAGCTTAGAAAACCCTACAAAAACTTTAGAACACCGAGTCATTTTGCCAAATGGGGAGATTCGCTGGCAACAGTGGACAAACCGAGGATTGTTTGGCGATCGCGAGACTCCGAGAGAATATCAAGCGGTGGGAAGAGACATTACCGATCGCAAACAGACCGAACAAGCACTCAAACAACAGCTCGCTCGCGAGCGGCTGATTGCGCTCATTGCTCAACGAATCTGCCAGTCTTGGGATTTGTCAGAAATTTTCCAAACGACAGCGAACGAAATTCGGGACTTTCTTCAGGTGGAACGCGCGATCGTGCAGCGTCTGCGACCCGATGGGGGGAGCGAAGTAGCGATTGAGTCGCTGGCGGAAGGCTATCTCTCCGTTCTCGGCGAGAGGCTAGGCGAACCGACTCAGTTTAGTCAAAGACAGGCGAGAGAGGATATTTATGCAGCCAGTCTAGAAGTTTGGCCGCCAGAGCTACGCCAAAAGCTGGGGGTCCAGGCTCAGCTAACCGCTCCCATCGTCCTGAACCAGCCGGTTAGCGATGCAGAGTTGGACCGTACAGCTCGCAACGGCCCCGTTCGATTGTGGGGATGGTTAATTGTCCATCAATGTCGCAGTCCCCGACAATGGCAGCAGCTCGAAATTAACCTCTTGCAACAACTCGCCAATCAATTAGAAATTGCCATTCAACAATCCCATCTTTATCGCACGCTAGAAATGGCAAACAACGAGTTAAAAGTCTTAGCGTCTGTCGATGGACTCACCAAAATTGCCAATCGCCGCCGTTTTGACGAATATTTCGACATTGAATGGCGGCGCAGTATTCGAGAGCAGCTATCTCTCGCTTTGGTGTTGTGCGATGTGGACTGTTTCAAGCTCTACAACGATCGCTACGGACACTTGATGGGGGATGAGTGCCTGCAAAAGGTCGCGGCCGCGATCGCCAAAGCCGTCAAGCGTCCGTCGGATTTAGTCGCTCGCTACGGTGGCGAGGAATTTGCTGTGATTTTGGCAAATACAAATGCAGAGGGTGCTCTACATATTGCTGAAACAATCCGCACCCAAGTGGAGGCGCTGCAAATTCCCCACGAAAAGTCGGCGGTGAGCCAATATGTGACGCTTAGTGTGGGGGTTGCGGGTACGATCCCAAATGCTGGGATGAGAACCGATCGCCTCATTGCGATCGCGGATGAATGTTTGTATCGAGCCAAAAAATCGGGACGCAACTGCTCGATCTCAACTTGGGTTGATACTTGAAAGAATTGACGATGCACTTCAACGTGCTGCAATCAGAGAGCGGGTTTTACCCTTCGATCAGAAAGAGAACCGACGACTTGCCGTGTTTCGTCTCGGTTCTCTTTACTGGTTCGCTCCTCACATCAACAATATTAGGTGATGCTTAGAGGTCTGTCAAGAGAAATTCCAAAATTTTACAGATGGGCGATCGCGACCACGCCTAACTTAACTTCTAAGAGTCTGGCCAGCAGGATTTGAGTAATGGCAACCAGCCCCAATCTCGCTTGCGCGAGTTCGGGCGCAACCTCGCCCAAAATTCGACAGTCTCGATCGAAGTTCAGCAGCGCTTCGCTCAGAAACACGGCCAGTTGGAGCCAGTTGGGGCGATCGCTTCGTGCGTCCGCATCCACAACTTGCAATAAAAGCCTGATGAGTTGTCGCGCCGTTGGATGCTGGAGGCACAGCGCTCCTGACCCAGACAGCCACGGGAGGGGAGCAGGAGAAACCCACTGGTAGGACTCCTGGAGCTGAATTAGACGCTCTTGGTGTCCGAGACAAAGCAGAGAACAGCAGCGAGCGCGGGCATACTGAACGTTGAAAAAGTCAGGCGGAGACAGGGAAGGGAGAGGGGGGGAGAGATGGGGGTGAGTGAGACAGCATTGCAACCAGTCGGCTAAAGCGCGATCGCTGACTTGAAACTCCAGCCAACCGGAACCCACCGCCCGAACGTCAATCTCCCCCTCGTCCCCAGGGCGATGCGGGAACGCAGACGCTAACTGGCAGGCAATTTCTCGCGGGGACGAACCCTGCTGTCCCGCAATTTGAAGCGCGATCGCGCTTTGATAAACAATTGCCTGAGTCCCTCTCGCTAAATACAGCGGAATTGACCGGCGATCGCTCTCCTCCAACCCCAATAAGGAAATTCCCTGAGTTTGGGCGAAAAGTTTGAGAGCCATCCGTAAGTTTTGCTGAAGTCTTTGTTCGAGCGAATAAAATTCCACACAACTCTTAATGGAAAACACCAAAACGACGTATTTTTTGATACTTTGGAACCTAAGTAGAATCTAGAAAAAGCTGGCGTTTCACGTTTGTTTTCGCCTATGCAATCTTCCCCTTCTTCATCAGAGGCATCTCGACCCTTCGTCACCTGGCAGCGAATTCTCGACTGGGCCCAGACCCACTATCGAGATCGCATCTTTCGCAAAGACGAACGGGTTCCCGCGCGTCCGGGGTTGCTCTATCTCGTACAGCGTGGTGCAATCCGCCTTGTCGGGAGCGCTCAGGTCGGAACGACTCGCAACGACCCCGATCCGACCGCATCGTCCATGGGAATTGAGGATGCTTTTTTGGGGTTTGTCGGTGCGGGTTACCCCTTTGAAATTGTGGCACAATCGCCCTTTACGCTCCAGGCCTTTGCCCATGTTGACCAAACATCAATTATCTGGATGTATTGGCACGATCTCGACAACTGGCCGCACTTTCGGCGAGAAGTGCTGGATGCATTTCGCTACCAACACCAGCGCAAACTGCTGTGGTTGAGTACTCTCGGTCAGAGACGCACCATCGATCGCTTGCTGGGGTTTATTACCCTCCTGATCGAAGAATTTGGCGAACCGAGCGATCGCGGCTATTGTTTGCCCTATCCCCTGACCCACGCCCAAATTGGCAGTGCTATTGGTTCGACTCGCGTGACGGTAACGCGCTTGATGGGAAAATTGCGCCAGAAGCAGTTAATTGTCGTGGAAGACGACAATTTAATTTGTTTGCCCCAACTGCTGCGTGCCAGCGACGGCTCGGCCAACCTGGCTAACGGCGATCGCGAACTACAATAAAATCGAGCGATGATGTCTGGAGTGAGGAGATGGCAAACCCTTCGGAACCGAGCAAGAGCGGGTTTTGGCCCAATGTTTCAGCGATTGTCCCCATTTATAATGGCGAACGCGACTTACCCGATCTGCTCGACTGTTTGCGATCGCAAACCTATCCTTCCACCCGCGTCGAATACCTACTCGTCGATAACAACAGCCGCGATCGCACGGCTGAAATCCTCAAAACGGCGACCCCAAAAAGCCTTCCCTTCAAAACCCTCGCCGAAACAAAAATTCAAAGCTCCTATGCCGCCCGCAACACTGGCATTCGCGCCGCCACCGGCGAGATCCTCGCCTTCACCGATGCCGACTGTCGCCCCCAACCCAACTGGCTCGAACAACTCGTTCGCCCCTTCTCAAACCCCCAAATTGGCATTGCCGCCGGGGAAATTTCGGCGCTTCCGGGTCGCAGTTTGCTCGAACAGTATGCTGAGAGGGGCGAAACCCTCTCGCAAAAGCACACCCTCGCTCATCCCTTTGGTCCCTACGGACAAACGGCGAATCTAGCGGTTCGCAAGGAAGCACTTCAACAAGGGGGGTTATTTCGGCCCTATCTAACCACTGGCGGCGATGCCGATCTCTGTTGGCGGATTTTGCAAGCAACGGAGTGGCAACTTGAATTTGCCGAAGGTGCTGTCGTTCGCCACCGCCACCGAAAAACCTGGCAAGAATTGCACGGTCAATGGCAGCGCTACGGCCGTTCTAACCGCTATTTACACGACTTGCACGGCATTGAGCTACAGCGGGAGTTAACGCCGCAAGAAATCCTGTATCGCTTCAGTCGATGGGGTTTCAAAGAACTTCCCCGACAAAGCGCTCGGCTCCTCTTCGGTCGGGGTCATTGGCTCGATCTCCTCCGCACTCCCATCGATCTGTTTGCCTTCCGCGCTCGCACGCTCGGACAGCGTCAAGCGGAACTGCCGGAATTGGCTCGAAAAATTGAGTGGTTGTGAGCTTCGCTGCGATCTGTATTAGCCGTTTAAACCCTAACTCTGCTCTTGCGCCTTGTTCCCATCGCCCATGTCTTGCCATCGGGCCGCCACAGCATAAAACGGGTCGCTCGCTCCGATCCCCAACATCTGCAGCAGGGGAGAAACGTCGCTGCGGTGGATAATGGCTTGCGGCTCGCCAAAACCCGGAACCGAGCGGAAGTATTGCTTCACCAGCTCGACTCGGCTCAGTTCCGTTCCCTCTCGCCAGGCCGCGATCGCTTTTTGATAAAACATTCGGTTAGAAAAACTAGCGATCGCAAGTCCTCCCGGTTTCAACACTCGACCGATTTCATGAAACACGGCATCAGGATACTGCAAATATTGCACGGAAACGGCGATGAGAACCGCATCAAACTCGCTATCAGCCAGCGGTAACTGGGGATTTTCATTCAAGTCCCGGACAAAATAGCGATCGAGTCGGGGATTTTTCGCCAACTCCTCCTCATTCATCCCGTGTCCTTCCACGCGCTCGAACTCGAGTTCCTCGGGTAAGTGAGAGACCCAGCTACTCATCAGATCGAGAACGCGGGTCTGAGGTTGCAAGAGTTTTCGATACAAGTGGGTCAAGCGATCGAGAAATTGCTTGTCTGCATGGGTGACAAAGCGAGGAAAGGAATAAAACTCAGAATCCTTCCCACTGTCAAGTTTTGCGCGCTGTTCTGGTCGTAGAAGCATGGGAAATGAGTCTTGCAATTTTTTTAAACTCTCGAAACGATCGAGATTCCCCAATTTTCATAAAGGGGACGAGACCTGTTGATAGATCCATGAAGGAAAGCTGACGGCCGGAGACATTTCCCGCTTGTCCTTTTAATCTTCTCATTCACACTATGAACATTCAACACTCAGACCTTTCCCAACGCTTGGAAGACTTTTCCTTAGATGAGCTGGATGCTGACTTCCCGTTTGGCCAGCGCCTGGCCAAGGAAAATCGCTGGAGTCTGGACTACGCTCGCCGCGTCATCGATGAGTATAAAAAATTTGCCTTTCTCGCGGTTCGGGCCGGACACCCCGTTTCTCCCTCCGAACCGATCGACCAAGTTTGGCATCTTCACCTCACCTATACTCAGTCTTACTGGGGTGAATTTTGCCCTCAAGTGTTGCAAATGCCGTTTCATCACCAACCGACTCGAGGCGGTCAAGAGGAACAGCAAAAGTTCCAAGACTGGTATCTCAAGACGTTGGAGAGCTATCAACACTGGTTTGGGGAGTCTCCCCCGACCGATATTTGGAAACCTCCTCACCTGCACTTGCGTCAGAGGGATAAGTTTGTGCGGGTGAATGCACGAAAAAATTGGATTGTTCCCAAACCCCTTGTTTTGGTTCCTGTTGTGTTGGCATTGAATGGAACCGTTGCTGGCTATCAAGCGACGAGCAATCCTCTCAATTTTAAGGGACCAGAATTCCTCTTTTTCTACAGCCTTGTGCTGATGGCGGCGCTGGTTGTGGCGTGGATCTTGCGATTTTTGCTGCGACAACCCTTTAACTCGTCTTCTGCGGACAAAGCTACCTTAGATCCTTACGAAGTTGCCTATTTATCGAAAGGGAAAAAGCAAGCAGTGGATGCGGCGATCGCTAGCTTAGTTCAGCGTCAAGTCGTCGAACTTGCAGCCGAGACGCGATCGCTGGAGGTTCGGACTCCCGTTCCCGAACTGAGTCACCCTTTAGAACAGGAAGTGGCAAGCGCGATCGCCGAACGGGGATACATTGACTCAGTGCGCTCATCTCCCTTCACCGCGACACAACCCATTCGCGATCGCCTGCAAGAATTGAACTTGTTGGTTAGTTGGCAACAAGCGTTTTGGGCCCAACTTATTCCCGCACTAACCCTTTTTGCCGTTTTGCTCTTAGGACTGAGCAAAATCGCCGTGGGAATTGCGCGAGAGAAACCCATCAGTTTTTTGGGCGTTCTCTGTATTCTGACCGTCGGGATCGCGATCGCTTTTCTCGTCATTCCAGTTCATCGCAGTCGATATGGCGATCGCATCTTATCCCAACTGGAAACGCAACACCGGGATCTCCAGCAGTCTCCTGACGACGCTCAGCTTGTCCTCGCATTTGCCCTATTTGGCAGTACGGTATTAACCCAAGAGACTTGGCAAGACCTCTATCGCGTTCTCACTCCCCCTCCCCCGGCGAATTCCAGTTTTAGTAGCGGGTGTGGCGGCGGATGCGGTAGCTGCGGTGGCGGTTGTGGAGGGTGTGGGGGGTGTGGAGGTTAAGACTAACCGGACTCCCCCTGACCTTAGAATTCAGAGTTCAGAGTTGAGGGAATAGGGAACAAGTACCAGAATTCCCCCAGTCCCCCAACTCCGCACTCCCTATCCCTCGCTAGGGTTTCAGGTTGTTCGTATTAGCGGTACTTTAGCGAAAAAAGAAGTCTGTGGAGGAGTTAAAGTAGACAGAGCAATCGTTTTAGGTCGGTTCTTGTTCGATGAGAGAAACAAAATCCACAGCCCTGCCCCCCTGCTTCGAGCGATGGTGCAAGCATTTTGACGATGGTTTCAAAACCCTTGCCCAAAGAAAAGAGTTTAGACACTATCTAGGAGGATTATTAGGGGAAAGCGATCGAAAAAACCTCTCTCAGATAGCCCAAGACACAATAGATGTGTCATACCACAGCTTGCGCCACTTCTTAGTCAGGGCCAAATGGTCAGCTCAAGACATCAACGAACGTCGCTTGCAGATAATGGAGAAAACACGTCAGACTCGAATCTCCTCTGGATTCTCCTTAATTGTCGATGATAGCGGACCGAGAAAGAGTGGAAACTTTACCGCCGGAGTCGGAAAGCAATACATCAGCAAAATCGACAACGGGATTGTGGTGGTCACAACCCATCTTTATGACGGAGGAAAAAGCCTGCCGTTAGATATTGAGTTATATCAACAGGCCAGTTCCTTTGGCATCGATTAACGGGAGGATTGAGACGACAGTGGTGAATCAACCTTTGAAAACTTTTGGGGAAGCTCTGAGGGCTTTTCGCACGGCGATATAACTTGCTAACTGTCGCTATTTCAGCAATACATTGGTACTATCAAGGCTGAGCGCTGCGCCAACGAGGAATAAGTCTCAACAGTATCCAAAGTTCTCGTGAAAATCATCGATCGCCCTTGCCCTATCCGTTAGGATCGATGGGTAGGGGCGACTTGCAGTCGCCCGGCGATTATTGGTCTGATAGCAATTCTCAATGATTGGTGAAGAATCAAAACGCATTAAAATTTTGCGAAGAGCTTACCCCGACTCCCTTTTGCCTAAATCTTTTGTTCGCAACCGAAATAGGATGGCGATCGCTCCAAAAACCGAAATGTCTCCCGTCCCGATCGCCAGTGAAATGCACCACAACTTAGACCCAAATGCCCTTACCGTACCCAATGGAAACTTTTTCGGCTTGCCCTACAGTTTGGAAGAAGCGAGCGTTATTTTGCTTCCCGTTCCTTGGGATGCCACCACATCTTATGGATGGGGAACGGCAGACGGGCCGCAAGCCATTTTGACTGCATCCGTGCAACTGGAGTGGTACGACTTCGACGTTCCAGCGGCCTGGAAAATCGGTTATGGTACGGTTCCGATCTCCTCGGAAATCCGCGCGCAAAGCCGGAGAGTGCGACAGATCGTTCAAAAGGTTATCGCACATCTAGAGAGGGGTGGAAGGGTCGCCGATCGCGCGATCTCGGCCGAGTTAGCAGCCGTCAATCAAGCCTCAGAAGCGCTCAATGATTGGGTGCGCGATCGCGCCCGAACCTTTCTCGCCCAAGGCAAACTCGTCGGCATCGTCGGCGGCGACCACAGCGTACCGTTAGGACTGATGCAGGCCCTCGCCGAACGAGGCGAAACTTACGGTATTCTTCACATCGATGCTCACGCCGACTTGCGTCGGGCCTACGAAGGGTTTACCTACTCGCACGCCTCAATCATGTATCATGCCGTTCAATTACCCGCAGTCAGCCATTTAGTCCAGGTGGGCATTCGAGATAGCTGTCCGGAGGAGATGGAGCGGGCCGCAGCCAATGGCAAAATTACCCTCTTCGATGACTGGCAGTTAAAAGCCAACGCCTACCAGGGAGTAACTTGGGCAGCTCAGTGCGACGCGATCGCGGCCGCGCTCCCCCAGAATGTTTACGTGAGCTTTGATGTGGATGGTTTAGACCCCCGCTTTTGCCCGCACACGGGGACTCCCGTTCCCGGCGGCTTGGACTTTAACCAAGTCATCTATCTATTGCAAGCGATCGTCAAGGCCGGCAAAACGATTATTGGCTTCGATCTGTGCGAAGTTGCGCCCGGGCCGTCCGATGAGTGGGATGGGAATGTGGGCGCGCGTTTGCTCTACAAGCTCGCCAATCTAATGTCTGGAGTTTAGGGCATGTCATCAATTAAGCCAGATGACAATAGCAGCTAGATAAATGCCTCCTAAAAAACTTTCGGCTAGCTTATCGTAGCAGGTGGCGATCGCTCGATACTGTTTGAGCCGCGCAAAAAAGTTTTCAACTACAGGACTTACGCAGAACAAGTTTAAAACTTGAAGAATGAGCTTTACTAAACTTGACTACTGCCAGTACTTACTGAGCAGTCCAATCAACTATACGATTACCAACTTAGCTGACCATTTGGAATCGATCACTCATGACAGCATCAATCGCTATTTGCGTCGTCAAAAGCTGACCCCTCGTTTGCTGTGGGAGAATGTCAAACCCTCCGTGCAACCCGACCCAAACGGTTATTTACTGTTCGATGACACGGTGCTTGATAAACGCTATAGTGGGGGTCAGCAACCTTACCAGCAGGTTGACCAACTTCATTGGAATGAAGAGACCTTAGAGCAAGGAAAATCGATCAACATTCGAGGCTTTCCTAGAGACAAAAAGGTGAAACTGTTCCAGGTTACTGTGTCTTCCCGCAAAACGGAATTTGTCGCTACCAACGACTTAACTCAAGATTCCACCGATGCTGCACAACAGGAGTCTGGCATCCGTTGGAAGATTGAGGAGTTTCATCGCGAACTCAAGCAGTTAACCGGTATCGAAGCCTGTCAATGTCGCAAAGCTCGTATTCAGCGCAATCATATTGCTTGTGCTTTATTGGTCTAGGCACGACTCAAAACCATTGCCTATCAGAGTTGTCAAACCATCTACCAAATTAAGCATGGAATGCTTTCCAACTATTTGATTGAACAACTCAAGTGTCCCTCCGTTCAAATAAATCTTGCGTAAGTCCTGTGAATGATTTCTCCCATGTTCAATCTTGGAACGATACGATCGCAGAGTATCCCCAAGATCGGTGCATCCATCAGTTATTTGAAGCTCAAGTAGAACGGACTCCTAACTCAGTAGCCGTTGTATTTGAGGAAGAACGGCTCACTTATCGGGAGTTGAACGCCAAAGCCAACCAACTCGCTCGCTACTTGCAAGATTTGGGAGTCGGTACAGAAGCGTTAGTGGGTCTTTGCGTCGATCGTTCCTGGGCAATGGTTGCGACCATGTTAGGAATCCTAAAATCCGGCGGTGCATATGTTCCTTTAGACCCGACTTATCCACCAGATCGCCTGGCCTTCATGCTTGAAGATGCAGGGTTGTCAATTGTTGTCACTCAAGAGAAATGGGGATCGCAACTCCTGAATCTGGCCTCGACGACAACACCAAATCTGAAGTTAGTTTCCTTGGATAATGACTGGGAAGAGATATCCCAGCAAAGCCGAGAAAATCCAGACAGCAACAGCCGTTCTGACAACTTAGCCTATGTTATCTATACTTCCGGTTCGACGGGGAAACCGAAGGGCGTTCAAATTATCCACAAGTCCGTGGCGAACTTGTTAAGTGCGATGCGCTCTGCTCCAGGATTGAGCGAGAAGGATACCTTAATCGCGATCGCGACGATCGCCTTTGATATGTCTGTTCCGGAGATTTACCTGCCCTTAATGACTGGCGCTCGTTCCATCATCGTCAGCCGCGAAGTTGCCCGGAATGCCGATGTGTTAATCGAGTTCATCGATCGATTTAACGTTACTTTCATGCAGGGCACTCCATTAACATGGCAAATGTTGCTAGAAGCCGGCTGGCAAGGCAATAAGCAACTCAAAATCCTGTGCGGTGCGGAGAAGTGGAATCGGGATTTAGCCGATCGATTGTTAGAAAAATGTGCCGAACTTTGGAATATGTACGGACCGACAGAGGCAACGGTTTGGTCAACCATTCATCCAGTGAAAGGGGGTGTTGGCTCTATTCCCATTGGACGGCCAATTGCGAATACTCAAGTTTATATTCTCGATGGCGATCGCCAACCCGTTCCCGTTGGCGAAGCCGGAGAATTGCACATTGGCGGTGTGGGGTTAGCGCGAGGCTATTGGAATCGCCCCGAACTGACTGCGGAAAAATTTGTGGCCAATCCCTTTTGCCAAGACCCCAACGCTCGCCTCTACAAGACCGGAGATTTAGCTCGCTATTTGCCCGATGGCACGATTGAATTTGTGGAACGTATGGACGACCAGGTTAAAATTCGCGGTCATCGCATTGAGCTGGGAGAAATTGAAGCGGTATTGAGTCAACACCCAGATGTGCAACAAGCCATTGTTATGGCACGGGAAGATATACCCAATCGAAAGTGCCTGGTTGCTTATTTTGTCGCTAATTCTCCGTCCGATCGAAATACGGCTCGGCAAACAGCACAATGGCAGAAAATTTGGGATGAGGCTTATCTCCAAACCGATGAGGTGGAAGATGCAAGCTTTCACATTGGGGGGTGGCTCGATAGCTATACGGGGAAAGATCTAGACCCGGAACAGGTACGAGAGTGCGTAGAGGGTACTGTAGAGCGAATTCTCTCGTTGCAGCCGAGTCGCTTGCTCGAAATTGGTTGCGGTACGGGTTTGCTGCTGTTTCGGATCGCTCCCCAATGCCAGCACTACTACGCAACGGATATTTCTGGAGAAGCCATTGACTACCTCAAAGAACAAATTGGCAGCGAGTTAGCTGCTTTGGTGGTGCTGCGTCGGGCGGCGGCGGATGAGTTAAGCGAGACGCTCGAGGAATCTTTTGATACGGCTATTTCTAATTCGGTAATTCAGTATTTCCCCAATATTGATTATCTGGTGGAGGCGCTCGAAACTGCGATCGCGCTAATCGAGCCAGACGGTCAAATTTTTCTGGGAGACGTGCTGAGTTTGCCCCTACTGGAAGCCTTCCATACATCTGTGCAGTTGTATCAAGCGCCGGACTCGCTGTCGGCGATGGAACTGCGCCAGCGGATTCGCGATCGCCTTGCTCGAGAACAACGACTCGCGATCGCGCCAGAATTCTTTATTGCCCTCAAAGCCCATTTCCCAAAAATTAGTCATGTGGAAATTCAACTCAAGCGCGGGCATTATCAAAATGAACTGACTCGCTTCCGCTACGATGTCGTTCTCCATATCGGCAAAAAAGCCTCTGCTCCACCACGGCCGCCCATTTACCTCAACTGGCGGCAAGATAATTTGACAGTCGCCGCCGTACGCGAAACACTAGAAGAAGCCTCCCCAGAGATGCTGATTGTCGCGGGCGTTCCCAACTCCCGAACTCGACCCGACCTGCGAGCAATCGAATTGTTAGCCAGTCCCGATGGTCCCGAAACAGTCGGGGAACTGCGCCAGCAAGCGAGCGCGACAGGAATCGAACCGGAAGACTGGTGGCAATGGCAGTCCGAGGTGGGCTATCGGATTAGCATTACTGGGTTGGGTAAGGGTGCTGAAGATCGCTATGATGTCGTCTTCGTGCGGAATGACGCGAACATCATTCCAGACAGTGGCGCGATCGGTTGCGATCGCGCCAATAATGCTCCACAACCTTGGAGTTCCTATGCCAACCAACCGTATATCGGGACAACCCGCGATTTATTCGTCCCTCATTTACGCGCTTTCTTACAGGAAAAACTACCGGACTATATGATGCCATCGGCGTTTGTGGTTTTGGAGGAAATGCCCCTGACTCCCAACGGCAAAGTCAATCGCAAAGTACTCCCCGCACCATCTAAATCTCGTCCAGTTTTGGATGTGGATCGGGTCGCACCGCGTACCCCCACAGAAGCAATTCTCGCAGAGATTTGGACAGAAGTCTTGAGCCTCAACGAGGTCGGGGTACTGGACAACTTTTTCATGTTGGGCGGAGATTCCATTCAAGCAACACGACTGATTTCCCGAGTGCGCGATGCTTTCAATATCAAACTCTCTCTACATCGGTTATTTGAATTACCGACGATCGCGCAATTGAGCAAAGAGATTTTGCAAGCCGACTCCAAAAACCGATCGTTGTATGCATTCTCTAAGCCACTCAAGCAATTTTCGGCAGCAGAATTTGATTTGGAGAATATTGAAATTATTCCGCTACCGGAAGAGTCCGTTGATGAAGCTGCCGCCTCGATCGCCGAATCTTTTACCCGGAAAGAACCGACATCAGTAGCACTCGGAATAACAAAGGAAGAGTATGAGGTTTATGCTCGAATGTGCTGTCAAGTCCGGCACAAACAATTATCTTATATTGCCGTTGAGAAAAATTCTAAGCGCGTTGTGGCTTGTTCGCTAACCCAGGATTTTGCCCGTTATATCAATTCGGAGGCCAGACAAAGCGAAAATCTGTATAGTCACTGGCCGAAGTCATTTCTTCCTGTTTGTGCGCTCTTGGACGAACTCGAGGACATGTACGCAAGCAGTTGTGGTGAAGTGAACCCTGGAGAAATTCTCTACTTGCTAGAAGCTGGTGCGTCGGCAGATGTTAATGGTGCTGCTGTTGCCTTAGCGTTGGAGAAGAAGGTACTAGAGGATGCATCTGCTCTAAAATACCAGCGGGTCGTGACGATTTGTACGCAAATATTCAGCACCTATTTGGCTCTAGAGGAGTTAGGATATCATCGCAAATATGCGATCTCTTACGATCGTTTTGAGTTTGAAGGTCGTCGCGTCTTTTCGAGCATTGCCGGCGTACATAAAGAGGCCGTTTTGGTTGAAAAATATTTGAGCTGTTGTTCGTGAGCCGGCGTTGCATAATCGAGGAATGAAATAAGGAGAAAAAGATGCACTGTCCTGAGTGTATCTCTCTTCTGTCACTCTGAGGGAATAAAATAGAGAGGAAAATCTCAAACCCCTGATGAAGACAATGAAACCGGCGAGAAAAGCCATTTCGACAGTCAGATGTGTAGATACCTACTGTGAATTGTATCGAGACATATTTGTAGAAGTGAGAGCCTATGAGTACTTCAAATATCTTCATGTAGGACTAATAAGTGGGATCAAAAGAAGGAGATAAATACAAAAGCAAACCGGTATTGGGAGCAGAAATCATCCAAGAGCTCAGAGAAAAGGGATTTAAGATTAAAAGAGTATTAGCCGATAGTCTCTACGGAGAAAGCCCCAGTAATTTCCTCTCAGTCCTGGAGAAGTTAAAAATAGAATATGCCGTAGCCATCCCTTCTAATCATAGAGTGTGGCTCCCGAAGGGAGAAAAAGTCAGAGCGAATCAATGGAGAAAATATCAACATCAAAGGTGGGATGGGAAGACGGAGGAAAGATATATTCGAGAAATCATATTAAATCCGGTTAGACAGCCTCACTATAATCTGCCTCTCTGGGCCACCAATGATAAAAGGTTAATCCTCTGATGTTTTCTTGTTGCTCGCACAGCCGTTGACATCGACCACAGACCACCTCTTCGAGGGCCTGAATGTTCTCAA
>Ga0207422_1001901_pt1 | contig 33720 bp, 28 predicted proteins | sample MarCyaLeptolynsp_FD_187757 | JGI IMG/M metagenome (GOLD analysis project Ga0207422, IMG submission 187757) | Marine cyanobacterial communities from Panama - species 1 Leptolyngbya sp. (SPAdes) | ecosystem: Environmental > Aquatic > Marine > Unclassified | place: Panama: Panama City | collected... | reverse complement strand
TCCTTCAACTCGCGTTGCCGTGCCCAGCCCGCCTGCGCGGTCTCGCGCATCGACAGCGTGCCGAACGTCAGGTGGGGCGACAGTCTTGAACAGGCATTGAAAGCGCGAACCGGTGTCGACATGGCGGCGCGGTAGGTCTTGCCGCGGGAAAACAGGAAGCTTTCCAGCGTTGACAGCGCCTTGGTCCGGCCGCCGTTTTGGCGTCCGGGACAGGGGTCGTCAGCAAGTCCAAGCTCCCGGGGCGCTGGCAGATAACCGGGGTCGATCCCTGAGAGCGGCTCCAGATGCGGTGGTTCAACAGGCGCCTCGGCCATGAATGAGTCCCATTTGCGAGCCCAGCCGTCGCGGTTCTTCAGACCACGCAAGACACCCGTCTGCCGGCATTCGGTCCAAGCAATCCCCTTTGACCGGCACCATTCGGCAACGCGCTTGTCGCGCTCAAAGGTCCAGGCATTGCCGGTTTCCTCATGGGACCAGAGACTTTCGATCGGCCGCTCCCTGGAAAGGGCTTCGAGAATGTCTGTGACCTCTCCGGTGCGGACGATCAGGGTTTGACCGAGGTGGGCAAGATCCCGCCGCAGGTCATCAAGGCACTCCAGAAGGAAAGAAAAATGCCGCCCGGACGCATCCGGCTGTTTCCAGAACTCCGGTTCGAAGACATAGAGCGGCAGAACGGGCCCGCCGCGCAGGCTGGCGCGTTTGAGCGGGGCGTGATCCTGTACGCGAAGATCTTTCTTGAACCAGACGACCTGCATGTCTGCGACCAAATCTGCACCTGCTCAAAGTGAGTTGCGACGCTCCTTTTACGCATGACCGCCGCAACGGATCGCAGGTTGATGCGCCGTGGCTGTTCAGGCGGTCAAAGACCCTCGAAAAAGCGTTTCCCGTCCGGGTCGGAAAGATCGTGCAGCCGGTTCGCGGCGTGGCGGGCAAAGCGATGGGTTACCGACTTGCGGGTGGCTGCAGCCAGCTTGTGTTCCGGAGCGTCGCGCAGGATTTCCGCGCCGAACCCGTCCGAAACGATGAGGCCGGCTTCTTCCGGAAAGATGTCGAGCGGCACATCGGGATGGGTTGCGAAAAACAGTCGGTCGCAATGCTGTCGGTAGTCGGGCCATTTGTTATCGGCGCGGAAGTCGGCGACCGAAGACTTCACCTCGACGATCCAAAGCTGATGTTTCGGACCGAGTGCAAGCAGGTCGGCCCGCCGGGAGGATGCGAGCGTGACTTCCGGCAGGCAGGAAAAGTCAAGCTGGCGCATCAGGCGCGCGGTTCCGCGCCAGACCTTGAGCGCCGTTTCCGACTGGCGGCCATCGACAAGCGGGTCGTCCAGTTGAAGCCGCCCGGCCGCAGGTTGCATTTCCTGTGTCATTCGAAATTTGTTCCATCTTTGTTCACATTTTGCAAGAGTTGTGTTTTAAACACGTTGTGACCCGGCATTTTGACTGTTTCCGTAACCGGAGCACGTGGGTATGCTGGCGACAGCCAAGCTAGGAGGGGCAATGTATTTGAGATTTCTTGGGCGGGGGATATTCCTTGCCGCACTGCTGACTTTGCCATCGGCAACCGGCTTCGCCGCCAAGGGGGATCTGAAGGTTCAGGTTCCGAAATCTGCGCCATTGCTTCAGGGGCGAACGCTTGATCTGCGCTTCGCAGACTTCGCGCAGGGTATCTGGGTCCGGGACCTGAGCGATTGTCCGCCGCCGAGCATCGACCGGAGCGCGCCGGGCAGTGCACTTGCCATCTATCGCGGCCTCTGGGAAATGCCGGATCGTATCTGCCAGGTCTATGGAGCCGAATTAGGCGGCAGAGACACGCAACGCGCAGCGATCAACTGTCTCCTCAACAGCGGAGCGGAGTCGATCGAACTGGTTACCGTGCAGCCGCGCGGAACGGGTGGTCTCCTTGTTCAGGAGGGCGAGCGCGCCCCTGTCCAGTTCCGCTTTTGCGAGAAGATCACGCCGGTGCTGAAAGCAGCAGACGAGTAAGCCTTCGGCAGTTTTCCAATCGGAGCCCGGTCAAAGGGGCGCGTCGCTGGTCCGGCCAGGTGCATGCGCCTCAGCGCCTTGTGCTGCGGAGGGATCAAGCGCGCATAAGGCGCCGTACTGGCTCAGAAAGATCCGCCCTGTCAGTTGATCCAGGAAATCGGACCGCTTCAGGCGATCCATCACCGGGCCCTTGACTTCGGAAAGGTGGAAGGTGACCCCGGCATCGGAGAGACGGTGATTGATTTCCTCAAGGCTTTCCAGCGCACTTGCGTCGATCGCGTTGATGGCTGAACACATCAGGACGACGTGTTCGACGTTCGTGCGGTCTGCGACAAGGGCGTATATCCGGTCTTCCAGATAGCGTGAATTGGCAAAGAACAGGCTCTCGTCGACCCTGATCGTCAGAACCCTGTCGCCAGTCAAGACGTTGTGCCGGTCGACATTGCGGAAATGCTCGGATCCGGGGACGAGACCAACGATGGCCATATGCGGACGGCTGCTTCGAAAAAGATGAAGGGCGATCGACAGGGCGACACCGGAGATCACGCCCGGTTCCACGCCGAAGAACAGCGTGACGGATATTGTCGCCGCCATGGCCAAGAAGTCGCTCCTTGAGTAGCGGAATGTTTGTGCGATAGCGCCAAAATCCACCAGGGATAACACCGCGACGATGATGGTTGCGGCAAGCGTTGCCTGTGGAAGATGGGTGAGCAGCGGCGTCAGGAAAAGCGTCGCGAACGCAATACCGGCCGCAGTGAAGGCGCCTGCCGCTGGTGTTGCCGCTCCGGCATCGAAATTGACGACGGATCGTGCAAATCCGCCCGTTACCGGATAGCCGCCGGAAACGGCCGACGCGATATTGGACGCACCCAGGCCGAGCAGTTCCTGGTCGGGTTCGATCCTCTGGCGTTTCTTCGCGGCCAGCGTTTGGGCGACGGAAACCGACTCCACGAAACCGATGACGGAAATCAGCAGGGCCGGCCCGGCGAGTGCCAGCCAGAGATCGCTGTCGAATGCTGGCAGCTTCGGCGTCGGCAATCCTGACGGAATGTCGCCGACGACCCGCAGGCCCCGATCGCTCAGATTCAGGGCTCCCGATACAATCGTCGTTAGTCCAACCGCTACCACGGGGCCGGTTTTGGTCAGGATGTCGGACGCGAACGGGTTCATCCCGAACCTGAGCAGCAGCGTTTTCAGACCCTTTCGCACCCATAACAGGAACAGCGTTGTCGAGGCACCTATGGAAAACGTTGTCCAGTTGATCTCGCCCAGGTGCTGTGCGATCGAGAAAAGGATTTCGAAAAGTGTATGACCTTGCGCCGGAACACCGAGAATGTGTTTCAACTGGCTGGCGGCAATCAGCAGGCCGGAGGCGGTGATGAACCCGGATATCACCGGGTGGCTCAGAAGATTGGCCAGGAAACCGAGACGGAAAAGCCCCATGGCGATGAGCATCAGGCCGGAGAGGAACGCCAGCACGATTGCAGCTCCGAGATATTCGGGCGTGCCCTGCTTCGCAAACTCGCCGACCGCTGAGGCGGTCATGAGCGACACGACGGCGACAGGCCCGACCGCAAGAGCCCGGCTGGTGCCGAAGAGCGCATAGGCGACAAGCGGCAGGATCGAAGCGTAAAGGCCGACCTCGGGCGGCAGACCCGCCAGCAACGCATAGGCGAGTGATTGCGGGATCAGCATGATCGTGACGATCGCTGCCGCCACGAAATCACTTGTTGCCGTTGCTTTTGTATAGGACCTGCCCCAATCGAAAATGGGCAGATAGCGCGTGAGCCGGTTCATGCAGCTTCTGTGTGGTTTGGATGTTGCCCAGAGGTTGGTAAGCAGTTCCTGCGGCTGTGAGGAACCTGAAAACACGGTTTACAACTCGCTAACTAAAGTGCGTTGACCGGAACCTTGAGGAATGTTTTGCCGTTTTCTTCGGCGGGCGGCAGCTTGCCTGCGCGCATGTTGACCTGGAGCGAGGGGATGATCAGCTTCGGCATGTCCAGTTGCGCGTCCCGCTCGGTCCTGAACTTGATGAATTCATCCCGCGACTTGCCGCCACCGACATGAATATTATGGGTTTTTTCATCGCCGACCGTCGTTTCCCACTGGATATCGCGTCCGTTCGGGCCGTAGTCGTGGCACATGAACAGGCGCAGATCGTCCGGCAGGGCCAGCACCTTTTGGATCGAGTCGTACAGCGTTGCCGCATCGCCGCCCGGGAAATCCGCACGCGCCGAACCGCCATCCGGCATGAACAACGTATCGCCGACAAAGGCGGCGTTGCCCATCACGTGCACCATGCAGGCAGGCGTGTGGCCGGGCGCTGCCATGGCAAACGCTGTCATGTTGCCGACACGGTAGGTGTCGCCGTCCTGAAACAGTTGGTCGAACTGGCTGCCGTCGCGCTGAAACTCCGTGCCTTCATTGAAGACCTTGCCGAATGTTTCCTGCACGATCGTGATCTTGTCACCGATGCCCAGTTTGCCGCCTAGCTTCTGCTGGATATAGGGCGCACCGGAGAGATGGTCGGCATGGACATGTGTTTCGATGAGCCACTCCAGATCGAGTTTGTTGGCCTCGATATAGGCGATGATTTCGTCGGCGTGATCGTAGGTGATGCGGCCGGCCGCGTAGTCGATGTCCATGACGCTGTCGACGACCGCGCAGGCGTTTGACGCCGGGTCCTTGACAACGTAGCTGATTGTATGTGTCGCCGGATCGAAAAAGGCTTTCACATCGGGCTTTACGTGCATGTCTACGGGGTAATTGGAACCCTGCATGTCTCTCTCCTTCAAGCGCTCGCGGGTTGCCCGCTGGAAACCAGTCGGCTTGTCCACCTTGCCGCGAGCATGCCGGCGGCAATGGCCGCTGCGGTGAGAAGCGGCCCGGCCAATCCGATCCCAAGTACGGGCACAAGTCCTCCCGGGCAGAAACCGCTCATGCCCCAGCCGATGCCGAAGACAGCAGACCCCCCGATAAGTTTCATGTCGAGATCCTGCCGGGTTGGCAGGGAGAACCCTGTTGCGAGCAGCGGTTCGTGCATTTGGAAAACCAGCCGGTAGCCGATAGCGGTCACCACAAGCGCACCGCCCATGACAAATGCAAGGCTTGGGTCCCATGTGCCGGCGATGTCGAAGAAGTTCAGGACCTTGGCCGGATTGCCCATGCCCGAAATCAGAATGCCGGTGCCGAACACCAGCCCGATGGCGAATGCGGAAAGTACTTTAGGCATGTCAGCCTCCAATCACGTGCCGGATTAGGAAAACGGTGACACCCGCCGTTGCCATGAAGGTCAGCGTCGCGGCGATGGACCGGATCGAAAGGCGTGACATGCCGCAAACACCGTGTCCGCTTGTGCAGCCTGAGCCGAAAGTGACCCCGGCTCCGATCAGGAAACCGCCGGCAATCAGGAGTGCGGGCGAGGAGGGAACGCTGATCTCAGGAAGCTGTCCCGTTACTCCGAGAAAGACCAGGGGACTGAGCACCATCCCGGCGACGAAAGCGGCCCGCCAGGCCCAGTCCTGGTTGACCCTGAGCGTGAGGAGGCCGTTGACGACGCCGCTGATACCGGCAATACGGCCAAGCGTTGCCATCAGGGCGACCGCAGCGAACCCGATCAGGAGACCCCCCGCCAGGCTTTGAAGAGGCGTGAATTCAGTCATGTCTTGCCCTTTTAATTCTATATTTTCGAATATATGAATATATTGGCTAAGGTTCAAGTTCTTTTTAGGCTTGGGGGCGGGCAGCCTGAGTGCCAGGGCCGAGTCGAATGTATGCGGGGCACGCTCCGAATGGCGAAACGGCCGCTTGCAAGCTGTTCAGCAGCCTACTGTTTCGGTCCGGCTTTCTGGGTATCCGTCTCGGCGGAGTGGGATCCATCGATGAGACTCAGAATGACCTTGGTGCCGTCTGCGCGTGTTTTGGCGACAGCGCCGGGGATCCGCAGCGCCGGGTTTTCGGAATCGGGAGGCGTATAAAGATCTGTTCTTGGGCCGGAAAACTCGCCCATCGGTCTCAAGATGTTCTCGTGAACGACGCTTCCGAGGAACAGAGGCTGCAGACTGCCATCGTCGTAGACCTGGTAAAGGCTCGGCCATAGCCGCAGCACCCAGCGCCCGCCTTTTTCCTCATCCGGGTCCTTGTGGATGAGAACAAGATCGGGTTGCCGGCCATTCTGGGTTCTCGGCAGGATGGGCAGCGAGGTTGGCGGTGTCTGACCTTCGACAAAGCCGCCCGCCGTTGTCAGGTTCCATTTCGGCGGAATCTGCCAGCCGTCCTTTTCCGCGACTGCGGCAAATGCGTCCAGGGGTCCGGCATATTGAATCACGAGCGGTTCTTCACGGTCGCCATTGAGTTCGATGCGCCTGTCCGGAAGTGACCGCCATTCGCCGTCGCGCCACTTGGATGCCGTCAGCATCTCTGTGTGGACCCGCGGCTGATAGGTGATCAGAGCCTGATTGAACGCAGACCAGATATGCCAACCGCCGAATACGGTCAGCGTCGTGACGACAAGGGCGGCGAGCGTCGCCCGCCCGATTTTTTCGTTGTGGATCGGCCCGAAAACAAAGGCAAAGGCGGACACCATCGCTGTCCCGAACAAGAGACCCGCGAGCACGTCCGACATCCAGTGCGCGCCGAGATAGATCCGCGAGAAACCGATGGTGATGACCAGGGTTGCTGACACGGTGAACACGGTCGCCTTGAGCCAGCGGTTGAGATCATGCGCAATCAATACCGCGCTGATGCCGAACAGGACAGCCGTCAGAGTCGCGTGACCGCTCGGAAAGCTGTAGGCATCGGCTCCGGCATAGAGTTCGATCGGACGGGAACGGTGCAGGATCAGCTTGAACAACGGCACGAACATCGCCGTTCCGGCCATGGCGATAATAAAGCCGATACCGCGCCGCCACGCCTTTCGGGCAAAGAGATAGGCCGCGACGACGACGGTTACCGCCGCGACGACGACGCCGTCTCCGAGCATGGTGAAAAAGACCATGATCTTGTCACCGGCGGTTGACCGCACACTGTCGAAGAAATTCAGGATCGCCAGGTCTGCACGCACCATGGGTTCGCCCGGCGACACCTCACCGACGATCCAGAAAAACGCCGGCATGGTGATCAGCAGCAGGATGGCGGACGCAAGCATGCCTGCGGAGCGTGGATGCGCCGGATCGAAATTGCGCGCGATCCACTGGGAAATCCGGCCAGGCCGCTTCGCGAACCAGGACACGATCACCGCATGCGCATTGGGAAACAGCGGCAGGATGATCAGGATCAGCCAGCGCCCGAGCATCACGATAAGGAAGATGATCAGGAGCAGTGCACCGAGGACGAGGGCGAGCCGTCCGCTGATCTGACCGATGGCGCTGAGCGCGGACCCGGCAATGATGCCCGGACCCATATGGGCGATTGTCCAGGCAAAGGCAGAGGTGACGTTCACCACCGAAAAACGCGTGAAATTCATGCCGGCCATCCCGGCAATTCCGGGGACGACCGATTTGACGCCGGGCACGAAGCGGCCGAAGAACACGCTCTTACCGCCATGGCGTTCGAAGAACTTTTCGCCGCTGACGATCATGTGCTCGTACTTGTTGAGCGGCCACATGCTCTTGATCTTGTCCTTGAAGCGGTAGCCGATCCAGTAGGAGATGGCGTCCCCGGCTGTCGCTCCGAGCGTTGTCCAGATGAAGAGCGGCACCGGGTCGAGCTTGCCAAGACCGACAAGCGTTCCCGCACCAACAAGCACAACGGTTGTCGGCACGAAAAGTCCGATGATGAACAGCGCTTCGCCCATGGCGGCAAGAAAACAGATCAGCCCCGCCAGCCCCGGGTTTTCGGCAATGAAGGTCAGAACGGGGTCTATAAAATCTGTCACGGACGCCTGTCAGTCTGACTGAAAATCAACATCTAAAAGCTCGCCTGTCTTTCCAATCCCAATTCCAACATGGAATCGCTCACGGAAAAACATCTGCAGTCTCATATAAGGACCGCCCCCCACAACCAACAGCAAAAATTGTCTCGCCGGGATCTGGGGGAGGATTGATTTGCGCCATGGCCTTTTGTGGTTGGCTGGGACAAGATGCACTTCGTACGCTTTTTCTGGAGCCGCCGATGTTCGAATCTGCCCGCTTGCCGCAAAAAATGACCAAAAAGGAATTCAAGAAGCTGGAGCCTGAACTCAGGGAACAGCTTCTTGCCGCCCAACTGCCGATGATCGAGAAACAGCCCTTTTCGACGCTCATTCTGGTAGATGGTCTGGATGGTGCCGGCAAGGGCGAGGCGGTGGCCCGGCTTTACGGCTGGATGGATGCCCGGCACCTCGTCTGCAATGCCTATGGCGAACCCACCGACGAAGCCCGTCTTCGTCCGCCGCTGTGGCGCTACTGGCGCGACCTTCCGGCCAAGGGTGAAACGGCAATTGTTTTCGGAAGCTGGTATCAGGCCGTCCTGAGAGATTGGATCTACAAGAAAATCGACGAAGACGCGTTCGAAAAGGCCCTCGTGCGCATTCGCAGGTTCGAGGAGATGCTGTCCAAAGAGGATATCCTCATCCTGAAATTCTGGTTCTACCTGCCAAAAGACGTGCAGAAGGAACGCCTGAAGAACATCGAGAAGAAAAACAGCGCCCGTCACGTGCTTGCGGACTGGGCGGCGCTCAAGCATCACAAGAAGGCAAGCGAGGCCGGCGAGAAGATCGTGCTGGAGACAAGCAAGGGCTACGCGCCCTGGTTCGTCATTCCTTCGCAGGATGCCGAGTATCGCGATGCCGCCCTGGCGCAGACGGTCGCCCGCAACATGAGTCTCAAGCTGGAGGACGGCGAAGCGGAATCGATTGCAGCGCCGCCGGTTGTCGGAGGTATCCAAAAGGAATCTGCAGTCGACAACATCGACCTGACAGCGTCTCTCGACAAAGCCGAATACGAAGAAAAGCGGCGGGAATACCAGGACCGCCTGTCGGAGCTTTCCGATCGAAAATCCATGTCGAAGACCGGCGTGGTTCTGGTTTTCCAGGGCAATGATGCCGCAGGCAAGGGCGGAGCGATCCGCCGCGTGATCCGGCCGCTTGACCCGCGCATCTACAAGGTGCACCCGATTTCGGCACCTTCGGACGAGGAAAAGGCGCGGCCATACCTGTGGCGCTTCTGGCGACGCGTCCCGCGCAAGGGCCATTTCGCCTTTTTCGACAGGTCCTGGTACGAACGGGTCCTCGTTGAAAGGGTCGAGGGGTTTGCCGGGCACGACGACTGGCTCCGCGCCTACAACGAAATCAATGAATTCGAGCAGGAACTCACCGACTTCGGCTACATCGTCTGCAAGTTCTGGCTTGCGATATCAGAAGACGAGCAGCTCAGGCGCTTCAAGGCCAGGGAAGACACCGCCTACAAGCAGCATAAAATCACCGATGAGGATTGGCGCAACAGGTTGAAATGGGATCAGTATGCGATAGCCGCGGGAGACATGGTCGACCGGACCTCGACGCATTATGCACCCTGGACGCTGGTTTCCTCCGAAAACAAGCGTCATGCGCGCGTAGAGGTTCTCAAGACGATTTGCGAGCGTCTTGAAGAAAAGCTTTGATTTGTTTCCGGTCAGCCCGTGTCTTGAGAGCTTTGCGGCCTAGAGAGCGCCGGCCAGATAGTCGATGGCCGCCTGAACACCGCCCTTGCCATAGGGAATGGCAAGGCGTTCGAAGCCGAGTTCGATGGCTGACAGGGTTCCCAGCAGCATGACCGCGTTGACGTGACCCATATGGGCAATACGGACACCTTTTCCGGAAATCTCGCCGATCGTCCCGCCAATCGTGACGCCGCAGACGGTTTTGGTGAATTCGCGCAGCGCGTCAGCGTGCCCGTTCTCCAGGCGCACGACAGAAACACTGTTGGAGCGTGCATGCGGTTCGCTGATGTTGAAGTCCACTGCGCCGCCCTCAGACCATCGGGCAATGGCCCGGCGGGTCGCTTCTCCCAGCAGCGCGTGCCTGTGCCAGACCTGCTCGAGCCCCTCGTCGAACAGAATCTCCGCGGCCTTCTGAAACGCGTAGAGGAGATGCTCCGGCGGCGTTCCGCAGTATTTCTGGTAGTGCTCCGGGCCCTGCCGGAATGTCCAGTCGGTGTAGTTGGTCCTGAGATCTGCCGTTTCATGCGCCTTGTCCGCCTTCGGTCCGGCAGCGACGAAGGAGAGGCCCGGCGGGCACATGAGGCCTTTTTGCGAACCGGTGAGGGCGACGTCGACACCCCAGGCGTCCATCTCGAACGGCATGCATCCGAGCGACGCAATCGTATCGACCATGAAGAGCGCCGGGTGACCTGCGGCATCAATCGCTTTCCTGAGGGACGGGATGTCGTTCCAGACACCGGAAGCCGTATCGACCTGTACCACCAGGATGGCCGCGATTTCGTGGTTCGTATCCTGCCTGAGCCGGGCTTCCAGTTTCTCCGGGTCGACACTTCTGTCCCAGGAGCCTTTCAGGATTTCAGCTTCTAGCCCGGTGATTTCCGCCGCTTCGCCCCAGCCAAGCGCAAATCTTCCAGATTCCAGGACGAGGATCTTGTCGCCCCGCTTCAGGGTGTTGCAAAGCGCGGCATCCCAGGCCCCGTGACCGTTCGCGGCGTAGATGTATGTTCTGCCCTCGGTACGGAACAGTCGCTGGAGGCTGCGCAGGCAATAGTCGGTTGTTTCGAGCAATGGGCCTTCGTAAATGTCAACGGCGGGCCGGTGCATTGCCCTGAGCACCTCCTCCGGAACATTGGTTGGTCCGGGAATCATCAGAAATTCTTTGCCGTGGCGAAGAGGCATTCGGTTTCCTTTTGCGAAATGCGGGGACATGCCGGTGCGTACCGCTATGTCGAGACCCGGCGGTGGGGCAACAGTCAGAAAATTGCCTGCCCGCTCGCAAAGGTCAAGTGAGCCGGGCTTGATCATGAAACTGTGAACCCTGCTCTGCTGACGGCTTTGTCGTCTGGCCAGTATCCCAGCGCGCTGGTGGATCTGAAACCGTCCATCAAAACGACATTGAATAGGGTTATGTTAACGCCATGTAGTGTATTGAACTTGTCCGCTGTCAGGCTGGATTTGCGTTTGTGCGCAAGGCAGTTGTTGCACAGTCACAAAGAAAATGTCTTGTTTCCGTTAAGTTAAGTCTTCAAGTTAACGGTGATCCGGTTTCGTCGGTTAGGCGTCGCAGCATGATTTTGGTCGAAGAAGGACAAAGCCCGCTTATCCTGTGCCTGCCCAACAGCGGCACGGACGTACCGAAACCTGTGTCCGCAAGGTTCAATGCCACTGGTCGCCTGCAGGCCGATCTGTCGTGGCGTTTGGAAAGGCTTTTCGGGTTAAGTTCCGATCTTGACCTGACAGTGCTGAGATCATCGATTTCGCGCTATGTCATCGACGTGGACAAGGATCCGGCAACGCCGCTGGCGGCGGCGTTTGATCCGCTCGCCGCGTTGTGTCCGGCAACCACGCTCGACGGGAAGCACATTTATCACGACGGCGAGGAACCAGGGCCAACCGAGATTGAACAGCGGGTTCTGCTGTTTCATGCACCCTTCCACAAGGCGCTGCGGCAGCAGATTGACCGGCTGATGCGCAAACACGGAACCGTTGTCTTCATCGACTGCCAGTCCATGCGTTCGCACATCAAGGGCGTGTCTGGCAGGGAGCTGCCTGAGCTGAACATCGGCAGTGCCGACGGCACCGCCTGCGATGCCGATCTACGCAATTTGTTTGTCGGCACGCTGAGCGGTTTGAAGGATCTGGAACTCGGCGTCGATGCGCAGACCAGAGGCGGCTTCATCGTGGACGCTTTCGGCAGGCCGGAACGCGGTGTGCACGGACTGACGCTGCTACTCGCGCAGCGCGCCTATCTGCGTCATGAATCGCCGCCGTTCGAACCCGACAAGGCAAGGATGACGCGGTTGCAGGACGTGCTGTCGGACTGTTTTTCCAGCCTGACTGACTGGGCGGAAGAGGCGGGCCGCGAACGCAAGCGCAAATCAGCTGAGGTGCCACCGGTTCAAGTCGCAGAAGAAGAAGCTGTCTCCTCTGTTTCCGGCTCGGACGACATGGATTTGCCGGCCGACGATGATGATGAGGCGGCCGCGGAAGAAGAACGCGTGTCTTCTGACGGGTCAGAGGCGGAAACGCCACGAACAGAGCCTGACAGCGAGGCGGGCCAGCCCGTCACGCAGGAAGCGTCGTCTGACAGCGACAAGCCTGTAACCCTTCTCGTGGCTGAATAAGTCTTCAGGCACCTGTCTATACCACCTGAATCGCAAAAATAAGCGCGGGCATTGCCCGCGCTTATTTGTTCATGGTCGCGATCAAAAGAAGGCCTGGAGGCCGGTCTGCGCACGCCCGAGGATCAGCGCGTGGATGTCATGCGTGCCTTCGTAGGTGTTGACAGTCTCAAGATTCTGGCTGTGGCGCATGACATGATATTCTTCCTGTATGCCGTTGCCGCCATGCATGTCGCGCGCCTGACGCGCGATATCAAGCGCCTTGCCGCAGTTGTTGCGCTTGATGATCGAGATCATCTCCGGCGACACCTGCCCGGCGTCGAAGAGTTGGCCGACCCGCAGGGCCGCCTGCAGACCCAGCGCGATTTCCGTCTGCATATCCGCCAGTTTTTTCTGGAACAGCTGGGTCTGTGCAAGCGGCCGGCCGAATTGTTCACGCTCCAGTCCGTACTGGCGTGCCCGTGTCCAGCAGTCTTCCGCCGCGCCCATGGTGCCCCAGGCGATGCCGTAGCGGGCACGGTTGAGACAGCCGAACGGACCTTTCAGTCCAGAGACGTTCGGCAGAAGGGCGTCTTCTCCCACTTCCACATTGTCCATGACGATTTCGCCCGTGATTGACGCACGTAACGAGAGCTTGCCGCCAACCTTGGGAGCGCTGAGACCCTTCATGCCCTTGTCGAGCACGAAGCCACGGATGGCGCCGTCATGAGCCTCGGACTTTGCCCAGACCACGAAGACATCCGCAATCGGCGCATTCGAGATCCACATCTTGCTGCCGGTGAGACGGTAACCGCCATCGGTCTTGATGGCGCGCGTGCGCATGCCTGCCGGATCGGAGCCGGCATCGGGTTCGGTAAGGCCGAAACAGCCAACATATTCGCCGCTTGCCAGTTTCGGCAGATATTTCTGCCGCTGTTCTTCGGAGCCATAGGCGTAGATCGGATACATGACGAGCGAGGATTGCACGCTCATCATGGAGCGGTAGCCGGAATCAACCCGTTCGATCTCCCGTGCGACCACGCCGTAGGACACATAGGACGCGCCTGCGCAGCCATAGTCTTCCGGCAGGGTGACGCCGAGCAGTCCAAGCTCACCCATTTCATTGAAGATCGCGCGGTCGGTTGTCTCTTCGCGATAGGCATCGATCACGCGCGGCAGCAGCTTGTCCTGGGCATAGGCGCGTGCCGTATCCTGGATGAGTTGCTCGTCTTCCTGCAGCTGGTCGCGAAGATGAAAGGGATCCTGCCAGTCGAAGGCGCCGCCTCCGGAGGGGCTGGATTTGATCTGTACGGGTGCATTCATGGATCGTCTCCTGTGCCGGACACCGGCGATCGTGGCGATGGCCGCGCGCAGTCGGTCAGATCGCGATACAGCCTGAGTTCATTCTGATTTCGCTAGTATGTCTTCATTCGCGTTTGCCTTAAAGCGAAACCTGGTTCAACATTCATGAGCAAATGGAATGATCTGAGGTTTCGAATGAGACGTGCCTTTATCCCGTCGGCCGACACGCTGATCGCCTTTGAATGCGCGGCCCGCCATTTGAGTTTCACCCGTGCAGCCGAAGAGCTTCACCTGACGCAGGGCGCGATTTCCAAACAGGTGCGGCACCTGGAAACCAGACTGGGTGTTGAACTTTTCCGCAGGGTGCGCCAACGCATCGTCCTGACTGACGCCGGTCGGATCTATCTGCATGACATTCGCGGCGCTCTCGAGCAGATGACCTCGGCAACGCGCCAGGTGATGTCCTATGCGGGCAGTGCGGATGTCTTGAACCTGGCGGTTCTGCCGACATTCGGAACGCGCTGGCTGGCGCCCCGCCTTGCGGAATTCGGCCGCAAGTATCCCGATGCCGGCCTCAATCTGAGCGTGCGCTTGCAGCCGTTCGATTTCGACGAAGAACCCTTTGACGGTGCCATCCATCACGGGGACCCGGTCTGGGCCGGTGCGATCGCGGAACGGCTCTTTGCCGAAGAAGTCGTCCCGGTCGCCTCGCGCATGTTCAAGGAACGCCATGACATAAGGTCACCGCAGGACCTGGCAGCTGTCCCGCGCCTGCAACTGGCCACGCGGCCCTTGGCGTGGCGGCAATGGTTCGATCTTGCGGGCGTCGAGACCGATACAGCCTTTCAGGGCGCGCGTTTCGAACAATTTGTCATGATATCGGAAGCGGCGATCCATCACGCGGGCGCAGCCCTGATGCCGAAACTCTTTATCGAAGACGAGTTAGCGTCCGGCCGTCTTGTACGCCTTTTCGATCTCTCGCTCGATCAGCAGACTGCCTACTATTTCGTCTATCCGGAGGGCCGAACCATGCGGCCCGTCGTGTCCGCGTTCCGGAAATGGTTGACGGAAGAGGCCGAAACGGCTCGGGTAACAAGAGAAACCATGCTTCCTGAATGACCCGCGGGCCAACCAAGTACAATGTGACCGGTAAATGAGAAACACAGAAAAACAGCACCTCCGTGTGATCCTGAACGGGAAATCTGCAGGCCGGAGCGACATCCGGGCGGCGATCGGGGCGGTACGCGAAATGGGGCATGAAGTGTCGGTGCGTGTGACCTATGAAGCCGGTGATACCGCGCGTCTCGCCCGCGAAGCTCTGGCCGACCACGGTTCGGCCAGGATCGACACGCTGGTAAGCGGAGGCGGTGACGGCACCATCCATGAAGTGGTCGACACGGTGCTTCATGAACTGGGTGACGGAGACAAGCCGCCGTTCGCCTTTGCCGTTCTTCCGCTTGGAACCGCAAATGACTTTGCCCGCCACATCCGCCTGGACCCGGCGGACATGTCTGCCTGCCTGCGATTTGCCGCCCGTGCGAGCGCCAAGCCCATGGACGTCGGGGAGGTCAACGGGTGTTGTTTCGTCAACATGGCGACAGGCGGTTTCGGAACCCAGGTGACATCGCAGACCGACCCGAACCTGAAACGGGTGCTGGGAGGAGCTGCCTATCTGTTTACTGGCCTCCATCGTTTTTCCGAGCTGTCGGCCTGCGAAGGCCAGATTGAGGCAGAAGGCTTTGTCTGGGAAGGGGCTTTCATCGCACTTGCCATAGGCAATGGCCGCAGGGCCGGCGGCGGCATCCGCCTCTGCCCGCGCGCCAAGCTGGATGACGGCCTGCTCGATCTCACGATCATTCCCTTTCCAAAGTCGGGAAAAGTCTCCGATCTGCTGGCGACCCTTTTGGAGGATGGCGTTGACGGCTTGAAACACGGCATCATCCAGCGCAAGGCGCGTGACATTCAGATCCGGACCGCAAAAACGGTTCAGTTCAATCTCGATGGCGAGCCCATGAATGGGCAGGACTGGAAGATCGGCATAAGGCAGCACCAGATCGACATGCGACGGTGAAAACACCGGGACGGCTTCCGGATATCAAGGGGTACGCGGCCAAGGCCGGCCTATTCGCGTCCGGCATTGGCCGGTTCGATATCGACAAGCTGCCTTTGAAGGCGCTCCCTTCAGCGCCGCGAGTTGGAAGACAGGCCTATCGGTCGTTGTCTGTCCAAACGCTGGTCCCGTCGATGACGGTCTTCGTCAGGCCAATGTCTTCGCGGTGTGCCCTGCCGATGTCTTCGGCAACATACTCGCGGCGCTTTCCGATAAAGCGGTTGCGATAGCGTGCGGTGTATTGATTGAGCGGTGGATTGAGAGCGTTCAGTTGTTTTTCAGGATCGAGTGCCTCCTGCATCAGAGACGCGCAATGATGAGCAAACTCCCGCTTCACGAAACTCGGGCTCGTGGTAAAGATCGGCCGCTTCTTGTTGAGGCCCTTGCCGAGATCCTTTCCCAGGATCGTGAACCGGTCCGGTTCGTAGTGATAGGCGGAGCGATAGCCCCAGTTTTTCTCCCTGGTCATCAATGAGACCTGGACGACGCGCCTCTTGAGCGACTGGGTGAATTCCTCGTATGTGACATCTCGCGCCAGAACCCAGTCATCTTCAAGATGAAAGCTCCACTCGGAGCTCGGTTGCTGCCAGAGCCATTTGACGGCCCGGGTGAAGTGCGGCCTGTCCGGTTTGTTCGCCACGACGTTGGCAAAAAAGTCCCTGCAGATCAGCTCGCAGGCGTCGACTTCCGCAGTCCCGCCCTCGAATGGGTCGATGTTGACATAAAGCGTTTTCAGCGAGAAGTGCCGGAACAGCCGCTCCGAAAAGCTCGCAAGTGTCTTTTTCAGGAGGCCCGGCCGTGCGCCGGACACGAGCGTTACATCAATCGGAATCGTGTTGTGCATTTGGATTGGGCCGGAAACGAACCGGGCTGCGCCTTTCCACTGGCGGATAAGTCGCCAACCTTATGCCAACATGAACGCGGGAAATCCAGCTATTGTTGGGTGGACCGATGCGCAGGGACAGGTTCGGAGCTCACGCAATTCTAAATCGTTCGACGCGCTTGCACGTTGACTGAAAATTGGCGTTTTCCGCTTTTGTTTTAAAGTGGGAACGACTATAACGCAGCGATCTGTCGCCCCGTTGGCGAGCTGGTTACGCGTTGAATTCAATGTAAGAATTGGATCAACATCGACCGCGCAGGGTTCCATCGTCGGACCGAGCTTCGCAAATCAACGTAGCTGCGTGCAAATTACAATCGAGACACATGACAAAAACAGCACTTATCACCGGTATCACAGGACAAGACGGCGCTTATCTCGCCGAACTCCTGCTCGACAAGGGGTACACGGTTCACGGTATCAAACGCAGATCGTCATCCTTCAACACAGCTCGCATCGACCACTTTTATCAGGATCCGCACGAACAGAATGTCAAGCTGAACCTGCACTACGGGGACATGACGGATGCGACGAACCTGATCCGTATCATGCAGGAGGTTCAACCCGACGAAGTCTACAATCTGGCGGCCCAAAGCCATGTTCAGGTATCTTTCGAGACACCGGAATACACGGGCAACGCAGATGCACTGGGCACGCTTCGCCTGCTTGAGGCAATCCGGCTTCTCAACCTCACCGAAAAGACCCGTTTCTACCAGGCCTCGACATCCGAACTGTACGGCAAGGTCCAGGAGGTCCCGCAAACCGAGAAGACACCGTTTTATCCGCGCAGTCCGTATGCGGCGGCCAAGCTCTACGCCTATTGGATCGTGGTGAACTACCGTGAAGCTTACGGAATTCATGCCAGCAACGGCATCTTGTTCAATCATGAAAGCCCGATCCGCGGCGAGACGTTCGTCACGCGTAAAATCACCCGCGCTGTTGCCGCGATCAAGCTCGGTCTGCAGGACCGTTTATACCTCGGCAATCTGGATGCCGAACGGGACTGGGGCCACGCGAAAGACTATGTCGACGGCATGTGGCGCATTGTTCAGAACGATGTCGCCGACGATTTCGTGCTTGCAACCGGGGAAAAGCACTCGGTTCGCGAATTCGTTGAGCAAGCATTCGCCGAAGTTGACGTTGCGGTGCGTTGGGAAGGCTCCGGCACGGAGGAAAAAGGTTTTGATCAGGCCACGGGCAATGTGATCGTGTCCGTTGATCATCGCTATTTCCGTCCGACCGAAGTCGATCTGCTCATCGGAGATGCGAGCAAGGCAAAACGCGATCTGGGATGGAGTCCGAAGGTTTCGTTCGCGGACATGGTTGCCCAGATGGTGCGCTCCGATCTGGAAACGATACCGGGCGAATTGAACGGCAACAGCAAATCATCGCGCAAGGACGCCTGACAAGGGACCCGGATGCAGACAGCACCGCAGACTGACCTAGAGACCGGCAATCAGTTCGACCTGAACGGCAAAAAAGTCTATGTCGCAGGACACAGGGGTATGGCCGGCAGCGCCCTGGTACGTCGCTTGCAGTCCGAGGGCTGCGAAATTGTCACAGCTCCCAGCAACGAGTTGGATTTACGCAAGCAGGGCGATGTTGAAGCCTGGATGGCCCAAAAACGTCCAGACGTCGTGTTTCTGGCGGCTGCCCGCGTTGGCGGTATCCTCGCAAACAGCTCAAGACCCGCCGAATTCCTCTATGACAACCTCATGATCGAGGCCAATGTCATTCATGCCGCATACCAGGCCTCCGTTGAAAAATTGGTGTTCCTCGGCTCGACCTGCATCTATCCCAAACATGCGCCTCAACCTATTCGCGAAGACAGCCTGCTGACCGGTCCTCTTGAAGCGACAAACGAGTGGTATGCGATCGCCAAGATTGCCGGAATCAAGCTTTGCCAAGCCTATCGCAAGCAGCATGACTGCAATTACATTGCCGTTCAGCCGACAAATCTCTACGGACCCGGCGACAACTATGACCTTCAATCCAGCCACGTTCTGCCGGCGCTCATGCGAAAGGCGCACGAGGCCAAGGTCGGCGGGAAGGAGTGCATAGAGGTCTGGGGCAGCGGCAAACCGCTTCGGGAATTCCTACATGTTGATGATCTGGCTGACGCCGTCGTCCATCTGTCGAAGACCTACTCCGGTTCAACACCCGTAAACATTGGCTCAGGTGAGGAAATCAGCATTCGTGAACTTGCGGAACTGATTTGCGCGGTCGTTGGATTTGAGGGAAATCTTGTATTTGATGCCAGCAAGCCTGACGGCACGCCGCGAAAACTCGCCGACACATCGCTTCTGCATTCGTTGGGATGGGACAGGGCCCGCGCGACAAAAGTGGGTATTGAGCAGACCTACGCTGATGCGTTTCAAAGTGTTTGAGCGCGATCCAGTGTCAGCTTGCCTGTAAATGGGTACATCGTTCCGAAATCTGTCAAGCCAATGAAAAGCCAGCCGGGCGGCAAACTGTCCGCGTTGTCATGGCTCGAATGTCAGGATCGCGGCAGAGTGCTGACTGGATCGCCTTGCTCTAGTCACCCGGCAATTCAAAAAAGAGATAGCCGGATTTCTTGGTAGGCGTTGGTCTTTCATAAGGAGCACAATGCGTCGCGGTCCAGCAGTCACCACCACCAGATTTCGGCCTGACGCCGAAATTGGCATCGGGTACCATTTCCGTCTCGGGCACGGTGAGCAGTTGAAATCGCATAAGACCTTTGATGGAGAAACCACCCTGATTGTCTGCAAGCAGGACAATGAGAGCAATACTCAGGATGCGTGTTTTAAAGCCAGGTGAAAACACGGGGGCTCCCAAGACACAAATTGCAAAAATGGGTGCGGCGACCATGAAGACGCCTATGCCAAATCGATCAGTCGGCGCTTTAAAGAACCAAAGTGACAGCGCCGCCAGAGTGACAATGCTGAGTATCAACGCGTCCTGACGTGTCATCCGTTCAGCGGTCAGATAGCGGCGACAGACGATTGTGACGCAAAAAGTGGCTAAAGCCGCAACGGACAACCACACGAGCAGGCTGGCGCTCGCCTCCAGCCAGTAATTTGAAATCCAGGACCAGTCCTCCAGTGAATAAAGGCCCGCGTGAGGATGTCTGGCCCAAGCGGTAACCCATTGTGTCTGATCGATGGCTTCCTGTTCTGCGTTCCATGGGACATCAAGACAGCTCCAGGAAGCTGGAAACAGCATGCATCCGCTGACGATCACACCACGCAGTGTCCAGAGAAGGGCAAAAACTGCGGGCAGCACAGCGATCCGCATGAGTTTCAAGGGGGAGGTGCCAGGCTTCTTGACGGCTACGAAGAAGACATAGAGGACCCAGACAACGATAAGTGCGCTGCTCACTTTAAGCGCGACGCTCATGGCCGAGACAATCAGAAGTGCCAGAAGCAGTCCGCTTCTTTCGGCCGACGAACGCACCTGGGCCTCAAGTGTCAGAATGCCGAGCGCCACCGACAACGCGAACGCGATGCCGGCGGAACTGTCTGCGTAACCATATTTCCAGACGAAATAGCGATCGAAGACCAGCACATTTACAGCCATGAGAATCGCGAAAAAGCGCGACACTGTGAATTGGGAACTGATCGCGAAATAGAGAAAGGAGAGGAACGACACAAAAAAAACGGCGGTCATATACGACAGAAGCTTGAAAGCTTCTCCGACCCACAACAGCGAATTGATGTACTCAAGATAGGAACTGAAGCCGTAGCGCCCATGCAGATTTGCGAGGCCGAAAACGATCGCGTGGTCCCGGATCCATTTCTGTTGTGGCAGGTGATAAAGCGCGGCGTCCGGTCCCGGCTGCATGTCGGCGGCAAGAGGCGTGCACAAGGCGGCTAGCAAACAAACGGCCACGAGGCCGCGGACGTCGTCTTTCCCGAGGGACACGGATCCATAGATCAGAAGCGCCAGCAGCACACCATAGGAGAAAGAGATGGCGGCGCCGCTGAAAAAATTCACCAGCATCGCCACGAGACCGATCGTGAAAGCACCGAGAAGAGGCAAGATGAATGCGGGCAATCCGTCCGCAGAAACACCGGCTGCCTTGCAGGCGAGCTGCCAAAATCCCAGTCCGATCAGGCAAACTGAAAGTGTAAAAAGGGGAAAGACAAATAGATCGATGATCATTGCGCTGCGAGTGGCAAATTGAACTGCATTCTTCGTCTCTTTGCCGCCAACCAACCACGCAAATGCTGCCTCTAACGAGCAACTATTTCAAAAGGCGGATCACGCATTTTAATCCCACTTCCAATAAGCTTTGTAATCCAGATCTGCAACAAAAATGATGTGAACGACCTGGTTCGTGCAAGGGATTTGACGTGACATGCGCCGCGCGACAGCGTTCTCCAGCAGGTGGGTTTGGGCATCGCGGATTGCGCAGGCCGTAGCGCGGGAACCGGCTGGTCAAGAAAAGAAACGCTGGCGCCTTCGGGCAGAAAACGAAAGGCACCGGGCCGTTGCGGCCTTGCCCGGCAATGGTGCATGTCTTCAGAAAACGTCCACGAAGCGAGCCTGTTGCGTACCACGATCTTGAACAGGGACCCGGGCGGGTCTCGTTTCGGTCACAATCCGATGCATGGACAGGATTGGAATATTCGGATATGGCAGGCCCGAGTTCAGGTACGGCGGTGAGCACCTGAAGGGCTGCCAACTGCAGGCAAAGAACCAGACATCATCATGGACGAATACCAGCTCAAGAATTTCCTGAAATTTGCTCCTGCGCGTCTGGGAATTACCCCAAAAAAACATCTGCTTGTGCACATTCCCAAAAATGCGGGCATTGCAATACGGAAAGCACCCGCGCTGCAGGACAAGATTGTCATCGCGCACCGCAGGCGTCTTGTCAGTAAGCGCTATGCCAATGATCTTCAGGCGTTCAATGAGTCTCATGGGCTCCATCCGGGATACGAGCACGCAAGGTTTCGCGATATCGATCATTCTGTGCGCGCAGGCACCGTCCCCTTCACGATCGTCAGGAACCCCTGGGCCCGCACGTTTTCGCGCTACAAGTTCTATCTCCAGACCGGTGGCGGCGACCTTCCCAGGCGCAGCCTGTCGATAGAGGGGTTCGAAGAGTTTCTGGAAACGCGTTACGAATTCGGATCGAAACCGTTTTTCTGGCATCGAGCGTCTCTGGGCTGGTACCCGCAGACCGACTACGTGATTGATGAGGCCGGTGTGCGCCGGGTGAATGCTTTGCGTCAGGAAAACCTGGGTGAGGAAGTCGCGCGCTATTTTGGCATCAGCGAACGCTTGGAGCGCAAAAACGTGTCCCGCGATGCCGGCGCCTCATACAGCAACTTCTACACGGAAAAAACAATCCAGGTGATCGCCGACTGGTACGCATCCGATCTCGAGATGTTCGGCTTCGACTTCGACACGCCTGCGCAACGCGGAACCGTTTTTTCGGAAGGCACCTGATCAGGTCGCAGTCAGGAGGCTGGTGTTTTGGGATCGATCTGTGTTTGTTTCGGGTGGGCGACGCCACGAAGAAGGGAAGCCGGTTTGCTGAACCCGGTAGGGCCGGCAAGGGAAAGCGACGCAGTCGTAAATAAGATCCGGCTCCAGGCTGGAAGAGGCCCGCCGCGCTTGATGCGGGATTAGGGGCGCGCCTGGTATCGGCGTTGAAACTGCGGAAGCTTGTACCGATGCGAAGTTCGGAAATGCGTGAGGGTGGTCGTTGTCTGTGAAATTAACCGAAACCGGAAAACGGAAACTGCTCATTGTTGAGCGGAAGCTTGTCCGCAATCACGGTCATCACCACACGCAGATAGCTGCGCTGAAAAAACTCTTTCCCGGTTTCGACTTCCATCTCATGACGGGTGAAGACTATGACGGGTTTCTGGGGTCATCGGCTGCCCGGATTTCCGGTCGAAGCCGGGACCTGTCGAAACTGAAGTGGCGGATTTCCCATGGTACGGGCCGCCAGAAAGCGGATGCCTTTCTCAGGGCAATGTTCTCCGGCCGATTGCTGTCCCTTCCGAATTCACCTTATGGAAACGAGCTGCAAGAAGTGTGCACCAGGTTGGGGTTCGGAAGTTCAGACCTGATTCTGGTCCCATCCGCGGATCTCGAGACGCTCGAGTCCCTCTCTGACCTCATTGCCGTTCGCAAGGCGGACACACCGCGCCTGATCGTGCGATTTCTCGATATCGACTTGGGTGAACACAAGCAGGCCCGGAGACAGGAGCGTCTGAAGAAAGTCTTTGAGACGGTATCAAGGCACGGCGGCTTGTCGCTTTTCAGTGAGACGGAAGAGATGGCCGCGGAGATGAAGAGGCGCTATGGGCTGGAGGTTCGCGGCGGGTTTTATCTTCCCTGCAGCTTCGATCCTGCCGACGAGCTCCCAAGCCTGGAAAAGCCGGGCGATGCGCCATTCAGGGTCGGTCTTTTCGGAGGCGCTCGTCCGGGCAAAGGTTATGAGCGCATTTCCGGAATTGTTTCCTGTCTTCAACAGCTGACAACAACGCACCCCCCAACAAAGCCAATTGAAATCCTGCTTCAGGGCTCAGAGCGCGACTTCGGGCCTGGAGGCATTTATGAATTTGCCGGCGCTTACGAAGAGGCCGGCCGGCCATTGCGTGTTGTTCGGCTTGCCGACAGATTGAGCCCGGAAGACTTCAGGACCTGGTTTCTTTCGGTGGATGCGATCCTGTTGCCATACGACACCAAGTTCTATGGGCTCCAGGGTTCCGGCATCATTCAGGACGCGGTTGCAGCTAAAAAGTTCATTGTCCATTCAAAAGGAATCGCGATGCAGGCTTTCCTGTCCCACGGCAATGCGATCTCTGCCGTGACTGATGAGGAGTTTGCTCGGGGGATCTTGATTTTACAAGCTGAGAAATTGAATCACAGTGCTACTTTGCGCAATGCGATCCACTACTACAAGTGTGTCCTAGACGCTCATAGCACTAAATTTTTTTAAGATTTTGCTTAGTCGCAAGAGTCAATCCATAGTATTGGTATTGTTCTGGGATTTCAGTTAATGCGAGGATTTTACTATAGAACCCAGCTTTTGTAGTTTTTCTATTCACTTGGCGACAGCTGGTCGGGTCTTTGCTGATAAGCGCCGCTGAACGCGGATCGCGTGCGCGATCAAACTCCATCGAGACGCGATGCGTCGTATGTCTTCCAGGCAGAGTTCTAACGATTTAACGGCGTTCTCGAAACAAAGCGTCCGAACCGTTTCACGCTGCATGGCCAACAAGCGCTCGTACTCATCAGGATTATCGTTGAGATATTTGATTTTAAGTGTCAGGTCTACAACGGATTCAACTGAACATTCGTTTGGCAAGTGTTCAGTGCGTATTAAGGTCTCGCGGGGAAGAAGGGCCAAGGTTCCGCAGGAAATGGCTTCGTTTGTTGAATTGCCGCAAATTTTCCTACCGCCAAGTTTAACGAAGTATTTTGCGTCGTATAGTTCGAGCAGATTTTCAAAGATATTTTGCTTGTGAATTAGCGCTCTGTAGCCCGCGTTTTCTAGTGGGTCGAGTGCTGGAGGGGGAAATTGGACTGGTCTTTCTGGCGACATGTTGATTTCTGCTTAAACACCGCCCTGAGACGAGGGTCTCGCTGTCTCTCGGCCCACAATGTTCGCAAGGCAATCTGCTCCCAAAAAGGTACAAGGAAAATCGATCGCGTCGCCAATTCGTGACGTGAGTTTTTCGGAAATAAGTTGTTTTAAACCAATATCGTATCCGAACTCTGCCCATTTTGAGGCGAGATTGGCCTCACCGATCGTTTAACAGAACAGAACGCTCGGGTACTGTCGTACGACCTCGGTTGGAATTGAGATATTTACAGAGATAACAATATCGAACTCTGACCAGTTAATTGAGCGATAGGACACAGAGAAGGCGCGATTGGGATAAGGACTGCCGGGAACTTTTAACTCCTCGCCGGGCATTTGGTCGACCGTTTTGGTCTTAAGCAGTCGCACATTGTCAGCAACTCTACGAACAATGGACCGGTAAATCTGACATTCCGGTGCGAAATCTTCTTCGACAACGAAAAACGAAGTGTTAAGTTTGGAAAACTGTCCAATTGGTTCGACGCGCATCATCGAAGAAAAAAGCAGTTCCCCGGCATCCTTTGTGCCAGCGGGCAAACATACAAATCTTGATGAACGTCTTGTTTAACAAAAGCGATTTTCATAACAAGATATTTTGAGCCTGAAGGTGCCTGTGATTCAACAAGGTGCTTGAGTTTCGCAAGTGTCGCGACATAAGTTTGTTTCAAGTACCAAACGCCGCTCTATATCATCTTATATGGTTAACTTCAGGAAGGTTTAGTCCACGCGTGTCAGCGACTGGCAACCTTGCACAGTTTCAAGACTTGACAGTTAGGCTTTGCCGTTTAAGTGATGGGCAACTTTTGCCTGTTCGCCAGACGCTGATTGACAGCAATTGTTCTTTCTCATATCGAGCGATGTCTTACCGAAGGCAGTATGGCCTGAAGTTCGTTGAAACAATTGATGAGATGCTGGCACGTCAACCCGGCTAACTCGGTCCAGGCAGGAGGACGACATGATTGCTGTACCGTATGGAATGACGGTTCACGGTGAAGAGGAAATCAACGCTGTTGTCGAAGTGTTGCGGACTTCCACGCAAATGGGTCGAAACGTTCGCGAGTTTGAATGCAGAAATGCGGAACTCTTCGGCAAGAAACACGGTTTGATGGTGAATTCCGGATCTTCTGCCCTGGAGATTGCTGTCGAATTATTGGACCTCCCTGAAGGCAGCGAAGTCATCACGCCGGTCTTGACGTTCTCCACGACGGTTTCCTGCATTCTGAGAAACAGACTTGTCCCGGTATATGTTGATGTTGTTCCGGGAACCTATGTTATCGACGTGGATTCGATCGAAGCGAAAATCACCGAGAAAACGGCTGCAGTCGTCATTCCCAATCTTGTCGGCAACATTCCTGACTGGGAAAAGATCAGCGAAATCTGCAAGAAGCACAATTTGCTTATGGTGGAAGACTCGGCTGATACGCTTGGTGGGACACTCAACGGGAAACCGAGCGGTCACTGGTCGGATGTCAGCATAACAAGTTTTTACGGTTCGCATGTCATCAACTGTGCGGGCAATGGTGGCCTGCTGAGCGTGAACCGGGACGAGTGGGCTGAAAGAGGTAAGCTGCTAAGAAGCTGGGGCAGGTCCTCATCGCTTTTTGTGAATTCTGAAGCTATTGAAAACAGGTTCAATGTCGATCTGGACGGCATTCCTTACGACGCAAAGTTCGTATTTTCCGATGTCGGTCACAATTTTGAACCGTCCGAACTCGGAGCGGCGTTCGGACTGGTCCAGCTTTCAAAACTCGAAGACAACATCAAGGCGCGTGAATGGGCTTTTGCGCAGCAAGCCAAATACTTCACGAAACACGAGGACTGGTTCGAGCTGCCGGTTCAAACACCTGGCACGAGAACAGGTTGGCTAGCCTTTCCGCTGACGGTGAAACCGCAGGCACCTTTTTCCAGGAGAGATCTTCAGATCTTCCTGGAAAAGAAGAGCGTCCAGACAAGGGTGGTCTTTACAGGTAATATTCTTCGCCAACCTGGTTTCAAGGACAAGCCGGGCGTTGGCAAGGCCACCGACTTCCCGAATGCAGACGCCATCATGCGGGGTGGCATCCTTATAGCGTGTCATCATGGACTGAGCGAGCAGATGCTGACGTATGTCCATGAGTGTTTCGACGAGTTCGTGGGTCAGTTCTGATGGGCAGCATTCTGGTAACCGGGGCAGGCGGCTTTCTGGGAGGGCACCTCATGAGCCGGCTGCTCGACCAGAAAGTACCTGTATACGCGCTTCTTCGAGCCGATCAATCGGAATACGTTTCACGTCCCTATCCCACCATTCGCGATTGCAAGAATGTGCTTGAGCTATCCCGCGAGCTCAACCGAAACGGTGTTACGGATATCGTCCATACGGCAACGTTCTACGCTCCGGACGAGACGGGACCAAGCGCTCAGATGGTTCTGTGCGCGAATGTCGTCTTCGGTGGGAAGCTGTTAGCAGCATCGATCGCTGCAGGCGTTTCCGGTTTTGTGAACATCGGAACCTTCTGGCAGTTTGCTGAAAACGGTGCCGTCAGGCCAAATTCCCTTTACGCCGCCACCAAGCAAGCCTTTTCGGAGTTGGTCACCTACTACGCCACATGGCATGATCTGAATGCGCTCACGCTTGTGCTCTACGATCTCTACGGCCCTGGAGACAAGAGACCTAAGTTGCTTCCGGAACTTGTGTCGGCGGCAAGGACGGGAAAGAAGATAGAGACGACGCCGGGTTACCAGAAAATGGTGCCATTACACGTAGACGACGCGGTTGATGCGATCATGACGGCTCTCGATGTGGTTCGCGGCGAAAAAATTGAAGCCAACCCGAGCAAATTTGTCTCTGGTGGAGAAACACTGACCGTCCGGGCGCTTGCGCAACTTGTTGAAGATGTCGCGGGGCAAGAACTAAACATTGACTGGGGCGCCAGAGCCTACCGGCGCAACCAGCTCATGGAACCCTATCTGGGCCCGGGCTTTGGCGGCTGGAAACCAAGGATAAATATCGCGCAGGGTGTTGAACAATTACTTCAGGAATGGGATGAGTCGGCCGGATAAGCCGGGAAATCAAGCGTCAGAAAGAAGCTATGCTCAATAAAGAATTTTGGCAAAGAAAGCGCGTTCTGGTAACCGGGCACACGGGCTTCAAGGGCAGTTGGCTGCTTCATTGGCTGAAAAAACTTGGTGCAAAGGTAAGTGGCCTGGCGCTTGATCCGGAAAGCGAACGACATTTGTTTGTTTGCACCAATGCCGGCGACGGTCTGGTAAACGACTTCAGGATCGACCTTCGAAATCAACCTCTGGTGCAGGATGCGATTGACCGTTGCAATCCGGAGATCGTCTTTCACCTGGCCGCACAGCCGCTGGTTCGACTGTCGTACGACAATCCGCTCGAAACGTTCGAAACGAATGTCATGGGAACGGCATATTTGCTCGACGCATTGCGATCCGTGAATGAACTGCAAGCGATCGTGGTCGTGACCAGTGACAAGTGTTACGATAACAAGGAATGGGTCTGGGGATACCGAGAAAATGAGGCAATTGGCGGAAAAGACCCCTATTCCGCCAGCAAGGGTGGCACGGAAATCCTGACGGCATCCTACAGACATTCCTTCTTCGCACAGAAACAGGTCGGTTTGGCGACTGCCAGAGCGGGAAATGTTATCGGTGGGGGCGACTGGGCTCAGGATCGGCTCGTACCGGACATTGTTGGTGCCTTTTTGAAAAATGAGACCGCAATCATCAGGAATCCACAAGCAATTAGGCCCTGGCAGCATGTTCTGGAGCCTTTGAGCGGATACATGATACTGGCCGAAAGACTTGCTGAAGATCCACACCGCTATGGTGAAGGCTGGAACTTCGGTCCCAACGTCGACGGGATCTGGGAGGTTAGGAGAATCGCGGATTTTCTCAAAGCGTGCTGGGGTAGGAACGCCAAATGGACGGTGACCGGACACGTTGAAGCGGAAAAAAAGGAATCCAGAATTCTGGCGCTGGACAATTCCAAAGCACTCTTCGGTCTGGGATGGCGGCCCTTGTGGGACACCGGGACATCGCTGCAAAAGACCGTCGACTGGTACGGTTGTTTCAATGACCGCCAAGATCTGACTGCGCTAACTCGTTTGCAGATCGACACATACGAAGCCGCTCTGAATTTAATGGAACAGATGGGACCGATCAAATGAAAGCGGTGATTTTGGCCGGCGGGCTCGGAACAAGATTGGCTGAAGAGACTGTCACACGGCCGAAGCCGATGGTCGAGATTGGTGGCAAACCCATTCTCTGGCATATCATGAAGATGTATTCGGCACATGGGATCAATGACTTCATCATATGCCTCGGTTACAAGGGTTACATGATCAAGGAGTATTTTGCGAACTACTTGATGCATGTATCAAACGTCACAATTGATTTGAAAAGTGGCGGCGTGGAGCTGCACGAAAACAGTTCTGAACCCTGGAAAATCACGCTTATCGAGACAGGTCTGAACACGCAAACCGCGGGACGGATCAAAAAAATTCTGCCTTATGTCGGTGGTGAAGATTTCTGCATGACCTACGGCGATGGTCTGTCCAATGTTGATATCGCCGGAAGCGTTGCTTTTCACCGCAAGGAAGGACGCCTGGCAACCGTGACGGCGGTAAGGCTGCCGGGCCGGTTCGGCGCTGTTGAGATCGAGGATACCAAGGTGAGCGGTTTCGTCGAGAAGCCGAGAGGGGAAAGTGGCTGGATCAACGGCGGCTTTTTTGTGCTGTCTCCCAAGATCGAACCCTACCTGCAGGATCCCGATATCGAGAATACTCCATGGGAACAAGCTCCGATGAAGGGGATTTCGCGTGACGGGCAGATGTCGGCCTTCGTGCATGAGGGGTTCTGGCAACCGATGGATACGTTGCGCGAAAAACAGCATCTTGAAAATCTGTGGCAAGGTGGAGTGGCGCCCTGGAAAGCTTGGAAGGACGACAGTTGAGCGTAGCCAAGCCGAAATCTTCCAATGTCTGTACCATCATCAGCGGAGTTCCTGCGGGAAGTTCCGGAACCGGACAGCTCGTTGCCTATCTGAGGTCAAAGGGACTGAGATTTCTTGATCCCGGCCGAAGACTGGACCGGTCGGACGACCGTTCTGTTTTTCGGGATCTCGTATTCTGGCTGAGAGAAGGCCCAAGCTGGCTCATATTCTTTTTTCGTCTCTGGCTTTTGAGAAAATCTGGAGAAAGAGTCTTGCTACTGCATCCGCAGGATATCGGTTTTGCCGCGGCTTTGAGCATCATAAAATTCATGCGGGGGAACTGCTGGATCTACCTGCTGGATTCCAGTTTTTTCTGTATCCGAAGCTACAACTCCATGCCGACGGAAACGTCAGCCTGCCTGCGGTGTCTTACCGACGCCAATCAATACGCCGCTAAGGTTTTCGGATGCGCGCCGTTTCCCCGGCAGACCTTTTCCGCCCTGACCTTTGTCAGGAAACTTCGGGCGCTTGCACGATCCGGTAAAGTACATTTTCTCGCCCAGAACCAAAGACAGGCAAACCTGGCGGAGCAGCAGTTTGCCATAAACGTTCCAGTTGTCGGTCTCTGGACCGCGGAGCTGGAAAGATCATTGGTAAACGATACAGTCAAGGCGAAACAGCCTGTACTCGCCGAAACTTGTTGGGACGTTGTCTTTCATGGCAACGACATTCCGGCGAAGGGAAGCCGTTGGGCCTTTTCGGTGGCGAAACATGCGCCCGGGCTCTCATTCCTGTTTCCCTTCAGATGTCCCCCGGATATCAAAGACTTTCCGGAGAATTGTGACTTTGTCGAAATGAACTGGATGAATGGCTTGAAGGAGGCGGTCACAGGCTGTCATGTGGCTTTGTCTCCTTCCATCTGGTCCGCTCCGATCGAGGGGGCACTTATTAAAAACATCAAGTATGCACCGGTAACGGCAGTAGCGAAAAACGCAACGAGCTTCTCCGATGAGATTCCGAACGATGTCGTCCTGCATCTCGAAAACAGGCCTGAAATGGCAGCAGTCCAGCTGGCAGAAATTGTGGCATCAAAGACGGCTGTAGATACCCAATCAAAGTTAGACTGGCTCGAGCTCTTTGCCGGAGAAAACCGAAGTTTCATTGATAACATCAAAGTGGAGATGAAATGACAGAGTGCGAACGCCGAAAGACAGGGTTTTTCTTAGGCACTTTGTGCTTCGGTTACTATGTCGGGCGTGACGTTGAAGACGATCGGTCAATGAAACAGTCGGTGGATGTGTAGATGAGTTCGATCGATTTGGCCCCAGTAGCGCTATTTGCTTTCAACAGGCCGGAACATACGCGCAAAACGCTCGCAGCAATCGCGAGCAACAGCTTGGCAAGCGCAACTGATCTGTTCGTATTCGTGGATGGGCCGAGAACCGAAGAAGATATTGCTAAGATCCGGGAAGTTTGTGCAATCGCAGGTGCGGTGAAGAGTTTCAGATCGCTCACTATTATCCGGCAGGACGTAAACAAGGGATTGGCTCAGAGCATCATTGAGGGAATAAACAGGGTCCTTGAAGAGCATGACAGGATCATTGTCCTAGAAGATGATATTGTCACCAGCCCAGCATTCCTGAATTACATGAATAATAGCCTGTCCCGTTTCGAAGGCGAGAAAAAGGTCTGGCACATCTGTGGTTACAATGAGCCGACAGGAGGGCGAGATACCCGGAAGACTTCCTTTTCGAGGTTGATGAATTGCTGGGGCTGGGGAACTTGGCGCGACAGGTGGCAGCATTTTGAAAAGAACCCCAAAAAGCTTTTAACAGAATTCACGCCGAACATGATCGATCGTTTTGATCTGGAAATAGGTGAGAAATTCTGGTTTCAGGTCCTAGCCAACGCAGATGGCAGAATGAACACCTGGGCTATATTCTGGTATGCTGCAATATTTAAGCGGGACGGACTGTGTTTGAATCCTCAGGTTACGTTCGTTACGAATATCGGTTTCGATGGGAGTGGAATGAATTGCAACATTGATGAAATTCGCAACAAGAGACGGTCTCTTAATCGCAGCCAGGTTGTGGAGTACCCGAAAGCACTCAAAGAAGATGAGAAAGAATTCGAGCGCCTTAAAAAATTTTACCAAGCAAAAAGAAAAAAACGTAAGAAATTTATAAGTAAAATGCGCAGAGTAATCTCCAAATACATCTAAGTATTATTGCAAAAATATTTTAAATCTTAAGTTGTGATTGTTGACTAATTTTTAGATTTGAAAATTTTCGACACGCTTCGCGCTAGATTTTGTCCTGCTTATTTTCGTCGCCTACTGGCACATCCCGCCACCAAACATCCGGCAGGGTTACATCGGGAAGCGCGGCTAGGTTCTTAGCGTCGAGTGGATGTGGAAAGACAAGCGTATTTGAAGTTTTTGGTGAGGAAATTCGGTCCCTACGCAAGAAAGTAAACTCAAGAACTTTTGGCACGGCAACGCCATTGCGTTCCACGACGCCTTTGCAATTGTTGGGGTGGATATGCACAACAGCGAATTCGCGTGTAATTTTTTCCATTATGGCAGTTAGGAGGCGAAGCGTCGAACTCTCAAACACCATTTGCAGTGCATGAAACTCGATTATGAGAATTCTGAAACGCCTTAAAACCTCGACAGATGTGTCAATGAGAACTTCATACTCGCAACCTTCGATATCCATTTGAAGCAACAGATCACCGTCATCGACCTGTTCTCTTTTGGAATTGACCCAACTTTCGAGCCGGATAAATTCTTTTTCGTCCCGAGCGCCGATGAATTTCGGCTCAAATGAAATGAATTCATTTGTAACAGGTGGTTTGCTCACGCTTGCGTCAGCCAAAAAGGACCTTATTGAATACCTTTCGGCGAGCTGCTCCTCAAATTCGGCAATTGTAGAGACGCCGGGTGAAAAACAATATTTGATGTCAGCTAAATCGTCAGGGATTAAATATCCACCATCTCTTTTAGCTCCAATTCGTATTAAATCTTGAGATATAGGCGTCGGTCTAAGCAGTTCAACAAAATGCTTGAGATCTTTGTACTCGCTTTGCTTGGACCTTGGTCTATCATCTTTGTAAAGTAATTTCGCAATTTTTTTTCTCAATCCCATTTGTGCCCCAGAATTTTTCTGTATTTGAACCATTGATGAATAGAAAGTTTGGTGCCACCCAAAGGTTGTTGGCGGATTCAACGCTCTCGCCAACTATTGTTCACTGCAACGTGGACGAAAACGAGCAGCTAGCATATGAGGGCTTCCACCAATTCGCTTCGCAGAGCTATTCCCCAACGGTATGGAACAATGCCAAGTTAGTGCTATCAGAAGTGGAGAAGCAACGCCAGTGTTGGACTTGCAACACGACTGTGTTTGTTGCTTTGTGTTTCAAAAATGAATGCCGCCCAAAAGTCTTAAAGCTGTACAAAAACACAAAAACAACAACTCTCTACAAAAAAAATAAGCGTTTGATTTGTAATCAGAAAAATTCCGGCAAGGTCGCGGGCTTCTATTGCGCTCAAAACACGGCTGACCCTGTAAGAGCATGGTCAGTGAGCAGGAGGATCTGCTCTATGCTACGCCCTCCTGATCAGTCCCACCTGAGTGGTCCGTTTTGATTGTTAGTGCATGACTGGGCTGCGGTCCATCTGGATGATGGACTCCGGTACCGGTGGTCGGTATCCCAAGGCGCTGTTCGGGCGCTTTGTATTGTAGTGTTTCCTCCATTGTTCAATCAGGATTTGGGCTTCCTTCAGGCTGTAGAAGGTTTCTCCGTCAAGCAGTTCATCCCGAAAGCGAGCGTTGAAGCTCTCGCAGTATCCGTTTTCCCATGGCGAACCAGGTTCGATGGACGCGGTTTTGGCACCCACAGCGTTGATCCAGTCCCTGACAGCTTGAGCAACGAATTCCGGCCCGTTGTCCGATCTGATGTAGGCTGGAACATCCCGAAGGATGAAGAGGTCCGTCAGCGCATCAATCACGTCGGTGGAGTTCAGCTTTCGCTTCACTCGGATCGCCAGGCACTCGCGGGTATGTTCATCCAGGATGTTCAAGGTCCGGAACGTCTTTCCATCATGAATTCGACAATGCACGAAGTCATAACTCCAGACATGATTGGGATACTCCGGTCGCAGCCGGACACATGATCCGTCGTTCAGCCAGAGCCGCCCTCTCTTTGGTTGTTTCATGGGCACTTTCAGCCCCTCTCATCGCCACAGTCGCTCGATGCGCTTATCGTTCACATGCCAACCGGCATCTCTGAGCAAAGTCGCGATCCGCCTGTAACCGTAACGGCCATACTCACGGGCAAGCTCAATCATGTCCGCCACAAGACGTTCTTCGTCAGCACGTCCTGCTGGACGTTTCCTCTGCGTGGACCGGTGCTGGCCCAAGACACGACAGGTTCGACGCTCTGACACACTAATATGCTGACAGATATGATTGATGCAGGCGCGACGACGGGCGGGGCTCAGAAGTTTCCCTTCGCAGCCCCAGACAAGATCAGCTTGTCCAAGGTAAGATCGGATACCGCCTTGCGCAAACGTTCGTTTTCCTTCTGAGGGCGCTTGAGTTCCTTCAGTTGGTCGGCTCCCATCCCACCATACTGCTTGCGCCAACGGTAGTACGTTTGCTCTGTGATGCGAACCTGCCGGATGGCATCGATACGCGAGATTCCCTGG
>Ga0207422_1001896_pt1 | contig 33814 bp, 35 predicted proteins | sample MarCyaLeptolynsp_FD_187757 | JGI IMG/M metagenome (GOLD analysis project Ga0207422, IMG submission 187757) | Marine cyanobacterial communities from Panama - species 1 Leptolyngbya sp. (SPAdes) | ecosystem: Environmental > Aquatic > Marine > Unclassified | place: Panama: Panama City | collected... | reverse complement strand
TGCTGCTCTCCCCCCTTGGCATTGGCTTCGACACCGCCATGCTGATTGCAATCCTCCTGCCGATGGTGGGTGCCGTTCTTCTGGTTCTTGCCGGTCGGTGGCCAAATCTGCGCGAGGCGGTCACGCTTGCTACCTCTGTTGCGCTGTTCATCACGGTTCTGCATCTGCTCGGTGGCTATCTCGCCGGTGAAGCCCCGCGACTGGTTCTGTTCGACGTGGTGCCCGGGTTGCCTCTGGCATTCAGGCTTGAACCTCTCGGCGTCATCTTCTCGCTTGTGGCCAGCGGCCTGTGGATCATCACGTCGCTCTATGCCATCGGCTATATGCGCGGCAATAACGAGAAGAACCAGACGCGCTTCTATGCCTGCTTTGCCATCGCCCTGGGCGCGGCCATGGGCATCGCCTTTGCGGACAATCTGCTGACGCTCTTCATTTTCTATGAAGTCCTGACGCTCTCGACCTATCCGCTGGTCGCCCACAAGGAAACGCCGGAAGCCAGACGCGGTGCGCGCATCTATCTCGGCATCCTGCTGGCGACATCCATCGGGCTTCTGCTGCCTGCCATCATCTGGACCTATGCTGTTGCGGGCACCGGAGACTTCCAGCTCGGCGGCATTCTGGAAGGCAAGATAGACGAAGCGTTGCTGCCTATCCTGCTTGGCCTTTACATGTTCGGTATCGGCAAGGCGGCGCTTGTGCCGATCCATCCATGGCTGCCTCATGCCATGGTGGCACCGACGCCGGTCTCTGCCCTGCTCCATGCTGTGGCTGTTGTGAAAGCCGGTGTATTCACCGTCCTCAAGGTGACGGTCTACATCTTCGGCACGGACTTCCTGTCATCGACCGATGCCAGCGTCTGGCTGATGTGGATTGCCGCCTTCTCCATTGTCTTTGCCGGCATCATTGCCATGACCAAGGACAATCTGAAGGCCCGACTGGCCTACTCGACGGTCAGCCAGCTTTCCTACGTCACGCTCGGAGCCATGCTGGCGTCCGGCTACGGCATTACCGCAGGCGCCCTGCAGATCATGATGCATGCGACCGCGAAAATTACGCTCTTCATGTGTGCCGGGGCCATCTACGTGGCCACACAGAAGACAGAGCTAAGCCAGATGGATGGGCTTGGGCGCCGAATGCCCTGGGTCTATGGCGCGTTCACTGTGGGCGCCCTGGCCATCATCGGCATTCCCCCTCTGGGTGGCGACTGGGTGAAACTCTATCTCGTCATGGCTGCGACAGATTCAGGCGAGAAGTACGTCATCTACGCGCTCATCCTCGCCTCGCTGTTGTCCATCGGCTACCTGTTGCCGGTGGTGGCCCGCGGCTTCTTCGGCAATCTTGGAGACCGCACCGAGCCCGCGGCACAGTTCAATGATGCCATGCCGTCCGAAGAACGCATACGAGCGCCGCGGCTGACAGTCATTGCGCCCGTCATCACAGCCGCGCTGTGTTTCCTCACCCTGTTCCTTGTCGGGCCGCTCAAAGAGCTGATCGCGCCCCTCACTGGCGCCCACTAGGGAGGCTGTTTGATGTCTGACACACCAAAAGGCGTCTGGAGCTGGGCGTTGGGAGTACATGCAGACCGCAACATGCTGGTCTTCATTCTTGTCCTGTGTGCGATCCTCGCCATTGCCGGGTTTGTCTTCCCGTCCGAGGGCCTCCCGTTCATCTCCGAAATCCCCATGGGTGCAGCCATCGCCGCGTTCGGCGCCGCCCTTGTGGCCGTCGTGGCCGCATGGCCGCTGCGCTTCCTGCTGCGCCGCCGGATTGGCTACTACAACGAGAAGGATGATCCGCGATGAGCATGGCACCGGACATTTTCGGCGGTGCCCTGGATGGACTGTCTCCGGGCTTCCTGCTGATACTCCTTGGACTGCTCGCAACAATTCTGCCGCGATCAATGCGGCCGCTGATGTCAGTGATTGCACCACTGCTGGCATTACTGCATCTCCTTGCCCTGCCCGCCGGTCCGGGCGGCACCTTCGAGATCATCGGCGTCACCGTTACCACCTTCGACATTGGTCAACCCGGCTTTGCCATCGCGGTGAGTTTCCTGGTGGCAGCCACCGTGGGCGGTATCTTCAACTGGCATGAACGTGCCGGGCTGCCTGTTGCCGCAGGTCTGATCTACACGGGCTGCGCCACCGGCGCCGTCCTTGCCGGCGACCTGCCCAGTTTCTTTGTATTCTTCGAGATTTCATCCATTGCGGCCGCCTTCCTGATCTGGTCCGGCGGCACCAGCCGGTCGCTCGGTGCGGGCATGCGTTTCGCGGTTGCCAACGTGCTGGCAGGTGTCCTGCTGCTGGAAGCGTTTCTGCTTACCTACAAGGCCACCGGCAGCATCGCATTTTTCACCGGGGATCTGAGCACGTCAGCGGGTGTTTACCTGATCCTCGCGCTTGGCATCCGGTCGGCCTTCCCTGTCCTGCATGCCTGGCTGACAGACGCCTATCCGGAGTCCACACCCGGCGGCACCGTATTGCTGAGCGTCTTTGCCATCACGACGTCCGTATACGCCCTGATGCGGTTCCTGCCCGGTGAAACACTGCTGACATTCATCGGCCCGGTCATGATCGCCTTCCCGGTGCTGCTGGCGCTCCTGGCAAACGATCTGCGGCGGACGCTGTGCTACGGCCTGATAAGCCAGGTCGGCCTTGCGGTTACTGCCATCGGCATCGGCACACCTGAAGCACTGGCAGCTGCAACCACACTGGCGATTGCCAATGTTTTCGGGTTCCTGCTGATGTTCATGGCCATCGGCGCGGTGCTTTTCCGGACAGGAACCGCATCGGCGGCCGACCTAGGGGGCCTCGCCGCCCAGATGCCGTGGACAGCCACATTTGCTGTCATCGGAGGGCTGTCAGTTGCCGGACTGCCCATCCTCGCGGGCGGGACTGCCATCCCGGCGCTCCTGGCGTCCATATGGACAAGCACGGGCCCCTATGTGGCCGCGCTGGCGCTCTTTGGTGTTGCCGGGGTCTGGGCGCACGCCGGATTGCGTGTGCCGGCTGCGGCCTTCTTTGGCGAACGTGCCAACGCCACGCCTGTGGCGGAAGCCCCGTTGCACATGCGCATTGCCATGCTTGGTGCAGTTGGTGGATGCCTTGCCATCGGCTCGATGCCCTATTGGGACAATGTGGCGTTCGATGCCGCCGGGCTTGTCCTGCATATGCAGGTGCTCGCATTCTCTCTGCTCGTCTTCGCTGCGGCGAGAGCGTGGGGTCTGCTGCCCCGTGATGAAGCTTCGGCACTGATCGATGTGGACTGGCTCTACCGCCGTCTTGGTCCGTCTCTGGTGGGCGTTGTGATGACCGTGACGTCATCGGCCTATCTTGCCTGGCAGAATTTCATTAGTGCCCGGCTGACCGGTGCCTTCCGTGCCATGTTCGCCGCCGCCGGGCCGCAGGCCAACGTGGCCACCACCTGGGGCACCGGCCTGGGCGTTCTGTGGGTGGCCGTCCTGCTGGTGGTGATGCTGGTCGTCAGCTACATCTGACGATCGACGCAACGTCACACCCCGTTCAGGCCCACAAAGACGCCTAGCGGGCCAACCGTCACCGTGCCTGCATCAGAACGGGCCTGCCCCAGCACAAGCTTGGGGCTGGTTTGAGAACCAGTCTCCAGCTCGCGTGTTTCATCTCCAAAGTTGAAGACGCAGGTCATGGTTGTCTCACCGTCACTGCGTGTGAAGGCCAGCATGTCGTCCGGTGTTTCCAGCAGGGAGATGTCGCCCGTTTGCAGCGCCGGGTTGTCCTTACGCAGCGCGATGGCCTTTCGGGAAAAAGCAAGGACGGATGATGTACTTGCCTCCTGAACATTGACCGACATTGCCGCGTGGGCCGGCCCCAGAGGCAACCATGGCTCCGTTGTGGAGAAACCCGCATGCGCGGCATCAGCCGTCCATGGCATCGGTGACCTGCAGCCGTCGCGGCCCTTGAAATAGGGGAAGTAGAGCTTTCCAAACGGGTCACGGACCTGTTCGCGGGTCACGTCAATGTCGTCCAGACCCAGTTCTTCGCCCTGATACATCAAGGCGGTACCGCGCAGACACATCAGCAGAGCCATGCCCAGTTTGGCAACATGCGCCTTGTCACGCCCCTTTGCCCACCGCGTGACCGGACGCGCGACGTCATGGTTGGAAAACGTGACACAGGGAAACAGGTCATCCACCGGGCCGGCGATGCGCGTGTAGTAATGGTCAAAAATTGACCGCTCCAGATTGGCTGCGTCCAGCAATGTGAATGTGTAAGCCGTATGCAACCGGTCATCCCCGCCGGCATACTGGCCGAGAATTTTCTCGCCAGCCGCAAACTCGCCAAACACCAGTCTGTCGTCATAGCCGTCCACAACCTCACGGATGCGGGTCATGATCGCTACATTTTCAGGCTGGTTCCAGTCATGATCATGGAACTGGAGCCGGGCGGGATGGCTCCAGCTGAGGCCCGTTCGTTTGTCCATCGGGACCGGTGTGTTGTCGCCCAGCGTCGCGTCATGAACATAGGAGTTTGCGACATCCAAGCGGAAACCGTCGACGCCCAGATCAAGCCAGAAGCGCAGGACATCCAGTACCGCAGCCACGACATCGGGATTGTGAAAATTCAGTTTGGGCTGCGTCCGCAGGAACTGATGAAAATAGTACTGCCGACGCAAGGGGTGCCATGACCAGGAAGCGCCCCCAAAGGCAGCGAGCCAGTTGTTCGGAGGCGTGCCGTCCTCACGCGCTTCCGCCCACACATACCAGTCAGACTTGGGGTTGTCCTTGGACGTCAGGCTCTCCTGAAACCAGGCGTGCTGGTCTGACGTATGGCTTAGCACCTGATCAAGAATGACCTTGAGGCCGCGCGCATGGGCTTCCTCCAGCAACCTGTCGAAGGCGGCCATCCCGCCCATGCCTGCATCCACGTCCACATAGTCGGCAACGTCATACCCATAATCTTCGTTGGGTGATGGGTAGATGGGCGACAGCCAGACAGCATCTACGCCAAGAGATGCAACATAGTCGAGCTTGCGACGGATGCCATCAAGGTCACCAATGCCATCACCATTGGTATCCATGTAGCTGCGTGGGTAGATCTGATACACCACGGCACCCTGCCACCAGTCAGCCATCATCCGCTCCCTGTCATCACTGCAAATCATCTGCTTGCGTTGCTCTCATGCCGCGTTAACCTGCCTGAGTTCATACGCAACGCAAGAGTTTTCCGTGACCGAGACCCGCACCGCAATTCTGACAGATGCAACACATTTCGTCGGAGACGCCATTGCCAGGCGCCTCTCGACAGACGGGTACACCGTGTATGCCGTCGATGCCGCATTCACCGACGCTGAAAAGCGTGCGGCGTTTGAAGCGCTGGCCCCCAACATCAAGGCTCTTGAGCGTCAGACAGCATCGGACGTCGTGGCACAGGTGGACGCAGAGGCCGGCAAGATTGATCTGCTCGCGAGCAATGATGCGTTCCCCGCGCTGCGCGCTTCACTTGATCAGGTGGAGCAGGAAGACCTTCGCAACACATTCGATGCCCTGGTGTTCAAGCCTTTCGCCTTTGCCAATGAAGTCGCGAAGCGCATGAAGCCCCGTGGGCAGGGAAAGATTGTATTTCTGACATCCGCAGCGCCGCTTAATGGACTGCCTAATTACTCCATGTACTGCGCCGCGCGCGGCGCCATGAACGCAGCCGTAAAAGCGCTGGCAAAGGAATTGGGGCCCGTGAACATTCAGGTGAATGCCATTGCCCCCAACTTTGTGGCGAACCCGGACTATTTCCCGCCTGACCTCATGGCCGACCCGGACAAGGCAAGCAAGATTCTCAAGAACATTCCACTGGGCCGCCTCGGGAAACCTGAAGAGGTAGCGGCCATGGTCGCCCAGCTCGCCAGCGATGATGGCGGTTTTTTCACCGGCCAGGTGATTGCAGCATCCGGCGGATGGGCGTAGCGGCATGCCCCAGGCTGAATCTGTTCGCAAGTTTCTGGAAGCCTGGCTTGACGCGCGCGGCGACAAGAAGATGCCGTCACCCCAGGAGTTCGGCCCGTTTCAGATGCGCCCCTATCTGCCCCATGTCGCCGTCTACCGGAAAATGCCGGAAGGCCGATTCAAGGTGACCCTCCAGGGGACCGGGCTTGTTGAAGCATTTGGATTTGATGCCACCGGCATGTACCTCGATGACATCTATCCACGGGAAAACCATCCCGAACTGAACAACCTCTATGATCTCTTGTTTGGCAACGGTCACCTGAGCCATTCCATTCGCACCTACGAGCGCAAGAGCACAGGAGCAATCGTGACCATAGAGCAGGTCATGGTTCCCATGAGCAACGAAGATGGCGAGCATGATCGGTATGTATTGCTTGCTTACAACGTTCCCATGCCCCAGCGGCCAAGAAGCGGCGAAGTTAAGAAAACCGTATCGCTGGGCATACTTGAAGAGCGGACGATTTTCGACGCCCGGACACTTCTGCCGGTTGCCTGCGATCTCACAACACCACGCGCTGCAGATGAAATGGCCAAGCCTCTCATCTGATATTGAACCGTCTAGTTGTGGGGTAGAAGCGAAGAAAGTGTGGGACCGGCTTCCGTGTTCAGGACAAGGTCGGCAATCTCATCCAGTTCAGTTTCTTCCCGATTGAGGATGACAAGCTTGGCCCCGTTCTGCTTCGCGATAATGGGGAAGCCGGCAGCCGGGTAGACAACCAGTGACGAGCCGATGGCAATGAACAGATCACAGGCAAGTGTTGCCGCTTCAGCCCTGATCATCTCTTCTTCCGGCATGCTTTGACCGAAGGATATGGTCGCGGTTTTCAGAATGCCGCCGCATGATGTGCAAGGCGGCGGCTTGCCAGCCTCTTCAAATGCGGAGCGGACGAAAGGCAACTCATGCCGTGTCCCGCAATCCAGACACTTGGCGTAGGTCGTGTTGCCATGCAGTTCGATAACCTTGTCGTCGGGTATTCCTGAATCCTGATGCAGGTTGTCGATGTTCTGGGTAATGACCGACGTCACCTTGCCGGTCTGAACCAGCTTCGCGATGGCCATGTGGCCGGTGTTCGGCTTGGCATTCGTGAACGCATCATCCATGTTGAATTTGCGCTGCCATGCCTCGATACGCATGGTCTCGGATGCCATGAAATCCTGAAAATAGATCGGCTTGTTCTGGGTCCACAGGCCACCCGGGCTACGGAAATCAGGAATGCCGGATTCCGTTGAAATCCCGGCCCCCGTAAACACCACCACCCGTTGAGCCTCTGCCACATAGTCTTTCAGGGGCGTGTCCATTGGGTCCGTCAACTCCGTCCTGATCGTCGCGTATATGTGCTTTGACCCGCGTTCCACCATGGGTGATCATTGGGGCCTGTTTCAGCCGATGGGCTGCTCGTACATCAACGGCAATGTGCCGCGAAGAGAGACAAAATGAAATACCTCCATACCATGGTCCGTGTCCGCGATCTGGACGCATCCCTGGCCTTTTACTGCGATCATCTGGGACTTGAGCAGCGCGGGCGTTTCGACATAGAGGACGGCCGCTTCACGCTGGTGTTCCTGTCCGCACCGGGCGATGAGTCAGCGCAGGTCGAACTCACCCACAACTGGGATGACGAGGAACTTGGTGAAGGCCGCAACTTTGGCCATCTCGCCTACGAGGTGGACGACATCTATGCGCTTTGCCAGAAGCTTCAGGACGCTGGGGTGACGATCAACCGACCGCCGCGAGACGGCCGTATGGCCTTCGTCCGGTCCCCGGACAATGTCTCGGTTGAGCTGCTTCAGAAAGGCGGCGCAAAGGAGCCGCTGGAGCCATGGGCTTCCATGGAGAATGTGGGCCGCTGGTAGCGGTGACCAAAGAACCATGGCAGGTGCTCCAAAGGGTTTCGTCCTCATGCGCAGATGGCTGATAGCGACTGGTATCGCTGTAGCCGGCGCGCTGGTCATCAGCGTGACACTGCCTTCCATCAGCCAGCACCCATTTGAGGCACAGGCCCAGACGACGCCCAACCCGCGCGAAAGCGGCGCGGAGACCATTCGCCGGCGGCAGGCAGAACAGGAGGCAAAAGAAGGCGAAACCGTCGCCACCGGCCGCTACTGGACACCGTTTGAGCTGGCCCGGGACGGCAGATGCAGCGAAGCCATGACCGATCTCAAGCGGCTGGCGGAGCTAGGACGTGGTTATGAGAACGCGCAGCACATCTATGGGCTGTGCCTGACTGAAACCGGTGACCGTGCCCAGGGACACGAATGGATCCATCGTGCGGCGCAGGCTGGTCTTGCAGATGCACAGGCATCCTATCTGCGATCCTATCTGCAGGAGGGAGCAAAACACATGTCCCATGATACCGCCGCAAAGTGGTTGTATCTCTATGAGACAAATCCCCTGCGTCTCGCAATCGGGTCAGAAAATGAACTTGAATTGGGAGAGATCGAAACAATCCGCAAATCCATTCCGCGTGCGGAGTACCTGAAGGGACTACAGGCGGCCCGCAACTGGACACCGACTTTCTGGGCTGCCACCAAGACAGCTGACACGCCATAACGGGCTGCGAGGAAAAGCAATGGGTCGACAGATGATGAATGATGATACGCGGTATGGAGTGATTGCCATCACCCTCCACTGGCTCATCGCATTGAGCGTTATCGGTCTCTACGCAGTGGGCTCCATCATGGAGGACATGAAGCCCTCGCTGCAGCAGTTTGAGCTGTACCAGCTGCACAAGTCCTTCGGCATTTCTGTTTTGCTCCTCACGGTCCTCAGGCTGGTCTGGCGCCTGGCGAACCCGCAGCCGGGTCTTCCGCCGGGCATGCCGGGCTGGCAGAAGCTGGCAGCAAAGGCGACCCATTGGGGGTTCTACGCACTGCTCCTGGCGGCACCGCTGGCCGGCTGGGCCATGGTCTCAGCCTCAAGCCTGAACATCCCCACCGTCATATTTGGGCTTTTCACCCTGCCCCACATCGAGGTCATCGCTTCCTCAACGGACAAGCAGATGCTGGAGGGCATATTCGAAAACCTGCATGGTCTTGCTGCAGACGGACTGCTTGTCCTGCTTGTCGCCCATGTGGGAGCCGCGCTCTACCACCACATCAAGCTGCGCGACACGGTACTACTCAAGATGCTGCCCCTGTCCGAGGCTGCATTTCAGGAACGCCTGGAGCACGAAAAAGGAACCAGCTCATGACCATCCGCCACTGGCTTGGATCAGCGAAAGCTGTAGCAGCATTCGTCCTTGGGGCGTTCTTACTTGCAAGTAGCGCCGCCGCCGCTCCCTGGGTCGTCAACAAGGAGCAGAGCACTCTTGGTTTTGAGGCAATTGTGTTCGGGGCGGCCGTACCCGGGACATTTGGCGTGTGGGAAGCCGACATCAACTTTGATGCCGATGCACTTTCAACTTCCAGTGTGTCTGTCGTCATAGACATGACCAGTGCTGATACCGGCGACAGCACGAGGGACGGCAGTCTGAAGGGCGATGAATGGTTTGCGACCGATGAGTTTCCACAGTCGACGTTGAAAAGCACAGCTTTTCGCAACATGGATGATGGAAGCTTCGAGATGGATGCTGACCTCACCATGCGCGGCGTGACCAACAGGATTACCCTGCCCTTTACACTGAACGAGCACGCAGACGGCGTTCTCGCCGAAGGTTCTGTGACAGTGAACAGGACCGACTATGGCGTTGGTCAGGGAGACTTTGTCACGGGATCAACTGTCGGTCTGGATGTGACAATCTCCATCGCCGTGGCCGCTACATCAGCACCAGCCGACTAGCCGTCAGCCCGCACAGGCAACACAGGTTGCAACTTTGGGATCAAGCTCAAGGCGCTTGCGTGCAATTACTTCATCGCACACGACACAAAAGCCAAAGTCGTCCGTCTCAAGACGTTTGAGAGCGGCGTCTATCTGGGTAAGCGCGGTTCTTCGCCGGCCATCCACCGCCTTCGCCATGGCCTGAACCTGCATGGCATCCATACGCGACAGGCGGCCGACACTTTGCTGGTCAAGGGAGACAGGCGCACGGTCTGAGTCAGATGCTTCCTGCTGTCGAAGCAGGTCATCACGCTCCGCTTCCAGTTGATCCTTGAAACGCTTCAGATCAGCTTTGGTCAGCGTCGACATCACCTACTTTGAGCCTGTCCATGACGGATTGATCGGGAACACCATAGCCCAGATCAATGACAACACCGCCGAGCCATTGTGTTCCAATCACACTTGCGTCCTGTTCCTGACCAAAGGAGATCATGGATTGCGAGGAATGCAAACTGATGTTGAGGAACGGTGCTTCACCGGTTCCCGTATCGAGGGGAAGCGCGATGCTTTCGGCGCGGACCTTCAGGCCGGATGCATAGGCGTTCTGGTAGATCGCAAACGTGCCGCATGGCCATTCAGTCACAAGCGACACGCCAAGGTCGATCCGGTCACATTCGGTTTCGTCCAGGTAACTCAGGAAATTGTGTCCGGTCAGGTCAGCGCCAAGCCGTTCAGCAACCGCCGTCCCCATAAGCCGGTAAATCACCGATCCGGGCTCCGACCGTTCCATGATCGTGATATCCGGGAGCATTCGGGCCAGGCGCCGCAGATCAAGGTCGCTGCGTGCCGGCGCAATCTTGTCGCCGCGGATTTCCTCGTAGATGGTCAGGAATTCACGCAGCCGCTCCGGCGCGTCCGACAGGGCAATTGCCGGTTCGTAGCGCTCGAGTGATATCTCGAAATGAGGGACATGCCTGTCAGCAAGCATAAAACAGCCTAATGCATCCAATTAGTTAGATGTCATCATGCTTGGAAATGGTGAAGAAAATGGTACGCCCTAGGGGAGTCGAACCCCTCTTTCCAGGTTGAAAACCTGGCGTCCTAACCGATAGACGAAGGGCGCACATGTCCGAACGCGGCTGCGTTGCGGAGAGGTTTGGTACACTGCCTGCCGGTCCGGTTCAAGACCCCAGATAGGCAATTTTTGCGACTTTTTGGGGGTAAATCACCGGATGCTGGTCTTAGTCCGCAGGCGCGGCATCTTCGATGTGGAGTTCAACCGCATCACCACCCCGCCAGCTGTCCCGTTTCAGCCTGCCGGCGGCATGAATCCGCTGATCTGACCCGGACAAAAGGGCCTGCCCCAGGGGCTGATCAGCAGTTCTGAAGGCCACTGCCTTGAGATTCTTGCCGCTGGACCCCTTGAGGGTCACCCGCACATGCCCGCTGCCGACGATATCCGCGAACGCCACCCGGGCGTCTGAGACAGCTATACGTGGTTCCGGGTTGCCGGCGCCGTAGGGACCTGCCTGAGCAACCATATCCACCAGGTCAGCTGTAGCCCCGCCGCATGAGATAGCCCCATCAAGGGTCAGGCCTGCGTTTGCCTGGGCATTTTCGACTTCAGACGAGAGATCTTTCTCCAGAAATTCACTCAATTCAGCAACTCTGGAGGCGGCAACGGTGAGACCGGCAGCCATCGCATGACCGCCGCCATTGACCAAAAGGCTGCTCTCCAGCGCCCTAACCACCGCGGCACCCAGGTCTACGCCCGCAATCGAGCGCCCGGATCCCTTGCCGAGACCATTTTCATCAAGCGCGATGACAATGGCCGGACGGTTTGTGCGTTCCTTGATTCGCGCCGCCACGATGCCGATCACACCCGGATGCCACCCTTCGCCTGAGACAATGGCAACGGGCCTGTCCGCAAGCCTGTCCCGTTCGACAAGGCCCATGGCATGATCCAGAACATCTGCTTCAATGGCCCTGCGTTCCGCGTTCAGAACATCCAGCCGCTCCGCAATCTGCGCGGATTCGGCCGGATCATTGCTTGCCAGTAGCTTGGCTCCCAGACCTGAGGCACCAATACGCCCGCCGGCGTTAACGCGGGGGCCAAGCAAAAAACCCGCATGGTATGGCGACGGTGCGCCTTCAAGCTTGGCGACAGCGCCCAGCGCGGTCAGGCCGACATTGCCGCGCTGTCCCATGATTTTGAGGCCCTGGGTGACGAAGGCGCGATTCACACCCTTGAGCGGCACCACATCGCACACCGTCCCCAGCGCGACCAGATCAAGCCACTGGGTGAGTTTGGGTTCCGGTCGGGTACCGGAAAAATAGTCACGCTGACGCAGGGCCCGGTTGGTGGCCACAGCCAGCATGAATGCAACCCCGACAGCCGCCAGCTGTCCAAGGCCGGACGTACAGTCCAGCCGGTTCGGGTTCACAACGGCCCAGGCCGGCGGCAATTGGGGGCTGGCCTTGTGATGATCGATCACCAGCACATCAAGGCCTGCGGTCTTTGCCTCCTCAAGCGCACCATGCGCCATGGTTCCGCAATCAACCGTGATGAGAACGCGCGCGCCCTCCTCGGCCAGCAACCGCATGGCCACGGGATTGGGCCCATAGCCTTCCTTGATGCGGTCGGGAATATAGATCCGGGGCCTGACACCAAGCGCTGTCAGATAGCGCTCCAGCAGCGCGCTCGATGTTGCTCCGTCTACGTCATAATCCCCGAAGACGGCAATTGCCTCTTCGTTGATGACGGCATCCGCCAGACGCGCAGCGGCGGCATCCATATCAACCATGGTTGATGGATCAGGCAGGAGGTCCCGCAAGGTGGGTGACAAATAGCTGGGTGCCGTTTCAAGCGTTACGCCGCGGGCGGCCAGAATGCGCGCGAGGAACGCATCCAGGTTCAGTGCCTGGGAGATTGTCTCCGCAATCCGATCATCCGCCGGGCGCAGCGCCCAACTGCGGCCCGAATATGACCGGGCAACACCCAGATAGGGGGCATTGCCGGTCACCTCGTGATCTGATCTAGCGGAACTTTGCAAGATAGCTGTGCTGCGCCTTGATATAGCGAACGGTCCCTGTGGACGACCGCATGACAACCGTGTGTGTGGAAACCGTGTCCTTGCCCCACTTGATGCCGTCAAGCAGATCGCCGTCCGTTACACCGGTGGCTGCGAAAAGCACGTCACCTGATGCAAGTTCGTTGGTCACGTATTTGCGGTCAAATTCTGTGTATCCGACACGCTCGGCCCGGCGCCGTTCTTCGGCATCACGGAAGATGAGACGGCCCTGGATCTGCCCGCCGATGCAGCGCAGCGCGGCAGCCGCCAGCACACCTTCAGGGGCACCGCCCGTCCCCATATACATGTCGATGCCGGTATCAGGTTCCGTCGTATGAATCACACCCGCAATGTCGCCGTCCGTAATGAGTGTTACAGACGCCCCGGCTTCACGGATGGACTTGATGATGTGGGAGTGACGCGGGCGGTCCAGCACACAGACGGTAATCTGTGACGGGTCCACACCCTTGGCTTTAGCCAGTGCCAGAACATTGTCCTTCGGGTCTGCATCAAGGTCTACGAGACCTTCCGGGTACCCGCCGCCAATGGCGATCTTCTCCATATACACATCAGGGGCGTTTAGAAGACTGCCGCCTTCCGCCATGGCGATTGTGGCCAGCGAGTTCGGCATGCACTTGGCGCACAGCGTTGTGCCTTCCAGGGGATCAAGTGCGATGTCGACAGCAGGTCCATTCTTGCTGCCCACTTCCTCACCGATATACAGCATCGGCGCTTCATCCCGCTCGCCTTCGCCAATCACAACCGTCCCGTCGATATCCAGGGCATTGAGCTCACGGCGCATGGCATCCACAGCAGCCTGATCAGCGGCTTTTTCGTCCCCGCGGCCCCGCAGACGCGATGCAGCCACGGCGGCGCGTTCGGTCACTCGGGCGAGCTCAAGCGTCAGCTCGCGGTGAAGAAGAGATGCTGGTGCCTGGTCTTCGGACTTGGCCTGGCTCATTTTTGTCTGGTCTTTCGTAATCTGGGTGATGCCGGCCAGCCGGACTGCTGGAGGCGGGTGATAAATCTGTCGGACGCCGTAGGTTTACAGCGATTCCACGCGAATAACATGCGGACGGCTGGCAACGATACCGGTTTCCTCAATGGCGTTTATGGCCCCAGCAAGCGCCTCTCGGGTCGAGGGATATGTTATCACGATGACAGGCATATTAGCGCCTGCAACATGATCGCGCTCGGGGCGCTGAATCATCGTCTCTATGGAGATGTCATGCTCAGCCAGAAGCCCTGTAACCGCAGCAATTGTGCCCTTTTTGTCGGCCATCTGGAAACGCAGGTAGAAAGCGGTAAGGGATGTGTCCTGTTGTGCGGCATTGTCGGCCGTCAACTGGTCCGTCGGAAGGCCGAAAACGGGCACGTCGAGGCCCCGGGCAATATCCACCGTATCAGCCACAACGGCTGACGCTGTGGGCCCCTCGCCTGCCCCCGGACCACCAAATTCCACGGCACCCACCCAGTCTCCTTCCAGATGGACAGCATTGCCGCCGCCGCTGACCAGAGCCAGTGGATGTGCAAGGGGAACGAGAGCCGGCTGCACCCGCTGGAGACATCCGCCGTTCTGCTTCTGCGCGGCCGCAATAAGCTTGATGCGGTACCCGAGTTCCTTCGCGGCTTCGATGTCTTCCGCGGTAATGGACTCGATGCCCTGAATATCAACGGCATCGAAATTCACACGAGTGCCGAACGCGATGCTGGCAAGAATGGCGAGCTTGTGCGCTGCGTCGAAGCCGCCGATATCGGTTGTCGGATCAGCCTCAGCAAAACCCACATCCTGCGCCTGCTTGACCGCTGCATCAAAGCTCATGCCCTCGTCTTCCATCAGACTGAGCACGAAATTGCAGGTGCCGTTGAGGATAGCGACCATACGGTCAATGCGGTTGGCTGACAGGCCTTCACGCAGTCCCTTGATAATCGGAATGCCGCCTGCAACCGCTGCCTCATAGGCAAGCGAAACACCCTTGTTTTCAGCCAGCGTGGCAAGAGCCACGCCGTGATGGGCGAGCAGAGCCTTGTTGGCTGTGACCACGTGCTTGCCGTTTTCCAGCGCCAGTTCCACAAGCGTCTTCGCGACACCTTCTTCCCCGCCGATCAACTCCATCACCACATCGACATTGGGTGAGGATGCCAGTTCGAGACAGTCGTCAAACCAGGGATAGGGAGACAGGTCTATGCCGCGGTCCTGCTCTTTGTTGCGTGCAGAAATGCCAGTGACGACGATCGGCCGGCCACCACGCGCCGCCAGCAAATCTGCCTGACCGGCAAGAATCTTGAGAACACCCGCGCCGACAGTGCCAAGACCGGCAATGCCGACGCGGAGAGGTTTGTCGGTTTCTACAGTCTTACTCATGACGCCTCTGCCGGTTTCGGGTCATCTTCTCCGAGGCGCAGGTCCGGTGTTTCGCCGGCCAGGATGGCATCTGCGTTCTGCATGAAGCGCCGCACATTGCGCGCGGCCTGACGGATGCGCTGCTCATTCTCCACAATGGCAACGCGCACATGGCCGTCCCCATACTCACCAAAGCCAATGCCCGGCGATACCGCCACCTTGGCGTGCTCCAGCATCAGTTTGGAAAACTCAAGCGACCCTACCTCCCGGAACTTCTCCGGCAGTGGCGCCCAGGCGAACATGGTGGCCGGCGGCGATGGGATGTCCCACCCGGCCTGCGACATGGATTGCACGAGAGCGTCACGGCGCACCTGATAGGTTTTGCGCATCTCATCCACGCAGTCCTGCGGGCCGTTGAGGGCTGCTGTTGCAGCCACCTGAATGGGCGTGAAGGCGCCGTAGTCCAGATAGGACTTGATGCGCGTCAGAGCGGCCACGAGACGTTCATTGCCGACCGCGAAGCCCATACGCCAGCCCGGCATGGAATAGGTCTTGGAAAGCGACGTGAACTCGATCGCAACGTCCTTGGCTCCCGGCACCTGCAGGATGGAAGGCGGCGGCGGGCAGTCATCGAAGTACACTTCCGAATAGGCCAGATCCGACAGCAGGAACACATCGTGCCTGTAGGCGAACTTGACCATCTCCTTGTAAAAGTCGAGGTCAACAACCTGCGCCGTCGGGTTCGAGGGGAAGTTGAGCACGACAGCCGATGGCTTGGGCACGGAATGCTTCATCGCCCTTTCCAACCCGGCCATGAACTCGTCCTGCGTGCCCATGGGCACGTGACGGATGACGGCCCCTGAAATGATGAAGCCGAAAGCATGGATCGGGTATGTGGGGTTGGGCACCAGCACCGTATCGCCGGGAGCCGTGATGGCCTGCGCGAGATTGGCGAAGCCTTCCTTTGAGCCGATCGTGGCGACAATCTCCGTCTCCGGATCAAGCTTCACGCCGAAGCGGCGCTCATAGTACGCAGCCTGGGCGCGGCGTAGGCCCGGAATGCCCTTACTGGCTGAGTACCGGTTGGTGCGCGGCTTTGAGACCGTTTCTACAAGCTTGTCGACGATGTGCTGGGGGGTCGGGAGATCAGGATTACCCATTCCCAGGTCGATGATGTCCTCGCCGCGGCCTCGGGCTTCTGCCTTGAGTTTGTTGACGACCTCAAAGACATAAGGCGGTAGGCGGCGAATACGGTGAAATTCTTGCGACATAACAAAGGTTCCGGTTCCTGCCCGGGCAGGTGCTGCGGGGTGTCATGACCCCGCGCGACTATCCCGCGGCATTAGCAGACAATCAGCGCTTTTGACAATGTCCCGGGGATTTGCCGCAAAGGGCAGCCGGGCGGTTGGAAAGCACAAACGGCGAATGGCCGGAGCGCTGCCTGAAAAGGAAGCACTCCAGCCAATGAACCCCGAGGAGAAGTCAGAAAAAGGCCGGCTACGCGTTACTCGAGAAAGATTTCCGCGCGCCGGTTGCCGGCTTCGCCCGCTGGCATGGACTCATAGTACTCAGGCGCCCGGTCACCGACGGCCTCGATGACCAGATCGGAGGCATCTACCCCCCGGCGCATCAACTCATTGGCGACGGCATTGGCCCGGTCCATGGACATGTCGAAATTGGCCAGAAGATGCGCATCAACAGGCAGATTGTTGGTCCGGCTGGAAGCATGCCCGACAACGCGAACAGCGCCGCCTCCACGGTTCTTCTGCAGGGCGGCAACTTCGGCAATCTGAGCCCGGTCAGCGGAACTCAAACCGGCCGATCCGTGCGCGAAGTAGATGGCGACGGGGGCAAACGGTCCGCCTTCTGCGCCATTGGCTGCGCCGGAGAACTCAATCGGCTCATATGTCTGAATGGGGAGCGTGGGCGTTGACCCCTGCTCAAGCGAAGATGCTGCTGGAACAGGAGAGCCTGCGCCGATCGCCGAATAGTCAATCACCACACCATCTACCGCCTGGGGAGCAGCCTGTGCAGCAGGCTGCCCGGCGGGTGCCTGTGCTGGTGTCCCCTGGGTCTCGTCAAAGCGAGCGGCAACAACCGCAGGCACCTGGTCGCGAACCTCGGCGGGAAGCGGTGGTGCGGAGGACGCAGCGAATTGCGGCTGGCCTGATGCATTGACCGGTGTCACGGCACGGCGCACCGGAGCAACGGCAGCAGGCGCTGCCGCAGCAACAGCCGCGTTGGTTTCAGCTTCATAGGTGGGGACAGAACGGGCCGGAACGGCTGCGCGACGTGTCGGAGCTGCCGTTGTCTGGCGAACCGGTGTCGTTGCCGCCACCGGAGCCGGTGCAGCACTTGGCGCGGCAACAGCCGGACGTGCTGGTGCAGCAGGTGCCGCAGCTGGCGCAGGAAGCGTCGCAACTTCGACCGCTGGTGCCGGAGCAGGTGTTGCCGGCGCCGCAGGCGCGGAAGCAACAGGTGTTTCCACGATCTCACCATCATGCAGCTTGCCCATCCGACGGGCGGGCGCCTGGAATTCAGGAATGGACGGCGCGGGAATAACCCCGGCTTCCGAAACAGGTGCGCTGGGTGCCTGTGCGCTTGCGACTTCCGGGATAACCGGAACCGGCGCAACGCGCCGCGAGGGAAGCGGTGACGCAGGCGGCTCGGTGCCACCGCGAAGGGCTTCGCCGGAATACCGGGCATGCTGGCGGTCTGCCACCAGACTGTTGGTCAGATCACGCTTTGCCGTTGCATTTCCAGCGCTCGGCACCTCGGGTACGGAACCGGCGGATGGGAAACTGCTGTTTGCAGAGTTGGCTTCGGCCTGGGCCTGCTGTGCGGCGACAGTCTGATTTGTGGGTTCGCTGGGAGCCTGTCCGGTAATCGCGTCAGACGCTGTAGACGGCTTTGTCCAGTCCGGGAGTGTCGAACATGCGGCAAGCATCATCGCAGCAGCCGCGGCAACCAAAGGCCCGGCGCGCAGACCACGGCGTTTTGATGCCGAAGACGTGCTCACAGTCGAAAAAGATGTGTTGGTCATAAATATCTCTTTTTGACATCCGGTTCTGACCGGAAAGTTCCACCCGAAACACAGTCCCCAACCAAATGCGAAGCTGTGTGTGCTCGACGCGCTGCAGTCTCCCCTCACGCCGGGCCTTTCTCAATGCATACCAAAAACCGCCAACCAGCGCATTACCCGAGAACAAAATTCCCCAAATAAATCAGGAAAACACGCGCAAACAGCCCGCCCGCGACTCCCATGCCGGCCAAGGGTGTGTCCTAATACTTAACAGAATGTTGCCGCAGCGGCGGTTGGCGCCGCTAACGCGCTGAAAGCCCAGCGCTTTCGTCCAGTCCGAGCATCAGGTTCAGACACTGCACCGCGGCCCCGGATGCGCCTTTGCCCAGATTGTCCAGCTCCGCCACCAACAGCGCCTGTCCATCGACATCATCATGTCCATAGACACTCAGGCGCAGGGAATTGGTCCCGACAAGGTCTTCGCCGAACATTTCAGACGGCGGACCAGCCGAATCATCTGCTGAAACAGCCACGAACTGTTCACCTGCATAAAATGCACTAAGAGTCTGATTCAGTTCAGAAATTGATGCTTCTCGCGCTGCCGTTCCAAGAACAAGCGGAACCTGGATCAACATGCCCTGACGGAACTGGCCGGTTGCCGGAACAAACAGCGGAGCGGCACCCAGGCCAGTGAAATGCTGCATCTCAGGAAGGTGCTTGTGCCGAAGCGTCAGGCCATAAAGCCTATGTCCTTCAGAGATATACGCGTCGTTCTTCTTGTTTTCGTACCGGTCAATGAGGGCCTTGCCGCCCCCGGAATAGCCAGACACGCCAAAGACGGTTGCGGGCCAGTCGGCCGCAAGTATGCCCGCCTCCACCAGAGGTCTGACCAGGGCTATAAAGCCCGTTGGATAGCACCCCGGGACAGCCAGCCGCTTGGTGGCCCGGATGGCGTCCCTTTGACTTTTCGCCATTTCAGGAAACCCGTAGACCCAGCCGTCCAGCGTCCGATGTGCGCTGGAAGCGTCGAGAATCCGCGCATTCGGGTTTGTGACGAGCGAAACGGCTTCCCGCGCAGCCTCATCCGGCAGGCAGAGAATCGAGGCATCGCAGCCGTTAAGGAGTTCCGCACGCGCGTCAGCATCCTTGCGGCGGGCCGGATCAATAGAAACGACCTCGATATCGCTGCGGGCATCCAGCCGCTCGCGGATTTGCAGGCCGGTGGTGCCCGCTTCGCCATCAATGAACACTGTGTGCGCCATGCCGCGCCGCCTTCTTTCAACAAAACAAGGGAGGCGCGATGTATCACGCCTCCCCCGTTTGTCCTAGGGCTGCAGCTCATAGCTGCCAGCCGCAAGCGTCAGCTATTTGGTCAGGTCCTGAGCCAGCATCAGTGCATTGCCGTCAGGATCATAAAAGGTGGCGGTGCTGACCATGCCTTCGATGGTCTCTGTCGCCCCGTCAAACTTTACGCCGGCATTTTCCAGTGCGGTTCGGGCACCTGCGATATCAGCCACGCCAAAAACGGGAACTGAGTTGCCGGGCGCAGGTTCTGCTTGCTCGCCAAAACCCAAGGTAACCCCGTCTGTCTTGGTCTGCATCTCGCTCCAGCCCGCGTCGTCTGCGTGATAGAGCAGCTGAAACCCAAGGGTTTTCTCATACCACTCCGCGCTGGCGTGCCTGTCGCGAACGGAAAGGGCCAAAGTGATGGTGTTATCCAAAGAAACGACCGGCATGATTCTTCCTCATGTAGCAAAAATATAGTAACTATACTTCATGGATATATCGCTGCTTGTCAATGTCACATCCCGGGCATGGTCATTGAAGATCCTGGCCCTTCTGGATGCCGGTGTTCCAGGCCGACAGGCGCCGCTGATCGCTGCGACCAAAGCGAGCAGAAGTGCGTTCGCAACGAGCCTGGATCATCTGATCCAGCTTGGATTGCTTGAGAGAAACCCCGGCCATGGCCATCCGTTGCGGCCGGAGTTCCGGCTTACTCAGCTCGGCATGACAACAGCAGCCGTGGCTGGGAGGATCATGGGGAATGTGCGGGATGACAAGGCGTTCGCAATTGTGCGGCGCAGCTGGGCGGTGCCGGTACTGGCGGTGACAAGCACTCCGCAACGCTTTTCGGCCATCAAGTCGGAACTGGGCACCATAACGGATCGAGCCCTGTCCCAGTCATTGGGGGTTCTGGAAGATCACCATTGGCTCCGGCGGGACATTGATGTGTCCCACCGGTCTCCGTTTCCCACCTACCATGCGGTCAACACCGGCTTGGACATCAATCAGGCAATAGGCCTGAGCATCTAGGGGAGTGGCCAGTTTCGGCTGGAACGAGCCACTCCCGAGTAACTGATTTGGCCTAGCTATGCACTTCGTACAGGCTCTTCATGAGTGCCGGTGGCTGAAAGTGCTTCCAGGTCCCCTTCTTCTGCGCCAGACGGTCAGCAATGGCGTAGTAGACCAGCGGGTTGACGCCCAGGCCGAAATGGCTCGCGAACACCTCAATGGATTCCCGCTTGCCGCCGGGCCGCTCACGACAGGCGTCGCCTGAAACAACCGCATCGGTGCGGGAGAAAATGGCCGTTGCCGGCACAGGAATGGGAGCGCCAAGCGCTTCCGTGCGCTCCTTGTCCTCAATCCGGTCCTTGGAGGCCAGAAGGTTCCACATGATGCTGATGGAGTTGGCACGCACATCCTGGAACGGGCTGCCCATGGTGATGACACCGCGCACCAGATCCGCGTTTTCACGCGCTGCTTCGCGGACGAGGCAACCACCGAGGCTCCACCCCACAAGCGACACCTTCTCGCCCGTCTTGTCGGCCAGATCCTTGGCATTGTTAACGATGGCATCGAGATTGGCCTGCGTCGGCCCGTCGTTGCGGCCATTACGCCAGCCACGCGTGTGATAGCCGCGGTTTTTCAGGAAACGGCGCAAAGGTGCTGTCGAGTTGTCGTCAGTGGAGAAGCCGGGTGCCACAATCACACCATGACCATCGCCATTTGGCGCCCTATCCAGCACCGGCCAGGCAGCGGCTAAAGCAGCGCCCTCGCCGACAACCCGCATCTCCAGCGGCCACAATGACCGGCGCGGCGGCGCGATCGGCCGGAACTTGTATGGTGCTTCTGCTGTCGCCTGACCCAGATCTGACATTCAATGACCCTTGTTTATGCGGCTAAGCCGCTGAAATTGCTCACTGATGGCACATGCATTTGCGGCTGCTGTCCCTCAACATGTTGTGGCGAGAGATGTCTCAAGCCGCAGCCTGTGCCGTTTCAATGATTTCCGTACGGTCACTGTGGCTTTGTGGATCACTGAGTGACCAGGCCTTTTCATGCAAATGATACGCGACTGTCTGCACCATCGGTTCAATGAGCCCGATGCCAAGGGCGACGACCCAGCTTCCCGTGAGCGCAAACGCCACGCCCATGGCCACCACCATGTGCATCACGGAATATGTCGCCGTCTTCTTCATCGTTCGCATCGCCAGCACTCCCTTAGTTGCGAATTGCTATTAATAAATATTAGAGCGGACGCATAGTTCAAGCGCGAACTTCCTGAAGTTGGAAAAATATTCATGGTTGTAGGTTGATAGTCATACAACCAGAAGAATTATGCAGGTCCAGAACAGATGCACGCTCAAAGGGCTAAGACGGACACGCCCCTGATTGACGCCGTGGGAGGCCGTGATGCCATCCTGCGCGTTCACAAGATCTTCTACGGCAAGGTCTACGCCCACCCATGGCTCAAGGGCTTCTTTGTGGGCGTCGACCGTAAGCATCAGGAAAACCAGCTGACGGATTTCACCGTCGGTCTGTTCGGTGGGCCGCGCCAGTATTCAGGCCGCCTGCCAAACAAGGCCCACCCTCACCTGCTGGTCACCGATGAAGTCTTTGATATCCGTCACGATCTCCTCGGACAGGCAATCGAGGAAGCCGGCATTGATCAGGACCTTGCGGCCATCTGGCTGGAACGCGACGAGCTGTTTCGCAAGGTGATCGTCAAGACGTCGATCTCAGAATGCCACGGCCGCTACAAGAATGAACCGATCGTGGCGCCCGCCCGCCCCGGCATGTGCCCGGCGGCGGAGTAGCAGGCGGACAAAAAGAAAGGGCGGCTCCAAAGAACCGCCCCTTCCGCAATCGAAAATGCTCCGAAGCCTAGCGCTTCGAGAACTGGAAGCTCCGGCGGGCTTTCGCACGGCCATACTTCTTGCGTTCCACAACGCGGCTGTCGCGGGTCAGGAAGCCACCAGCCTTGAGCGTGCTGCGCAGGCCCGGCTCAAACAGGGTCAGTGCCTTGGAGATACCGTGACGAACGGCACCCGCCTGCCCTGACAGCCCGCCACCGGAAACGGTGCAGACCACGTCAAACTCGCTCGCGCGGTCCGTTACGACCAGCGGCTGGTTCACCAGCATCCGCAGAACCGGACGGGCAAAGTACTTTTCCTGGTCCCGGCCATTGACCGTGATGACCCCCGTACCGCGCTTGATCCACACACGGGCTACAGCGTCTTTGCGCTTGCCCGTAGCGTAGGAGCGGCCCAGATCATCAATCTGCGGGTCCGGCAGAACTTCAGGTTCAGCCGGTGTTTCCGGCGCATCCGTGGCAGCCGCCGTCATGGCATCGCCGAGATCCTCAAGGGACTTGGTTTCTGTTTCTGACATTCTCTAGTCCCTCGGCGTGTTCTTGGAATTCAGCGCGGCGATGTCCAGCACTTCCGGCTGCTGCGCTTCATGCGGGTGCTCGGCACCCGGATAGATCTTGAGGTTCGACATCTGAGCCCGCGACAGCGGTCCGCCCGGCAGCATGCGCTGTACGGCTTTGCGCACCACGTCTTCCGGATTCTTGCCGGCGAGGATGCGTGTCGGGTTGGTTTCCTTGATACCGCCCGGATGGCCCGTGTGGCGGTAGTAGGTCTTGTCAGTCATCTTCTTGCCGGTCAGGGCGACCTTGCCGGCATTGATGACGACGATGTTGTCGCCGCAGTCCATGTGCGGTGTGTAAGTCGGCTTGTGCTTGCCGCGAAGGCGTGTCGCGATAATGGCGGCCATCCGCCCCACGACCAGGCCTTCAGCGTCGATAAGCACCCACTTCTTCTCAATATTTGAGGGGGTGGCTGTAAAAGTCTTCATTGTACTTCTTGGCTGTCCTGATATGCCCGGCCCCCGGAGAGCCCAAGCCGGAAAACAAAGCGCCGGGCGCGATTGCCCGGCGGAACGTGAACACGCTTGTGAACGTTGCGCGGTTTATCAACGACCCTTCGCGTCATGTCAATCCACAAACGTCGCGAAAAAGACTGTAAAACCAGCAGCTTCCAAGTGCGGTGCAATAATACCTCAAAATTGAGGCTGACGCGGTTCCAAAGGCACCCTACGCTCCATCCATTCGCATTTGGGAGGATGCCTTATGTCCAATGCCGCTGCCGCCATCGCCGACCCGGTTCTCATTGAACACCTGGACAAGGGTATCGCCCGACTGACCCTCAACCGTCCAAAAGCGCGCAACAGCCTGTCCGACGATCTGATTGCGGACCTCCACGGCGCCATCACCCGCCTCGGAGACGATCCGGCTGCACGCGTCATCATTCTTGATGCCGCTGGCCCGGCGTTCTGTGCCGGCCATGACCTCAAGGAGATGACAGCACACCGGCAGGACGCCGATAACGGCAAGGCGTATTTCGAGGACCTGGTGTCCCGCTGCTCGGCGATGATGCAGGCCATTGTCCGCTGCCCGAAACCGGTCATTGCACGTGTCCATGGCATTGCCACGGCGGCAGGGTGCCAGCTGGTAGCCAGCTGTGATCTCGCACTGGCAAGCAAGGATGCCCACTTCGCGACACCCGGCGTCAACATCGGCTTGTTTTGTTCAACCCCTATGGTTGCCCTCTCCCGCAACGTCTCGCGCAAGCAGGCGATGGAGATGCTGTTGCTGGGTGAAATGATTGATGCAAAACGCGCCGCCGAGTTCGGGCTCATCAATCAGTGCGTGCCCGCTGACTTCCTGGATGAAGAAATCAACGCCTGGGCCAAGCGCATTGCCGGCAAGTCATCCCATACCGTGGCCATTGGCAAACGGGCGTTTTACGACCAGCTCGAGCACGGGCTCAGCGACGCCTATGAATTTGCTGGCCGGGTGATGGTGGAAAACATGATGGCCCATGACGCCAACGAAGGCATCTCGGCCTTCATCGACAAGCGCGAACCGACCTGGGAAGACCGCTAGAGCGGCGCAGCAGTACCGTCGAACACGTCTGCCATGTGCTTCTGGTTTTTCAGAAACGCATCCAGCACACGCTCATCAAAAATGTCGGGCGTCATCCGCTCATCGCCGTAGGAAAGCACATTGCACGCTTCCTCGTGAGTCATACCCGCTTTGTAGGAGCGCTCCCGGCGCAACGCATCAAAGACGTCGCACAGGGCAACGATGCGGCCCGGCATGCTGAAGGCATCGTTGCGCAGGCCATAGGGGTATCCTGTGCCGTCTGCATGCTCGTGATGCTCCAGTGCAATCTGGCTTGCAAGTTTCATCAGTGGAAACTTCGCGGCCTGCAGAATTTTCGCACCCGCCTCGGGATGGCGCTGGACGATGTGTCGTTCTTCGACGGTCAGCGGTCCGGGTTTGTGCAAGATGGCGTGCGGAATTGAAATCTTGCCAACATCATGCAGCCGCGCTGCTATGCCGATAGCTTCAGCTTCTTCCGGCGAGGACCCCATGAGTGCCGACAGATGCTGCGACATGCGGCCGACAGCGTCGCCATGCTGCGCAGTGGAGAGATCAACAGCCGAATGCGTAGCGTGAACACAGGAGAGTGCATCCACATGGGCCGGATCAAGAAGATGGACAGCAGGCATGATCACCTCTTTCAGCCTGCCATTGCTACAGCATCCGCTTTAAAGTCATATTACTTTCAGTTGCGCATAGGTTGTAAAATTTGCAACCGCTAGTTCATGAATTGAAAAGTCCGACACACGATACGGCCTGCTGGAGCGTGCCCCGCACGGTCCAACTGGACGCCTCCATCAAACACGGTGTTAAGTGCGCAGCCACATTCCAAGTGAGTCCCATGCCCCAATATTCTGACGACACACTGCGCCGCCTGTTTGACAGCACAAAGACCATTGCGCTGGTAGGGGCAAGCGACAAGCCGCATCGCGCCAGCAATGAGGTGATGGCCTTCCTGCTGCACGAAGGCTTTGATGTTTATCCGGTCAATCCCGGCAAAGCCGGGCGCGATATTCATGGACGCACGGTTCTGGCCTCACTGGCCGACATACCCGTGCCCATCGACATGGTGGACATATTCCGCAATTCGAGTGTGGCCGGTGAGACCGTGGACGATGCAATTGCCGCGGGCGCAAAATCCGTCTGGATGCAGCTGGGCGTTATTGATGAAGCCGCTGCGAAACGGGCAGAAGACGCGGGCCTGACGGTCATTATGGACCGGTGTCCTGCACAGGAAATTCCGCGGCTGCGTGCCGCTTGACCACCCAATCATCCGTATAAGGAGTAAGAAGAATGACCGATCAGGGTTTTGCTACACGTGCCGTCCATGCAGGCGCAGCCCCCGACCCCACCACAGGCGCGCGCGCAACGCCGATCTATCAGACGTCGTCATACGTCTTCAATGACGTTGACCATGCGGCCCGGCTGTTTGGCCTGGAAGAGTTCGGCAACATCTACACCCGCATCATGAACCCGACCCAGGCCGTGCTTGAAGAACGCATTGCCTCTCTTGAAGGCGGCACGGCGGCCCTGGCGACCGCGTCCGGTCATGCGGCACAGCTCCTGATCTTCCACGCGATCATGCAGCCAGGCGACCGTTTCGTTGCGGCAAAGCAGCTCTATGGCGGCTCGATCAACCAGTTCGGACATGCCTTCAAGAAGTTTGACTGGCATGTGGACTGGGTGGACATGGCAGACGCTGCCGCTGTGAAGGCGGCAATCGGTCCCAAGACCCGCGCCATCTTCATGGAGTCAATCGCCAACCCCGGCGGTGTTGTGCAGGACGTGTCAGCAATCTCAGCCATTGCGAAGGACGCGGGCATTCCACTGATCGTCGACAACACCATGGCAACACCCTATCTGTGCCGCCCGATTGAACTCGGCGCGGACATCGTCTGCCACTCGCTGACGAAATTCATTGGCGGTCACGGCAACTCCATCGGCGGCATCATTGTCGACGCAGGCACATTCGACTGGTCAGCCTCCGGCAACTACCCAACCCTGTCAGAGCCGTGCGAGAGCTATCACGGCCTCAAGATGCACGAGACCTTCGGCAACATTGCCTTCGCAATCACCTGCCGCGTGCTGGGCCTGCGTGATCTCGGACCGTCCATGGCGCCACAGAATGCCTTCCTGCTGCTCACAGGTTGCGAAACGCTGGCATTGCGCATGGAACGTCACTGCCAGAACGCAGTCACCGTCGCCGAGCACCTCAAGGCCCACGACAAGGTGTCATGGGTGTCCTATGCGGGGCTCAAGGATGATCCGGGCCATGCCATGATGCAGAAGATCAGCCCCAAGGGTGCCGGTGCGGTCTTTACCTTCGGCCTCAAGGGTGGCTACGACGCCGGCAAGACGGTCTGCAACTCGGTCGAGATGCTGTCGCACCTGGCCAATATCGGTGATACCAAATCACTGATCATTCACCCGGCATCGACTACCCATGCACAACTCTCAACGGAGCAGCGCGCAGCAGCCGGTGCAAGCGATGACACCGTGCGGATCTCGGTAGGCATTGAGGATGCAGCGGACATCATCGCTGACCTGGATCAGGCACTCGCCAAAACCTGATTGGATGACGTCTTCGGGCTGCCATGCATGGCTATGTGAAGCTGCAGCATCGCAGCCCCAAGCACGATGACGGCGCCGAACTGGTGGAGACCACCCAACCAGATCGGAACAACAGCAACCAGCGTCCAGATACCGACAACGATCTGGACGCTGATGGCTGTCGCAAACCACATGGCCGCGCGGCGCTGGAGCCGGTCTGCCCCCGCCGCGACAACACGCCAGCAGTAAATGACTGTCAGTATACCGAGCAGGTAAGCCACCATCCGGTGATTGAACTGCACGGTAAGGTGCTGCTCGAACGCTGCCCCCGGAACTGAATAAAGGCCGTCAGGAACGAACTTGCCGTCCATCAGTGGCCAGGTGTTGTAGATCATCCCGGCATCAAGCCCGGCGACAAACGCGCCCAGCACAATCTGCACATATACAAGCACGGCTAGGCCGCCGGTCCAGCCGACCCATTGCCGCTGAAGCCGCTGAGCAATCCCGCGCAGTATGTCCATGGCGACCCAGACCAGCGCAGCAAAGATCAGGAAGGCCAGCCCCAGATGTGCCGCCAGCCTGTACTGCGAAACGCTGACACGCTCCGTGAGGCCGGACGCCACCATGTACCAGCCCATGAAGCCCTGCAGACCACCAAGGACAAACAGGCCCGCACAGACCCAAGCGAGCTGCCCGCGCAGCCGGCCCGTCGCGAGGAACCACACGAAGGGCACAAAGAATGCCAGACCAATCAGCCGTCCCAGAAAACGGTGCCCCCACTCCCACCAGTAGATGGTCTTGAACTCATCAAGGCTCATGCCTTTGTTGACCAGTTGGTACTGGGGGATCTGCCGGTACTTGTCGAACTCTTCCTGCCAGACCTCGGCGCTCAAGGGCGGAATGGCCCCGGTGACCGGCTTCCACTCGGTGATGGACAGACCGGACTCCGTAAGACGGGTCAGCCCGCCGACGACGACCATGATGGCAACGAGCGCCGCGACGCCGAGGAGCCACAGGGCGATGGGCCGCGTATCGGGCTGAGCGGGATCAGATACGGTAGATGTCATGGGGCGGATTGACGCTCGGGCTGGTGCTTTTGGCCATCACGGCCTAAATAACTGAATTCAAGCGATAACATAGCTTGGCAGCCGATGCAGGCGCAGTGGCGCGATGCCGCAGTTCGATCCCGGAGACGAAAACATCATGACTTTTGGCATCCCCATGCGCTGGCGCAAGCTGATCGGCCTCGTCGTGCTGCTGGTCTTCATTTTTATCTATGCCATGTTTGTGATGACGTTCGCCGTCTACAAACTGCCGGAAAACGGCACGCTTGAGTTCTTCTACTTTCTGATTGCGGGCATTCTGTGGGCCATACCTGCGGGCTATCTCATCAAATGGATGCAGATACCGGACCCGGGCGCCCCGCCCCCACAGCTCTAGGGTGCACAGGATTAGGGTGAACGGTCGGACATAAGCTGCGTGATGATATCGGCCGCACGGCGCGCGCCCCCCTCCTGACGCAGAACCAGTCCCACCTGCTCCGCCCTGTCTCTCACAGCGGGTTCGAGCGACTGGGATAATCTCCGGGCCAGCGCATCCGGCGTGATCTTCTTCTGTCGAAGCGGCACAGGACCGGCGCCAAGCTGCGCCACAAGATGTGCCCAGTAGGGCTGATCTCCGAACACCGGGCAGATGATGGACGGCCTCCCCCAGCGAAGCCCCTCATGGGTGGTCCCCGCACCGCCGTGATGCACCACGGCAGCACACCTCTGGAACAACCAGGAATGCTGCGCGCTCTCCAAAGCGAAGTGCTGCGACGGCAGGTCTTTGGATGAAAGTCCGCTCCAGCCGGTCGCGATGATGCCGCGTTGGTTTGCCTTGTCCAGCGCCTCGACCACATGCTGCGTCAGCAGCTCGGCATCCTGCGATGGCATGCTCCCAAAACCCACATAGACAGGCGGCGGCCCATCCGCGAGGAACGCTTCCAGATCCGCCGGTGGGGCCCATGCGTCATCCGCCTGCAGGAACCAGTATCCGGTCGTCTGCTCATGCGGACTGTAATCATCCGGACTCGGAACAAGATGAGGGCTGAAGGCATGCAGGCGTGGCACCGGCTTTCCGTCGGGGTGATAGCCGATCAGCACATCCAGCGACGGGGCTCCCTGCACGTCCGGCGTGCGGGCGATCCACTTCTTCAGCAAAGACTTGTAGCCAATGCGGGTGAGCCAGAGAAATGCCCTGTTGAGCGGCCGGGTCAGAATGCCCGCCCGCCGCCACGGAAAAATCGGATTGGAGAACCGGGATGTGAGGGTATAGGCCGGCTGCAGATAAACCGGCACCGCAACCGCGCCAAGCGACCACGCGGCATAGACCGCGGAGAACGCCTTGGGGTGATAGACAATCAGGTCCGGGCGTTCGCCATGGGCCACCTGCCAGACATCATCAATCTGGGTCTGCATAAGGTCCTGCGACATGCGCCACGCGCGAATGAGTCCACGCAGGGACCGCATGCCATCCATGAGAACGGACCCTTCAAGCTCCGCCTGCATGTCCACAGATACCGGAGCCGCACGAAGCCCGGCAGCTTCAATCATGGATGTAAAATTGGACGCGGTCGAAACCGCCACGTCATGGCCATCAGCTTTGAGCTCAAGGCCAAGGGCGATGAAGGGCTGCACATCGCCCCGCGACCCGAGCGTCATCAGCAGAATACGCATCAGGCCGCCTTTCGCCGTTTACCTGCCTCATATGGCGGGCTCGCCGGCAAAAGCATCTCCTAGTCGAAACGGCCGAATGTCATCTTGTTGAGGGCAAGAAACACGACAAGGAAAATGGCAATGGCTGCAATCGCGGTCATATCAGGTCTTTCTGTCAGGTCGACTCAGGTGCAAATCACCGGTTCGTCTTTTCTGCCGCGGACTATAGAGGGTTCCCGCCCAAATCCAAGATGCGGCTTTTTGGCCTTCCCTACGGATACCGGAAGTATCCGACCCCCGGTCATTTTTGTTTTGACCCCATGGCACGGACGCGGGACACTGCCCGCAACAGACACGTGAAATACAAAACCGGAGGAACCCGACATGGCCGCCACACGCACAGGATTTATTGGCTCAGGTGTCATTGCAGCGACCCTTGCCTTCACCTCCGGCCCGCTGATGGCGGAAGACACCGGCTATGCAGCCGAGCCGGCAGAAGCCGCCCCTCAGATCACCATCGGCAACGGTGAGGCGAACTGGATCATCACCGATGGGGCATCACGCGACGGGGCAACTTTCACCTTCCCCGAGGTGCAGATTGACGGCAATGGCTGGCTGGTGATGCACCCGTTCGAGGACGGCAAGCCCAACGGCAAGATCTATGTCGGGCACACCTATCTGGCCGACGGTACGAGCAAGGACGTCGAAATCACGGTCGACAATGAGCCCGCCCCCGGCGAGATGTTCATTGTCATGCTCCACAGGGATGTGGATGAGGACAAGGAATTCGATTTCGTGTTCGTCAATGAACGCGAGGTGGAAGACAAGGCCGTGTTTGAAGGCACCACGATGATCGGCCACGCCTACCCTGCACCGTAGGCCACTCTTGCGTCAGGCAACGTTCACCCGGCGGAACCTGTTCCAGAGGGCAAATGGCGCGCCACCAAGCAGGACCTCCACAAGGTCGACATCCTGAAAGTCGCCATTGAGCGACAGACGCGGCAGAGCACGCAGATGATTGCCGTGCTCGTCAAACAGCAGTCCCTTGCGGGTTGTCACAGCCGAAGCAAAACGCTGCTCGGAAGCCAGATCAAACTCTCTAGTGCCCGCTGACCCCTCATCCCCATAGGGATAGGCGAAATGCGTCGGCCGCGTACCCAGTTCGTCTTCAAGCCGGGCGCTTCCCGCCAGCATATCTTCGCGAGCGCGCTCCAGCGGCAGCTTGGCCAGCGCGTAGTGCGACGCTGTGTGCGCGCCAACCGTACACAAGGGATGCGCATGGAGGGCTCGCACCTGATCCCAACTCATGGACAGCCCGCGCGACAGTGCCAGACCGTCGACGCCGGCATGTTGAGCAAGCAGCGACACGGCACGCCGGGCGTCATCCTCACTGGCATCGCGCAGGCGCCAGTAAACACTCTCCCAGGCGCCACGCTTCTCCTTGTCGGTTCTGGCTGCATGGATGATGGTTTCCCCATCAATCTCCATCTCCAGATGATCAAGCGCGCGAATGGAGGCTTCAAGTGTCAGCCACCAGAGATCCGCTGTGCCGTCGGGCAGATCCGACGCCACATAGACCGTGAAGGGAACATTGTGTTTTTCAAAGATGGGCAGCGCCAGATCGATGTTGTCCCTGTAGCCGTCATCAAACGTAAAAACGGCGAAAGGCCCCGGCCCGCCCTTTCGAAGACGGCGCACCATCTCATCGGGATCAACAATGTCATAGCCCAGTGCCTGCACTCGGGTGATGACCTCGTCGAGAAAGGCGGGTGTGATTTCGAGAATTCTGTTGGGGGCAAAGTCACCGGGCTTCGCCGCAGGCTCGACCACCCGATGCATCATGAACACGGCACCCAACCCGCGCCAGCTACCGCCCAGCATCCGGTGCGCCCGCGTCGTCCGCAGCGTGCTTAGTCCGAACTTCAAAACATCACTGCCGACCAGGCGCATACTCAAAACCCGAAAAATGAAAGAAACACTGCCGCGACACTAACGGTGAGTGATTGCCAAGCGATTGACGGCCCGCCTCGAGCGCGCTTTTTGGCCGATGGCACCCTTCTTGCGATTTCACGGTCAGAAATCCGACGGAAAGGGCTACTTCATGCGCGCTTCAGCCGCTCAACCACATATCGAAGTGCTGGAAAATCAACAGCTTGAGCCCATTAAGCATATGGGCGAGCTGGTTTTCAGCGCGACCAGCGATCTGGACGCCATTCGACAGAACTGGCGCAACCTGGAGCATCGGGCCGTGGGCCACGTGTTCCAGACATGGTCCTGGGTCTCAAATTGGCACACTTACATCGGGTCGGCCCGGGATATCTCACCGATCATCATCACAGCCACCAGCCGTGACGGCGTCCTGCGCGCTTTGCTGCCCATGGGCATAGAGACCCGGGCCGGGATGCGAACGCTCACCTGGCTCGGTGCAGAACACGCGGACTACAAGGGCCCGCTGCTGGATTCGGATCTGGCCTCAACACTCACGCCGGAGACAACGCGTGCGCTGTTTGATGAGGCCTTCAGACTGGTGCCCGGCATAGATGTCGTCCGGCTTCTGGATATGCCGGAGGACCTCGAGGGTGCTCCGCATCCCATGCTGACCTATCCGCATCAGGCTGGCCCATCGGCTTCACATGCGCTGACCCTGGACGGCCGGGAATTCGACGAGTTGTACCGGGCACGCCGGGGACCGTCGTCGCGCAAGAAACTGCGCCAGCGGCTTCGCCGCCTTGAAGAGGCCTTGGGGCCGGTCGGCATGAACATCTCTTACTCCCCCCATACACGGTCCAAGGCCATCGCCACGCTCATTGAGCAGAAACGGGCGCGCCTGAAGGACTTGGGGGCCGCTGATATGTTTGCCGCACCTGAAGTCCGCGCCTTCTACCGCAGCATGGCCGAACAGCATCCCGAGATGTGTCAGCTCAGCACTCTTGAGGCTGACGGCACCATTCTCGCCGCCAACTGGGGGCTCGTCTGGGGCGACCGCTACTACTACGTCCTGTCGACCACGACACATGACGAGAACCGTGCTCACTCCCCCGGGCAGCTCCACCTCAACAACCTGATTGCCTGGAGCATCGCACGCGGTCTTGAAACCTTCGATTTCACGAAAGGTGACGAGCCGTACAAGGACGATTGGTGCGATGTCACAACAGGGCTGTTTGACGTTTACCTTGGCTTAACCATCAAGGGACGCGCATTGGCGTTTGCATTCGCAAAAACCCGGTCTGCACGGCGGTTTATCAAGCAGTCAGACACTTTGTGGCCAATCGCGAAAAAGCTTCGAAAACTGGCCAAAGACCGCTTCCTGCACACCCCTTAGTAACCCCAGCATGAGAAGTTAATCCCAGCTCAGAGCCACGCTCTGCTTTTGATTTCTGTATTGCGCATTTGGAGAGCCCCAGCCATGTCAGGCATTCTCGACATTTCCCAACATGATGCTGACCTTTTCTCAAAGGGCACCGTCTCAGCAAAGCACCGCTTCCTGGAAAGTGGTCTGTTTGAAGATGATGCGCTGGCAACCCTCATTGAAGAGTATCCGGCGGACTGCATGAGCATTCACACAACAACGCCTGACCCTGACGGTGTTGAAACCTGGCGTCACGGGTCCATGGGCGGCCGCACCGGTGCGGAAGTTCTTGAAGCTGTTCGCCACGGCCAGCTGTGGATCAATCTCCAGCACATGGAGGACGTCGCACCGCGGTACCACAATCTGGTGGCACGCTCCTTCGACGAGGTGACGAAGCTCAACCCGAAGTTCAAGCACATGCGCCACAACACCGGGTTGCTTATTTCAAGCCCGCGCTCCCGTGTGCTGTATCACAGCGATATTTCACCGGTCATCCTGTGCCACGTGCGTGGCCGCAAGCGCCTTTGGCTGTACCCGGACACCGAAGACTTCATCTCGCAGAAATCCCGCGAGCAGGTTGTTTTGAAGGAAACCGAGGAAGAAATTCCCTACACCGAGGACTATGACCGTCACGCTCAGGTCTTTGACCTCATGCCGGGTGATCTTCTGTCCTGGAAGATGCAGGCGCCGCACCGCGTTGATAATCTCGACGGGCTGAACGTTTCAATTACGACGGCCTACTACACGCCCGAAGCGATGAAGCAGTACGGCGTCATTTATGCCAACGGTGCAATGCGCCGCCTATTCGGCATGGATCCAAAG
>Ga0207422_1001890_pt1 | contig 33865 bp, 33 predicted proteins | sample MarCyaLeptolynsp_FD_187757 | JGI IMG/M metagenome (GOLD analysis project Ga0207422, IMG submission 187757) | Marine cyanobacterial communities from Panama - species 1 Leptolyngbya sp. (SPAdes) | ecosystem: Environmental > Aquatic > Marine > Unclassified | place: Panama: Panama City | collected... | reverse complement strand
CCGGGGCCTGCACGGCCTTGAGGATGGCGTTGTGGAAAACCTCCCAAGCGCATTTGAGGCCGCCATTGCTGGAGGCTATGCCATTGAGTGTGACCTTCAGCTCTCTGCCGATGGCGAAGCCATGGTCTTCCATGACGCAACGCTGGATCGCCTGACCGAGGAAACGGGCAAGGTTTTCAGACGCACCGCTGCGGACCTGAAGAAGGTAGTCTTCAAGTCATCAACGGACCGCATGCAGACGCTCGGCGAGTTTCTTGATCAGGTCGGAGGTCAGGTCCTCCCGGTCATCGAACTCAAGATCAAGACCGGTGAAGAAGGTCCGCTTGAAAAGCGGACGGCTGAAGTTCTCAAGAGCTACAAGGGACCTGCTGCCGTCATGTCTTTCAACCCGCGCGGCATGGGCTGGTTTGCAGACAACGCCCCTGAGATCACTCGTGGACAGCTGTCATATGGATATCGTGACGGAGCGGCGCTTACCATGCCTGCCAGCCAGCGCTTTGCCCTAAGGCACTTGCTCTACAATATCAAAAGCCGACCGCACTTCATCGGCTTCGACATCAATGCCCTGCCCCAATGGTCCGTTGAGCTGCGCCGCAAGCTGGGGCTTCCCGTGCTCACCTGGACGGTCCGCACGGATGCACATCGCGACACAGCGGCTCTCCATGCAGATCAGATCATCTTTGAGACTTTCCGCCCCTCATACACGCCCTAACTTCCATCCAGACGAACGGACAGATAGACTGAGACCTCATGGGCGACGCCGAAAAAATCATCGCACGAACCGCAGAAAGCATGAGCAGCATTGATGCTGCTCAGTGGGATGCCTGCGCCAATCCCGGCGGCGACATCGCCTACAACCCCTTCCTGTCACACGCTTTTTTGATGGCTCTGGAAGAGTCAGGGTCCGCAACGGCTGAAACAGGCTGGAAGCCGTATCACGTGTTGGTTGAAGACGGACAAGGCAACGTCACCGGGTGTGCACCCGCGTACCTCAAGGGGCACTCCCAAGGAGAATATGTATTCGACTATGGCTGGGCCGATGCATGGGAACGCGCCGGTGGCCGCTACTACCCGAAGCTGCAGGTATCCGTGCCCTTCACCCCTGCCACCGGTCGGCGTCTACTGGCCCGCCCCGGCCCCGATGTGCAGCAGACCGAGGATCAGGTTGCAGCTGCCCTGGTTGAAATCACCAACCAGCTTGAACTGTCATCCTGCCACATGACATTTCTGCCCGAGGAGCAATGGAGCCACTTGGGCGACATCGGCTTTCTTCAACGCACCGACCAGCAGTTCCATTGGGAAGATGACGGTTACGGAGACTTTGACGGCTTTCTCACAGCCCTTGCCTCCCGCAAACGCAAGAACCTGAAAAAGGAACGCGCCAAGGCCGTCGAGAATGATATCCAGATCGAATGGATCACCGGCACCGATATCACCGAAGATCACTGGGATGCGTTCTTCACTTTCTACATGGACACGGGCAGCCGCAAATGGGGCACGCCCTATCTGACGCGCACCTGCTTCTCAATGCTGGGGGAAGTCGTACCGGACGACATCCTTCTCATCATGGCGAAGCGCAATGGCCGCTACATTGCCGGGGCCATGAACATGATCGGATCAGAGACACTTTTCGGGCGCTATTGGGGGTGTACGGAGCATCACGACTTCCTGCATTTTGAGGTCTGCTACTACCAGGCCATCGACTTTGCCCTGTCACACGGTCTCAAACGCGTAGAAGCTGGCGCTCAGGGAGCCCACAAGCTCGCCCGTGGGTATGTCCCGACACTGACCTACTCAGCCCACTACATTCCCAATGCCAGCTTCCGCGAAGCCGTGGATAACTACCTTGCCAGCGAACGCAGGCACATTGCCGCTGACGCGGACATGCTGCTGGACCATGCCCCTTTCAAGAAAACAGACCGTGATACCGGCCAGGACTAAGGAAATGCCCCATGAGCCTCACGACGCCCTATGACGAAAACAACATCTTCGCCAAGATCCTGCGTGGCGAGGCACCGGCCCACAAGGTCTATGAGGACGAGCACACCTTTGCTTTCATGGACATCATGCCGATGGCCGAAGGACATACACTGGTCATTCCCCGCGAACCCGCTGTGAACATGTTTGACCTCAGTGAAACCGCCGCCGAAGCCATGATCCGCACGACCCGCAAGGTGGCCCATGCTGTCCGCACAACCTTTGACCCTCACGGCGTTATCTGCGCCCAGTTCTCCGGCGCGCCTGCCGGTCAGACGGTGTTTCACATCCACTTCCATGTCATCCCGCGCTGGGAAGGCGTTGAGATGAACCTGCATGCCCGCACCATGCAGGAGGCCGACATTCTGGCGGATCATGCCAGTCGCATTACCAGCAATCTGGGGTAAGCTGGCGCCAACAACAACGAAAATGACGATCAGGGGGAAATTCACCATGCGCATGGTCCATGCCGCACTATTCGCGCTTGCCACAACACTCATCGCCGCACAGGCATCCGCAGAGCCCAAGGTGACGGAAGGCTGGTCTCTGGAACCCGTCACCGGCCCCTCCCCCTTTCACGGCATTCACGGCCTGACCGTGACGCCGGAAGGCCGCCTTCTCGCAGGCTCTGTGGTTGGCGCAACGCTTTATGAAATTGATCGCGACACCGGCGCCGTCACAATCGCCGAACCGGCTCCCAACGGCATGGCGGACGATGTTGAGCAAGGGCCCGACGGCACCGTCGCCTGGACAGCCTTTCTGCAGGGCAAGGTTTTTGCCCGCACACCCGACGGAGAGCTGCTGACGCTCGCAGAGGGCCTGCCCGGCACGAACTCTCTGGCCTGGAACAACGAAGGCCGCCTGTTCATGACACAAGTGTTTGCAGGCGACGCCCTGTGGGAACTGGACCCCAAGGGCAAGGAAGAACCGCGCCTGATCATGAAGGATATGGGTGGGCTGAACGGCTTCGACTTTGGGCCGGACGGACACCTGTATGGCCCCATCTGGTTCAAGAAACAGGTTGCCCGCGTCAATGTGGATGCCGGAACGCTTGAGGTCATTGCCGACGGGTTCCAGACACCTGCCGCCGTGAATTTCAACTCAAAGAACGAACTCTATGCCGTTGATACGCAGGCCGGTGAAGTTATCCGGGTGGATGTCGCTTCAGGCACCAAGACGATCGTTGCGCAGGTGAAGCCCGCCATCGACAACCTGGCGTTCGCGCCAGACGATACGCTCTACATCTCCAACATGGCTGACAACGCGATTATTGAAGTGGACGTCGAAACCGGCGAAAGCACCGCCCTCACTTCCGGCCCCCTGGCGGTGGCTGCAGATATTGCGCTCAGTGAAAACGGCAAGAAGATCTACGTCGCGGACGTCTTCGCCTTCCGTGCCATTGATGTGGAATCCGGTGAAGTGGAAGAGATCGCCCGCGTCTTTGCCCAGGAAATGGATTATCCCCTCAGCGTCGCGGCGAACCACGGTCGCATCGGTGCGGCCGGCCTCACAGCAGGTGCTGTGCAGCTGTTTGATATGACGGGCAAGTCGGTAGGCCTTCATCACGGCTTCACCACACCAACTGAAGCTTTGCCACTCGAAGACGGTGCAGTGCTTGTAACCGAGTATGCCCGCGGCGCCATCGTACGTGTCGGCCCGGAAAACTGGGACGAGCGCATTGACCTGTTCGAAGGTCTTGATGGGCCGGCCATGATGCTGCAAGGCCCCGACAGCACCATCTACGTATCCGAGACCGGCGCAGGCCGCATCGCCCGCCTCACAGACTCCGGCGGTATCGAAACGGTTGTCGATGGATTGGAAAACCCGGAAGGCTTCGATCTGCTGGAGGATGGCCGCCTTGTGATTGCAGAAGCCAAAGCCAGCCGCATCACGATTGCCGACCCGGCGACCGGCGACAAACAGGTCATTGCGGAGGGCCTCCCCTTCGGCATCATCCCGGCTGAAGGTCCTGAAGTCTTCATGCCGACCGGCATTGCCGTCGCACCGGACGGCAGCATCTACTTTTCGTCAGAGTATCTGGCCCAGGTTTTCCGCCTCAAACAGGCAAGATAAATGACCGCCCCCGGATCTGACCTCGGCTTCACCCACATTGCCCTTGTCTGCACGGATGCGGACAGGACAATCGACTTCTACACGCGCTATGGCGGCATGACGGTTATCCACGACCGCAACGATGCAGGCGCAAGGGTGTTCTGGCTATCTGACCTCCGGCGCGCATTTGCCGTGGTCTTCCTTGAGTCAAAACAGCCCGAAGCGCCCCTTGGCCCATTCGGGCATCTGGGCGTGTGTGTTGAAAGCCGTGAACGTGTTGACGAGCTTGTTGCCATGGCAAACACAGAAGGCAGAGCCGTGGAAGGGCCCACAGATACAGGACCACCTGTCGGCTATTGGGCTTTCATCAGGGATCCCGATGGTCATACGCTTGAAGTGAGCCATGGGCAGGCAGTCGAGTTTGCGGTCGAGGAGAGCCGCACCGGACAATCCTCCTGACACAATGCTGTCAGGAGGGGTCTGTCACTGTGTCACTCCACACACAAATGGAGAGACACATGGGACACACACCTCAGCACTTCACAGTCTGGGCGGAAATTCCGACAACCGACATCGACCGTTCAATTACGTTCTACAACGACGTTTTCGGCCTTGAACTCAAGCGCGATGACAGCGGCCCCAACCCCATGGCCATGTTCCCTACCGCTGACGGAACGGGTGTTGCAGGCCACATCTACCCGGGCACGCCCGCCAAGTCAGGCGAAGGACCGACCGCGCATTTTGCTGTCCCGGGCAAGCTTGAAGATGCCATGGAGCGCACAGGCAAAGCCGGTGGTAAAGTTGTCAGCGATCCAATCACCATTCCGGCGGGCCGGTTTGCCTATGCCATCGACCCCGACGGAAACTCCATTGGTCTGTTTGAGACCATCGGATAAAGCCGGGCGGACAAATCCATGCGCAGAGCCGATCGTCTTTTTCAGATCGTCCAGCATCTAAGAGGCGGTCGGCTCACCACCGCACGGCAATTGTCTGAACGTCTCGAGGTTTCCGAGCGCACAATCTATCGCGACATCGCCGACCTTATCGGTGCCGGAGTGCCAATCGATGGGGAAGCCGGCATCGGGTATCTCATGCGTGAAGGGTTCGACCTTCCACCGATGATGTTCTCGAAGGATGAGATTGTCGCGCTGGTGGCAGGCGCCAGACTCATACGCGCGTGGGGTGGAACCGAAATGGCCCGCGCTGCTCAGGAGGCCCTGGTCAAGATCGAATCCGTGCTCCCGCCATCGGCGCGCGACCATAGCCGACAGGTTCAGATCCACGCCTTTGCCCCGCCCCAGATCAATGATGACTACCGTCGGCGGCTGGATGAACTGGAGCGGGCAGTTGAGGCACGCACAAAGCTAGTCATCGACTACGAAGATGCAGCGGGTGAAACCACCAGGCGGACCATCCGTCCACTGGGGCTCTGGTACTGGGGCCGGGTCTGGACAATGGTCGGCTGGTGCGAACTGCGCAAAGACTTCCGCATGTTCCGGCTGGACCGGATAAACACCATGAAAGCCACGGACAGATTTGCCCACGAGCCGGACAAGTCCCTGACGGAGTTCTATCGGCAGATGGAGCTGGACGGCCACAGACAGCCCCAATAGTAGAAACAAAAAGGGCGCCTCCTGAGGAGACGCCCTTTCTGGTTGATGGTATCGAAGGCCTATTTGGCGGCCTTCGCCGGTGTTTTCTTGCCACCCTTCTTTTTGCTGGGCGGCGGCGCGGCGGCTTCCACTGCGAAGGACAACGCATCGTCCTTCACATCCACATGCACGACACCACCGCGTTTGAGTTTGCCGAAGAGCAACTCCTCAGCCAGCGGTTTCTTGACATGCTCCTGGATGATCCGACCAAGCGGTCGCGCGCCGAAGTTTTCATCAAAGCCGCGTTCACCCAGCCACTTGTTGGCGGCACGGGACAGCTCGATGGTCACGTTCCGGTCTGCCAGCTGGACTTCAAGCTGCAGCACAAACTTCTCAACCACACGGGCGATGATTTCTTCCGACAGACCGGCGAACGGAATGACTGCGTCCAGACGGTTGCGGAACTCCGGCGTGAAGAGCTTCTTGATCGCCTCTTCATCCTCGCCTTCCCGCTTGGTCCGGCCAAAGCCGATCGGCGGTTTCTGCATGTCGGAGGCACCGGCATTGGTGGTCATGATCAGGATCACATTACGGAAGTCGATCTTCTTGCCGTTGTGATCCGTCAGCTGACCATGATCCATGACCTGCAGCAGGATGTTGAACAGGTCCGGATGCGCCTTCTCGATTTCATCGAGCAGGAGCACACAATGGGGATGCTGGTCCACACCGTCTGTCAGCAGGCCGCCCTGATCAAAGCCCACATAGCCTGGAGGCGCCCCGATCAGCCGCGAGACCGTGTGGCGCTCCATATATTCCGACATGTCGAAACGCAGCAGCTCAACGCCCATGATGGAAGCAAGCTGGCGCGCAACCTCTGTCTTGCCGACACCCGTCGGGCCGGAGAACAGATAGGAGCCGATCGGCTTCTCAGGCTCGCGCAAACCCGCCCGCGCCAACTTGATGGCAGCCGACAACGCGACAATGGCTTCGTCCTGCCCGAACACGACGCGCTTGAGGTCCTTGTCCAGGTTCTCCAACTTCTCCGTATCCGTCTTGGTGACAGACTTGGGCGGGATCCGCGCCATTGTCGAGATCACGGCTTCCACTTCCTTCACGCCCACCGTTTTCTTGCGGCGGCTTTCAGGCAGCAGCATTTGCGACGCACCCACCTCATCGATCACATCAATGGCTTTGTCCGGCAGCTTGCGGTCGTGCATGTACCGCGCTGACAACTCAACCGCCGTCTTGATGGCATCGTTCGTGTAGCGGATCTTGTGATAGTCCTCGAAATACGGCTTGAGGCCTTTGAGGATTTTCACAGCATCCGGGATGGACGGCTCCGACACGTCGATCTTCTGGAAGCGGCGCACCAGCGCACGGTCCTTCTCGAAGTGCTGACGATACTCTTTGTACGTCGTGGAGCCGATGCACCGCAGCTCGCCGTTCTGCAAGGCAGGCTTGAGCAGGTTGGATGCATCCATGGCGCCACCGGACGTTGCGCCTGCGCCAATCACCGTATGGATTTCGTCGATGAACATCACGGCGCCCGGGAACTCTTCGAGCTCCTTCACAACCGCCTTGAGACGCTCCTCAAAGTCACCGCGATAGCGCGTGCCCGCCAGCAACGCACCCATGTCGAGCGAAAAGATAGTCGCGTCCTTCAGAACTTCCGGCACTTCACCATTGACGATCTTGCGGGCCAGCCCTTCAGCAATCGCCGTCTTGCCGACCCCAGGATCACCCACAAAGAGCGGATTATTCTTCGAGCGGCGGCACAGAATCTGGATGGTGCGGTCAATCTCTGCATCACGCCCGATGAGCGGATCAATCTTGCCTTCCATGGCCTTCTTGTTGAGGTCCACGCAATAGGTCTCGAGCGCTTCCGTACCGTCCTTGGCTGAACGGTCACCACCCTCTTCTTCCTCACTGGCGCCACGCGGCGTGCGGCTCTCACTCATCTCAGCGCGCTTGGCAATGCCATGGCTGATGTAGTTCACCGCGTCATAGCGCGTCATGTCCTGCTCCTGCAGGAAGTACGCAGCATGGCTTTCGCGCTCGGCAAAGATGGCCACAAGCACATTCGCACCCGTAACCTCTTCGCGGCCTGAGGACTGCACATGGATCACGGCCCGCTGAATGACGCGCTGGAAACCGGCCGTCGGCTTGGAATCTTCACCGCTGGTGATGATGAGGTTCGCAAGCTCGTTGTCGATATAGGCGACAAGGTCCGTCCGCAGCTTGTCGAGATCAACCGAACAGGCCCGCATGACGGCGGCGGCATCTGAATCATCAATCAGCGCCAGGAGCAAATGCTCCAGCGTCGCGTATTCGTGGCCCCGTTCGTTGGCCAGGGCCAAAGCGCGGTGGAGACCTTCTTCAAGGCTGCGTGAAAAGGATGGCAACGCACTCAACTCCTCAATGACGCGAGGGCCGGACTCATGCCCCGCTTGGTCAGTCTGACGCCGGTTTGGCCGTTCTGCAATGTTGAGGAGATTTACTCTTTCTCCATGGTGCATTGCAGGGGGTGCTGATGCTGGCCCGCGAGATCCATCACCTGGGTGACTTTGGTCTCCGCGACCTCGTAGGTGAAGATGCCGCATACGCCGACGCCGTTTTGATGCACATGCAGCATCACCCGTGTCGCGTCCTCGCTTCCCATGTGAAAGACCCGTTCAAGCACATGAATGACGAATTCCATGGGCGTGTAGTCGTCATTGAGCAGCAGCACCTTGTAGAGCGAGGGCTTCTTGGTCTTCGGCTGCGTCTTGGTGATGACGCCCGTATCTGTCCCGCCACGCCCGGGCGGCTCATCCGGCGCACCAGGTTCTTCTGGCGCCAGAGTTAAAGGATACAAAGGGTGTGACGTCGCGCTCATGAACTCAGTTAATCTTGGGAAACACCCGCACTGGGAGATGTCCCGGCAGTGTACCAGCAATATGGGGTTGAATGCGCAAATGTGAAGGTTATGCGCAAAAGAGGGCCAAAAAACACGCCAAAACAGCCGATCATGCGCCCGCCTATCGGATGATTTCGCCTTCCAGCTCTTCCAGCCAGGCCTCAACCCGGTTCTTGTTCACACCAAAGTCGTAATAGCCGGTTTTTGAGCGGCTATAGATCGCTATCGTGGACTTCCTGGCCCCGACCGGCAGCACCCGGATGGAGATCATGTCCTTGAAGTTGAGAACGGCCGAATAGTGGACGAATTCAAAGGCCATTTTCTCTTCATCCATGCCGTCCAGCTCAACGCGGGACTGGTGCGACACCACATGCATGATCGCATCCCGCAGTTCGGACGCCGGCACGTCATAGACGTCCGCCGGCAAATGCGGGACGGCGTTTTTGCACAGGTCATCGGGCGCCACCAGATACTCGTTCGGTGACCCTTTTAGCCTCAGTTTCTTGAAGTCGAGCGCAGCAGTGCCGCTTTTGATTCTCTTGGTTCTAGCCATTTTCAGACCCTAATACGCTCCCGCCATTTGCCCAACCCATTCCTCAATTCATCCCACCAGCCTTCAAACAGAGGCAAAGCCCCCCTGCCGGTGAGAATGTTAAGACTTATTAACCATTTCGTAACGCCCACAAAGCACTGTCTGCCTGTCCCTGGGTGAAACGTTGGGTTCTCCATGATTTTTCAGCAAATGAATGCGGATCCGGCCCACATCGTGGCAAGGCTTACCAAGCCTTTTGCCCGCCTCAGTGTTGCCCTCGGCATCGAACCTGCATACCCTGTAATCCATGTATTGGGGGCTCCCGCTGGTGACCTGTTTGGCACACCTGATTGGGGCAATTGCCGCAGCATCCATGCTGACTTCTGTGCCATCGGGGGATGGACAGCATGAGCTGCATAAGAGGGGCTGAACCCTTGGGGACGAGTTTCATCGGGTCGCGCGTCAGTGCAGTCATGGCAGCATGTTTTTGTGCGCTTTTTGCCGTGACGCTTTTTGCTGCGAGCCCTGCGGTCGCCAAGCCCAAATACGCTGCCCTTGTGCTGGACAAGTACTCCGGACGTGTCCTGTTCGCCCGCAATGCGGATGCCCAGCGCTTTCCCGCCTCGCTGACAAAGATCATGACGCTCTACATCGTGTTTGAAGAGTTGGCGCAGGAAAACATCAAACTCAACAGCCCGCTGACCGTGTCCAAGAACGCCGAGGGCCAGGCGCCGTCGAAACTGGGTCTGGACGCAGGTGACACCATCACCGTCGAAGAAGCCATTCTTGCCCTGGTCACGAAGTCCGCCAATGACGTCGCCATGGTGGTTGCTGAGAACCTGGGCGGGACGGAACGCAAGTTTGCCCAGCGCATGACAAAGCGGGCCCGTGAGCTGGGCATGGCCCGGACCACATTCCGCAACCCGCATGGACTGCCGGACAAGCGTCAGGTGACCACAGCCCGCGACATGGCAACGCTGGCGCAGCGCATGATGGATGACTTCCCTCAGTACTATGCGTATTTCGGCACCGAGAGCTTCAATTTCCGTGGCCGTATCTTCAACAACCACAACAACCTCCTGGGTGACTACGAAGGCACCAACGGCATCAAGACCGGCTACACCCGCGCCTCAGGCTTCAACCTGACTGCGTCGGTGATCCGCGATGGCAAACACCTTGTTGGTGTTGTCCTCGGAGGGAAGACACCACGCGCCCGCGATGACCACATGGTCGACATTCTGGACGAGGCCTTTGGACGTGTTCCGCGTCGCGGCCACATGTCGATTGCGACAGCCGCACCTATTCCCCGTTCCCGCCCTGAACGCGCAGTACCTCAGGCAGCGCCAGCCCCTGTTCAGACGCTGGCAAGCCTGGAGCAGCCTGCAACCGCCATGACGCCGGACGTTGCTGCCGGTCTCCTCGCGGACATGGCGCCCCAAACAGCGCCGGTCCCCTCGCCTTCCCCTGCTGCAACACAGACGCCTGCCCTTACGCAACCAGTTCCAAGGGCTCAACCGGAGCAGCGGCGTCTCAATATCGCGAGCGCGCAACCGACCAACGCCAAAGTCTTTGAAGACGTGACTGCGTGGCTGGTGTCCCCGGCCAATGCGCGCGAGAGCGCACCGGGCCTGACCGGCACTCTGGGAGCCGGAGACTTTTCACCGCCAGCTGACACCAGTCAGACCGGGGTCGCCTCAGAGCGGCCATATATTGCTGCTCCGCTTGGTAACGCATGGCGCATCCAGATTGGTGCCTATTCGGATGCAGAAGAAGCTGGCCGCCGCATACAGGCCGCCATGTCCCGGGCACCAAGCGTGCTCAAAGGCAAGGGCCCTGCCACAGTTCCGGTCAAGACAGCGTCACGCACATTGTTCAGGTCGCGGTTTACAGGGTTTTCCGGCGAGGATCAGGCCCGCAACGCCTGCACCACCTTGATCCGTGAAGGCATCAGCTGCATCACCGTGCCGCCCGATGACTGGTACGCACCGTCTGCAAACTAACGCAGCTTCCGCGTCAGGCTTTGGCACCCGCCAACAGCAGATCTTTGGCCTGATTGAGCTTTGTTGCCAGATACGACGACCCACCCCTATCAGGATGAACCTTCTGCATCAGGTCCCTGTGAGCCTGCTTGATATCCTCGATGGATGCGCTGGGTGATAATCCCAATACTTCAAGTGCTTCCTCACGGGTCATGCCGGATGTCTCCGGCCGCCCTGCCTGCCTCTGGCTGTTGCTCTGGGTGTCATCACCGGCGTGATCCTGATTGAAGTCCGCGCCATGGACCCGTTCAAGGTAGCTGTCCAGCAGACGCAGTGACTCACCATCTGCGACCAGTTCGCTGCGCAGCTGCAGAAGGTCATCCAGCGAGAGGTGCTGCAGATCGGCCCCGGCAAAGCGGCCCTGCCGAACCCGCCCCCCCATCTGCCCGCTGTCATGGTTCAGCCACATCTCCAGCCAAGGCGTCTCAATATCTGATGTCTGCCCGCTACTGGGCTGCCCCATACCCGGAATATGCCGGGCGAAAGAAGAGAGCCCCGCAAGATTGCCGCGCAACAGTGCAAACGCTGCCAGCCCGGTCGGGATTGCAAATCCCAAACGCCCGGTGACCAGCAGAAACAAGGCCACAAGCCCCAGGATGCCGCTTCCCACATACCGCACGATCTTCGCCAGCGACGACGGCGGCATGGAACTCGCGGCATAGACCAGCAATATGGCCGCTCCCAACAGGCACACGAACAATGCAAAGAAGCCCACTAGCTGAAGTCTCCCATATGACGCATCAGCGGACCTGATGGGTCAGTTGTTTGATGGCGCTTGAAGCACTGGCCGCATGCCCGCTCAGTGCCTTGCGCCCGCCACTCGCATAGACGGCCACAGCGCGCAACAGATCACGCAGCTGGTTGGCTGCCCCCGGTTCAAAGCGGGCAAATGCCCCGCCGGTAAGACGGGCAACTTCCCGAAACGTGACTTCCGCCTCCCGGTCATAGCCTTCCTGGAACATGAAAGCGCGCGTGCCCAGCAGTCCCAGTTCACCAGCGGCGGCACATACGTCATCCGCCGCCTCCTCCATGCAGTCGCCCACATAGACGAGCGCTTCAACGGGTGCCTTGCGAACCTCTGCAAGTGCATGCCGCAGGGACCGGCAGATCTGGGTATGGCCACCGCGTACCTGCACGCCGGACATGGCCTTGCCGAGCGCCTTGGGATCACTGACCCAGCCTGACGCCCTGAACTCGTTGAGACCGCGGAAGAATGCCAACTGCACATCCAGTCCGCCCATATCCGCCGTGACATCAAACATCTGAGCTTGCAGCGCGACCGCATGATCCCAGGTCGGCTGCCGGCTCATTGTTGCATCCATGACGAACAGCAGCCGCCCACGGCGGTTTCCGTGAACCGGCAGCGGTGTGGCAGCTACTTTCTGAAGAAACGCATCTACGCTGGATGCGGACACATCTGTCCGACCCGTCCGGTCAAGCGGTTTTCGGCTGTCAGCCATGGGACCATGAGCAAGCTGTTTTCATACAGCTAAGATGGGCCGCACAGGCTGGATTGCCAATAGGCACCCGATAGCCGGATGACGAAACACGAGGAATAGTGCCGTCTAGACCGCCTGAGCTGTCTGGGGGTCCTGCGGGTCATTGTCGCTGTCATTGCCCGCATCAAGCCCGGGCAGCCTCAGGGATGTCAGCAGATCCCGAACCTCCTGCCGGGCGGCAAGATGGGACATGGACAGCGTCACACCTGCAGTATCATCAATGATGTCCAGTAGCGTGAGCCCCATGGGGAACATTTCGCGGAAGATCACGCGCTCACCAAAGCCCGGCGCGAGCCTGAACCCGATGCGACCAGCCAGATTGGTCACCACCTGATGAACCCGGCGTTTGTTCTTGGCATCGAGATGCGAGAGCCGGTTGCGCATCACAACCCAGTCGATCGATTTGCCCTCGACCATCGCTTTACGCTTGCGCGCTTCCCAAACCATCTCACTATAGATCGACGGGCCCTTCGCCTCATTGGTGTCCGGGTCCACCTTGCCAAGCAGGTCAAAGTCCACGAATGAGTCGTTCATCGGCGTGATGAGCGTATCTGCCGAGCGATGCCCCACACGCGACAGGAAGACATCCGAACCCGGACAGTCAACAACGACGAAATCACATGTGGCGCGCAGTTCAAAAAGCGCCTGCTCGAAAGCGGCTTCTTCTTCGCGCTGGGCTTCCTCACGGCTGTCCAGGGTAGACGGGTCGATGACCTCATGGCGTGGGAAGCTCAACCGCAAACCGGTGCGGTCACAAAGCTGGCGACGGTTTTCAAGATACCGCGAGAGTGACCGCTGGCGGCTGTCGAGATCAATGCAGCCGACCTTGAAACCAGCCTTCATCAAACCGGCAATAAGATGCATGGCGCTCGTGGACTTGCCCGAGCCGCCTTTCTCATTACCAAGAACGATGACATGGCCCACGCGATCCTCCGCGCCCGACCGGCTTCCCCTCGTGCGCGAACGCACGCTTATGACTTTCCCCGAATTCACGCTACTCACCCCCAACAATGCGCAGATATTGGTAGCGCGAGGGGCCACAAGTCAACACGCTAGCCATCCGAAATCCCGCTTTGGCACACATTCTTCACACCCGTGAATTGCATGGCTTGGAAAACAGCCAAATTCCTGCTTTTTACGCTTAGAAACCTGCGAATGCCGTGCCAGATTTTGCGGCAGCATGGTGAACAGACAGCCCGAATAACAGGCACTCCGTACCCGGATAATTGGAAGATGATAGAGACAGTTCGATCTTTGAACACCTTGCGCGATTCTATTTCCCGCCATCGCGCGGCAGGCAGGCGCATCGGCCTCGTGCCGACCATGGGCGCATTGCATGAGGGCCACCTCACCCTCGTCGACATTGCGGGGAAGCACGCAGACGATGTTGCAGTCAGCCTCTTTGTGAATCCAACCCAGTTTGCGCCCGGAGAAGACCTGGATCGCTATCCTCGTGATGAAGACGGTGACCGGGCCAAACTCGAAGAGCGAGGTACCTCGCTTCTGTGGGCACCCGGGCCAGAACAGATGTACCCCGATGGGTTTGCAACCTCAGTGTCGGTCGACGGACCGTCTCAAGGTCTGGAAACAGACTACAGGCCGCACTTTTTCGGCGGCGTGGCGACGGTCGTCACCAAACTCCTGTTGCAGGTCCTGCCGGACGTCGCTGTGTTCGGTGAAAAGGACTATCAGCAATTGCAGGTCATTCGCCGCCTCGTACGCGATCTGGATATCCCAGTTGAGGTGATCGGCGGGCCAACAATACGCGAGGCCGACGGCCTGGCGATGTCATCCCGCAATGCCTATCTGTCGGCGGAGCACCGCACCATAGCGCCTGCCCTCAAACGCATTCTGGATGATACCGGCAGGCATGTTCTCGCAACCAATGACGGCGAGGCGGCGGAAGCAGAGGCAGCCCGATCCCTCGTGAGTGCCGGCTTTGACAAGGTGGATTATGTTGCCCTGCGCCACGCGGACAGTCTCAAGCCGGTCACCGGTGACGAAATAGAAGCCGGTGCTCCGCTGCGGCTTCTGGCGGCCGCTCACCTGGGAACAACCCGCCTGATCGACAACATTGATCCACGGTCAGTCTAGTCAGGGCTTTGGATCCAGCACGTCGACACCGTCTGGCTGGAAGCGCTCGAAGGTCAATGACTGATCCGGGTATGACAGCGCGAACAGCTCGTACCACCGCAACGAGCCGTTGACGGCCTCGTGCCGGGCATAGACGAGGATGTCCATGTCACCGTCACCATTGAAATCGCCCCGAGCGACTTCTCCATATGTCGAGGCGGCACCCGCATAGGCCAGCTCAAGCTGCTCAGGAGAACTGCCTCGGGTGAGAACATCACCGGTGGCAACCATGCTGCCGACACTGAACTGGGCGGATTTGAGGCTTGCAAGAGCGTCTTCGGTATCCGGCGCCAGCGCAGGCAATACATCAACCGGCAGCAGCGAGAGTGTCTGAAAGCCAACCGCCTCATCATCTATGCGTGAGGATGCAGCTTCATCAGACGCCGCAAGAGCCAGAAGCGACCCGCAGGCCACACGCATGAAGCCTTCGAAGTTCATATCCAGCTGGGTGGCCGCATAGTACCCGGCCTGCACTGCATCGGTATAGGCACGGCACGTCCGAACACGCTGCTTGGTTGCATCATCAGGTGCGGTCAATTCAACACCCTGAGACTGGGAGCCACCCGGTGCCCGTCCGCCAATGGGAAGCGGCGCATCCATTAGCCGGTTCAGAGTATCTTCATCCAGGCAGCCCTGCGCGGTTTCGGTCTCAAACACCAACGGCATGCTCAGGCACGCGCCCGCTGCCCGCGCTGGCGGCACATCGGCAAGGACCGCAACACCGAGCCCCGCGACGGCCGCAAGAGAGAGATACAGGCGTGCGGTCATAGCAATCCAAGCTCCATCAGTTCGGCCTGCATCTCGGCAGGCATGTCATCAGCACTTGCGGCAGACATGTCCAGATCAGCCGGTGCATCCTTCGCTTCAAGATACCGCCATCCCTGAAACGGACGTCTTGGCGCCGGACGCGTTGGTATCAAAGGCGTATCAAGATAAAGACGGCACCGCTTGATACCCTCACTATCCTTGTATTGCTCGATCTCCAGCAGTTTCTGGCGCACCCGTATGGTGCCGGACATGACCCAGTAAAGCGAACCGCCATCGAGCAACTCATCAGCCCGTTTTGGCGTCATGCGGGTCGTGTGGAACAGCCTGTCCACTTTTCCATAACCCGTTTTTCCAGCCAGGACGCGGCCCTGCCAGTCCGCCAGATCTTCAATCGACGTCGCCCCGACGCACAGCTTGATGAGATGCAATGTCATACCAAGAGCCTAGGCATCCGCGTTTTCAAAGACCACCAACGCCGCACCACCTTCAACCTGATCTCCAGGACCTGCGAGGATATCTGCAATCGTTACATCACCCGGAGCCGTCAGAGTGTGTTCCATCTTCATGGCCTCAAGCGCAATCAGCGGTGCCCCACGCTGAACCCGGTCTCCGGCCTTGACCCAGATTTGGGTAATCTTGCCCGTCATGGGGGCCGTCACACCGCCCGATGCGGCGGCATCAGCCGCGTCCACATCAAGGGGATCAGGCACAGGGAAGGTCCAGGTGGACCCATCCCGCATGATGCTGATGGTGGCATCGTCCACATGAACGCCTGCTGACAGGCGAGCACCGTCAATGACCGCTTCTATGACGGAACTCGAAGACCTCATGGTCGGGGCGGAAGCGGTCTGCCCGCCGCACGCAACAAAAATGCCGTCAGCCGTGTAGGTCACCTCAGCACTATGCACCGCATCGCCTTCCAACAGCGTTACGACTTCACCCGCCTGCCCGGCAAGCCTCCAGCCACTAGTATCGTTCCACGGTGAGTAGGGGTCAGTATCGCTCCCCCGTGACGATGCCATCGCACGCTCCTGCGCCAGGGCAAGCGCTGCAAAGACAACAACATCGCCCGGCGCCACGCTATCGCCCGGTAACAGCGCATCCTGATGGGCTTCGATAAACCCGGTATCCATGTCGCCTGACGCGAAGACAGGGTGGCCGATGACCTGCCGGAGGAATGCCGCATTTGTCGCGACACCCGCTGCTTCAACCTCGCCAAGAGCCTTGATCAACTGCTGGCGCGCCATGTCACGGCTCTCACCCCAGGCAATGAGCTTGGCAATCATCGGGTCATAATAGATGCTGATGTCATCGCCCTGGCGCACGCCCGCATCAACACGAATGCCGTCACCTTCCTGGGGCATCCAGAATTCTTTCAGCGTCCCGGTAGATGGGAAGAACTTCTTGTTCGGGTCTTCCGCATACAGCCGGACTTCAACTGCGTGGCCTTCCAGCGGAATGTCACCTTGCGTCAACGGCAACTCTTCACCGGACACGACCCTCAGTTGCCACTCCACCAGATCCTGACCGGTGATCATCTCGGTAACGGGGTGCTCCACCTGCAGGCGGGTGTTCATCTCCATGAAGTAGAAGCGATCCGCCTGCAGACCGTCGGACGCATCCGCAATGAACTCGACAGTACCCGCGCCCTGATAGCCGATGGCCCTGGCCGCATCGCACGCCGCATTGCCCATCGCTTCACGCATATCCGCCGGCATGCCCGGCGCCGGTGCTTCCTCGACGACTTTTTGATGTCTGCGCTGAACCGAACAGTCCCGTTCATACAGGTGCACCACATTGCCGTGGCTGTCCGCAAAAACCTGAACTTCAATGTGACGGGGACGCGCCACAAACTTTTCGATCAGTACATGGTCGTCGCCGAAAGCCGCCTTGGCTTCGCGCTGGGCAGACGCCAGCGCTTTGTCAAACTCCGCCGCCGCGTCGACACGGCGCATCCCCTTGCCGCCGCCACCGGCCACCGCCTTGATCAGAACCGGATAGCCGATCTGCTCAGCCTGGTCCGCCAGAAAGGCGGGATCCTGGTGAGTCCCGTGATAGCCGGGCACCACCGGCACCCCGGCTTCCTGCATCAGCACCTTGGCGCGGTCCTTGAGGCCCATGGCGCGAATGGCATCAGCCGGCGGGCCCACAAACAATACCCCGGCGTCAGCACATGCGTCGGCGAACTCGGCGTTTTCAGACAGGAACCCATACCCGGGGTGAATGGCGTCCGCACCACTTCTGCGAGCCGCATCAAGAATACGGTCGGGGCGCAGATAGCTTTCAGCCGCCGCCGCTGGCCCCAGCAGATAGGCCTCATCAGCCAATTCCACATGCAGCGCATGCTCGTCCGCCTCGGAGTAAACGGCGATTGTGCGCAGCCCCAGGGCATGCGCGGTCTCAATGATGCGGCAGGCAATCTCACCGCGATTGGCAATAAGAACGGAAGTGATCATCAGGTGCGCCAGTTCGGGTCCCGTTTTTCCAGGAAAGCGGCAATGCCCTCACCTGCTTCCGCGCCCGAGCGGTTGCGCCCCTGCACGGCCACAACTTCATCGACAAGCTCATCGTCAATCGGCAGACCCGTCACATCGTCCATCAGCGACTTTGTCGCCGCGATGGCACCCGGTGCAGCCGCGAAGATGTGGTCTATGAAATGCGCAAGTTTGGCAGCCAGGTCAGTTTCATCATCCACAACCACATCGACCAGTCCAAGCCGGTGGGCCTCCGCTGCATCAAACGGATCACCCGCCAGCAGGTACCGCCGCGCTGCTGTAATGCCGATGGCCTCGATCACATAAGGCAGTGCCAGAGCCGGCACGAACCCATGCCGCACTTCGGAAAATACAAACCGCGCTGCCGGGGTCGCCAGAACGATGTCACACGCAGCAATCAGCCCAAGCCCATACCCTGCAGCCGGCCCTTCGACGACCGCAATGACCGGCTGCGGCAACTCACGCACCCGGCTCAGGACTTCGGCAATCGCCTCTGCATCCTCTTCCGTCTCGTCATCTGTGTAGTGGGCGATGTGCGGTAGCCAGTCAAAATCTGCCAGTCCGGAAAACACCTTGCCTTCCGCCCTTATAACCAGCGCTCGCACGGTATCCGAGTTCGCCCGCAAATCTTCCAGGCGGTCATTCAGATCAGCCACAAGGTCGGGATTGAACGCATTGTGTTGATCCGGGTTGTTCAACGTGATGGTTGCAAGCCCGTCCCGGGTTACATCCATAAGCACAAAAGCATCGGCCATGACGTTGTTCCTTACATCCGGAAGACGCCGAACCTGTCCGGCGCATGAGGTGAACGAATAGGCGCATTCAATGAAGCAGAAATGGCCAGGCCAAGAACCATGCGCGTGTCCTGTGGCGCAATGATGCCGTCATCCCACAGGCGGGCCGTTGCAAAATACGGGTGGCCTTCTTCCTCGTAGCGTTCGCGGATGGGTGTCTTGAAGGCGTCCTCCTCCTCCGCGCTCCACGCTTCGCCCCGTGCATCCATTCCATCTCGCTTGACGGTTGCAAGCACGCTTGCCGCCTGTTCACCGCCCATGACCGAGATACGCGCGTTGGGCCAGGCAAACATGAAGCGTGGCGAATAGGCCCGGCCGCACATGCCGTAGTTCCCGGCACCGTAAGACCCACCAATGATGACAGTGAACTTGGGCACCTGAGCGGTCGCAACGGCCGTCACCATCTTGGCGCCATCCTTGGCGATGCCGCCTGCTTCGTACTGGCTGCCGACCATGAAGCCGGAAATGTTCTGCAGGAAGATGAGCGGGATGCCGCGCTGCGAGCACAGCTCAATGAAGTGGGCCGCCTTCTGCGCGCTTTCGGAAAACAGAATGCCGTTGTTCGCCACAATGCCGACGGGATACCCCATCAGCCGGGCGAACCCGGTGACCAGTGTGGTGCCATAGAGTTTCTTGAACTCATCGAACTCGGATCCATCAACAAGCCGGGCAATGACCTCACGCACGTCATACTGGGTGGCCAGTGTTTCTGGTACCACACCGGCAAGTTCCGCCGGATCGTACAAGGGAGGACGCGGCCGCCGCGTCTCCACTTCGCAGGGTTTGCGCGTGTTGAGATGGCTGACAATCTGCCGCGCAATCGCAAGGGCGTGCGCGTCATCCTCCGCGTAATGGTCGGTGACACCCGACTTGCGCGAATGCACGTCAGCGCCACCGAGGTCTTCAGCACTGACCACTTCACCCGTTGCAGCTTTCACCAAAGGCGGGCCGCCAAGAAAGATCGTGCCCTGATTGCGGACAATGATTGTCTCGTCCGACATGGCCGGGACATAGGCCCCGCCCGCGGTGCACGACCCCATCACGACAGCGATCTGCGCAATGCCTTCAGCCGACATGGTGGCCTGATTGAAGAAAATGCGCCCGAAATGCTCCCGGTCCGGAAAGATGTCCGCCTGATTGGGCAGATTGGCGCCACCGGAATCCACAAGATAGATGCACGGCAGCCGGTTCTCCCGCGCCACTTCCTGTGCCCGCAGATGCTTCTTCACCGTGACGGGATAGTACGTCCCGCCTTTGATCGTCGCGTCATTGCAGACGATCATGCATTCGCGGCCGGACACACGCCCGATGCCGGTGATGATCGCCGCGGCATGAATGTCATCGTCATACATGCCGTTGGCGGCAAGCGGTGACAGCTCAAGAAACGGCGTACCCGGATCAAGAAGCCGCGCCACGCGCTCCCGCGGCAGCAGCTTGCCCCGTGACACATGCCTGTCCCTCGACCGTTCAGTACCGCCGAGAGCTGCCTGCGCAGTCTTCTGCTCAAGATCCGCCAGCAGATTGTGCATGGCGTCTGCATTGGCCTTGAAGCCGGCACTCTTTGTCTGGATGGATGATGTGAGCTTCGGCATTGTCCCTGACACGTCTTCTTCTATGTCGGCCGCACTGAATGGCTGACCTCAAACCATATCTCCGCAGGCCGGAGTTGCCCGCAAAGGAGCATAGCGCCCGACCGTACGCAAGGCATGTGTCATATGAGAACAATGCGCAGGAAACCGCCATTTTGCGGAGTAAGAACGGCCCGCCCGGCTCTTCACCGGGCCCGCCCCCGGATCGCGCGTGTGAGGGGGCGAGTCGACCCGACCGGCTTTATCAAAGTCAGCAACGCTGACCTTATCTTGCGCTCGATTTGGGCAACCCCCGAAATGCATTGCAAAAATCAAGAAAAACAAGCATGGTCCTTTGGCCTATTCGACTTCTCTGGCCTCCTCCGACGACGTCACCCAACAAAGACGCAATTAGGACTTTCGGCAAGGGGTTGCGAATGCCCGTCCAGGCATGTTGCCAACGGCGGTACATGATCGCATGACGATCGGAATTGAAGGACTATCGAGATGCAGGGAACCGTTAAGTGGTTCGACATGAAAAAGGGCTACGGATTTATCCAGCCTGATGACGGCGGCAAGGACGCCTTCGTGCACATCACAGCCGTTCAGGCTGCCGGACTGGCAAGCCTCGACGAAGGCCAGGTCGTGGAGTTTGAACTCCAGGAAGGCCGCAACGGCAAGATGTCTGCCGAAAACCTGAAGGTTGCTGGCTAATCAGCCACCCCTTTGAGGATTTGACGAATTTGCGGTCCGGACGCCCCAAGCGTCCGGGCCGTTTTCGTTTCAAGAACACGCACACCCACACCCATGACCCTGCCCCTCTTTCCCGTCAGTTCGGCCTACGCCAGCGGGACCCTGCCGCCTGAAGATGGTCATACAATTTACTTCGAGGAGTGCGGCACGCCCTCGGGGCGCCCACTGCTCTACCTGCATGGCGGGCCTGGAAGCGGTTTCTCAACGGACATAACGCAGCTTCTGGACCCCGAGCATTACCGCATCATCCTGATGGATCAACGCGGGTCCGGCCGGTCAACACCCCATGGCAGCCTCACCTGCAACACCACGACGCACCTTGTTGGTGACATTGAGCGGCTGCGCCGTCATCTCGACATTGAGGGATGGCAGGTGTTCGGCGGATCATGGGGCGCAACATTGGCCATTGCCTACGCCATGGTGCACCCGACGGCCACGTCAGCCCTGACGCTCTACGGGGTGTTCCTTGCCCGCCAGCATGAACTGGAAGCGCTCTACTTTGAGGGAGGCGTTGCTGCCTCCATATTCCCGGATGTGTTTGCTGCCTTCATGGACCCGTTGACACCGGCCCAACGCGCCAATCCAATTGACGGATACGCAGAGCTGTTTCAGTCGCCCGACGAAACCGTCAGACGGGACGCCCTCACCAGATGGACAACACTTGAGAAGGCAGTCTCCCGGCTCATCCTGGATGAAGCACAGATGTCTGCCGACCTGTCAGACCCGGACTTCGTGCTCGCCCACTCCCTGATCGAGAACCACTATTTCCGTCATCATGGCTTCATTGATGCCGATGACATTTTGCAACGCGCGGGTCAGACGCTTGCGGATACTCCCATCGACATTGTCGCATCCCGCTATGACATCGTCTGCCCGCCGCAGACCGCTTTCGACTTCGCCCGTGCCGTGCCGCACGCACGCCTCACTGTTGTTGAGGATGCCGGTCATACGTGGCGCGACCCGTCCAACACGCAGGCACTGCTTCAGGTGCTCAACGCTCACAAGGATGCCTCATGAATTCTTCCCCACCCCGCAAACCGCTATCAAAACCGGGCGCCTGGAAGGTTCACTCAGACGAGATTGTCTTTGAAACACCCTATATCCGCGCTCGTCAGCAACGGTGCGAAACCATGCGCGGCGCCATCGTCGATCCCTATCACGTGTTCGACATGCCCAACTGGGCGGCGATGCTCGCCATCACCCCTGACCTTGAGGCCGTACTGATCCACAACTATCGCCACGGGTCACAGCGGGTGATGCTGGAACTGCCCGGCGGCATGATCGATGACGATGATCCGAACACAGAGCATGCAGTGGCGCGCGAGTTACGAGAGGAAACCGGCTTTACCGCTGAAAAGATTTTCGCCCTGCCGCCCGTCCACCCCTACCCCGGCCGCTTCAGGCAGATGGCCTATCCGTTTCTGGGCATTGGGGCGGTCAAAGAGCACGATCAGGCACTGGAAGAGGACGAGGACCTGGAGGTTATCACTGTTCCCCTGGCAGAGGCATTCAGGCTGTTCGCAGATGGCAGCGCGGACGTGGCTGCCGTGCACGCTGGAATCATGCTGTCCGCCCGCCACCTGATCACCAACACGCCGGAGCTGTCCCATTTACGGGACCATGTGTAAGGCCGCGGGCATGTTTAACCGAATGTGATCAGATTTCTCCGAATTCTTCAGATTGAAAACCGCACTTTTGAGCCGTTTTTCCCGCCCACTCATACTTTCGGGTGATTGCGAAGCTCTGAGAAACCGCCACTTTCCGACGGATGCACCATCGGTGCATCCGGGGATCAAAGTGTATGGGGCGGTCATGAGTTCGAATTCCAACAGTACGTCATCAGTCAGCAGCACAGTTCGTGGCGCTTTGTTGTGCGCCGCATTAGGCACCACGGCGCTGACCGCGCTCACGGCAGCGCCTGATACAGCCCTTGCAGCCTGCTTGGCCGCAGGCCCAGCAAACACATTCAACGTGAACGATACCTTCGTACCGTTGAACTTGACCAATGACTGCCCTGCGCCGGGGGCAGCAAACACCGCAACGGTTTTGGCGGGCAGCAACATTACGAACGCCGGCGGCGCCGGCATTACATCCGGTGCATCCCAGTGGGAAATCAACAATCTGGGGACCATCAATCCCCTTGGCAACGGCATCAACTATACCGCAGCAAATGGCGTCATCACAAATTCCGGCACCATCAACGGCAACACCGCTGTGCTTTTTTTTGGTGGCAACAGCACGTTCACCAACGAAATCGGCGGTGTTGTTAACAGCAACCTAGGCAACGCCGTGTCCTTGGGCGGCACGGGGACTGTGACCAACAGGGGTGCACTCAATTCCAACGGTTTCGGGCACGGAATTTCCATCAATGCAGCCGGCGGTGTGGTCAACAATAGCGGCAGCATTACATCAGCAAACGGCCTTGGTGTGCTGGCATTCGGTGGTGGAACAGTCACCAACGCACAAGGTGCATCAATTACGTCTTCCACAGGCAGCGTTCAGTTCACGACCGCTGGCGGAACTTTCATCAACGCCGGGAACGTGACCAGTAACGTGACAACAACCGCCTTCATCGGCAGTGGTGATGGAGACATCGTCGAGCTGCAGCCAACCGGCGTTTTCAACGGAAACCTTCTGGCCAACGGTGGCAATGACACTCTGCGCTTCGGCGGGACCGGAGCGGGCACTTTCAACCTTGCTGAGATTGACACCGGGACAGACACGCTCAAGTACCAGTCATTTGAGACCTTCAGCGTCACTGGCGGCGAGTGGACGTTCAACAACACAACCACTGTCCCCTTCGCGATCAATGGCGGCACAGTCAAAGGCACCGGCACCTTCGGCGGCCTCACTGCCAATGCAGGTGGCACGCTGGCGCCGGGTAACTCCATCGGCACCCTGAACGTCGCTGGCAATGTGGTCTTTGCACCGGGCTCCATCTATCAGGTGGAAATCAACGAAAACGGCACATCTGACCAGATCGTGGCAACAGGTTCTGCAACGATCAATGGTGGCACCGTCCAGGTTCTGCCGGAAGCCGGGACATACGCAACTCCGCAGACATATACTATCCTGACGGCTGCTGGCGGCGTGGTTGGTGTATTTACCAACCTGACAGTTGCCAGCAACTTTGCCTTTTTGAACCCGACACTGGTTTATGGCGCGAACAGCGTGCAGCTAACCATTGGAGAGGCAGCTGCCTTTGGCACTGCAGCCTTCACCCGCAACCAGCAGCAGACCGCAGCCGTGCTGACCGGACTGACAGGAACAGCAACCGGCACCCTGCAGACGGCGCTCAACAATCTGACGATACAAACTGCTCCCAACGCACGCCTGGCCTTCGAAAGTCTCAGTGGTGAAATCCACGTAGCAGGCGCTTCCGCCGCTCTCCTCAACATCAACCACGTGGCCGACACCATGCGCCGCGGTGATGGGGCCTTCTCGCGCCGCGGCATCAAGACCGCCAATGCAGGCGGATACGTGCAACTGGCTCAGGCCACTCTTGGCCAGACGGCAACGGACGCAGCCGATGTGCTTGTTGCCGCAGCACCGGGTGCTGCCGCCCGCAACCTCGATGGGGCTGCGGACACGCCCTGGACCTATTGGACAACGGCCCTTGGCTCCACCGGACAGATCGACAGCGACAGCAATGGCCGCAAGACAGAGCACAATCAGATCGGCTTTGCTGCCGGTGCTGAATATCGCCTGTCCAACGACAGCTCCGCAGGCGTATCAGTCGCCTATCTGACCAATGACGCAGACCTCGGCACACAGGACATGGACCGCAATGCCTATCTGATCGGCGCCACGGGCCGCCATCAAAGCGTGTGGGGCATCGATGTTGAAGCCGCCATCGGCTATGGGTTCCAGGACGTGGATACCAGCCGCAACATCACCATCGGCAATTTCGCGGCCACCGCCAATGCCGACTACGATGCCCACTCGATCTTTGCATCTGTTGAAGCCTCAACAACCCGAACAGCAGGCCACCTCGCCTTCCGCCCGTTTGCAGGTGCGACGTATGTCTACACGGATGTGGACGGGTTCTCTGAAACCGGCGCGGGCACAGCCGGGCTGGTCAATGATGGCGAAGAGTACAGCTCCCTTGTGGGACGTCTGGGCGTAGAAGTCTCAACCCAGTTCGAGGTTGCCGGACGCCCGGTCGTTCCCAACGCCAGCGTCGCCTGGGCCCGTGAATTGGGTGACGTCACCCAGTCCAGCGACTTCACCTTCGTTGGCGGTGGCGGATCATTTGAAACATGGGCCCCTGCCCGTGGCCGCGACAGTGCCGAAATCGGCGTCGGTGTTGCTGCCCTGGTCGCTGACAATGTCAGTGCACACCTTGGCTATCAGGGAACCGTCTCCAGCAAGGATCAGGACAGCGCCGTCTCCGCTGGCCTGCGGTTCAAGTGGTAGCAGCGCCCTAGACGGCCCCACCCTTGACGGGTCGCCACATGGGATAGATCGGCGGGCACCCCTCCGGGAGGTCCGCCGGTACATCGCGCAGCTCAAACCCATAGCGCTGGTAGATGGGAATGTTCTCGGCCTTGCTCGACTCAAGGTAGGTCGGCATGCCTGCACGATCCGCCTGAGCCAACCCGGAGCGCATCAACGCACCACCCAGTCCTTTGCCTTGCCCTGCAGGCACAACACCAATCGTGAACAGATAGAAATGTGGCTCACGAGGGGTCGCCTTGTGCATGGCAGCTCCGAATGCGCGGCTGCGGCCCAGCGCACTGGGCACGCCGTTCAGAACCAGCTCCAGCGCGGTCAAAAGTGCCTGCCCGCCGGGAAGGGAGCCATGACCACCGGGCGTCATCCACATGGTGGCGCCGAGCTGATTGTCGAGATATTCGGCAAATCCGCCGGGGACGTACACATGCGTCGCCATACGGGTCATGATGCTGGTGATAAGCTTCGGCTTTTCGAGGATCCACAGCGAAATTGGATCGTCCGCAAATGCTTCGCCGATGAGCCGCCCGACAAGCTTGCTGTCTTCGGGCCCGGCGCGATGAATCAGGTGATCTTTCATTACGGCTTGTAGATATTCACCACATCCGTCGTCGTAAAGAGCGAAAAGACACCTGCCCCGCCTGACCCGCCGACAATCACGAACATGCTGCCGGCACCGGCAGAGGCAGCCCCCAGACGCGGCAACGGCAAAGAAGGCTGTGTCTGCCAGCGTCCGCCAGCCGTATCCAGGACATAGTGCTCCGAGAATGTCCGCATGGGATCATTTGACCGGCCGCCAGCCATATGGATGCGTCCACCCAGCACCCCAAAGGCTGCATCGGCACGCGGTGCCGGCAGGGCTGCTACGCTGGACCAGCGATTGGCGGACACATCAAGCTTGTGAACCAGGGACGTCACACCGCTGCCGGTCCGGCCACCCAGCGCATAGACAGCCCCATTTGCGGCCACCACCCCCAGATCGGTCCGAGGCGACGGCAGGTCAGCACCAAGATCGCGCCACTCCGACTGGAACGTGTCATAGACGAAAACGCGTGACGCATTCGGGCCTTCCCCGCCGACCACATAGAGCTTGCCATCCACCGACGCCATACCGTGGCGCGCCCGGCCCGCCGGCATGTCACTCATGCGCACCCAGACAGCATTCGCCATATCATAGCGCCACAGTTCGGCGGATGGCGTGTCAAAATCCTCCCCCGCATACCCGCCGGCGACGTAGACGCCGCCGTCAATGGCCGCCGCCATGCCAAAGCCCTGACGTCCCGTCGGCATGGTCGGCAGAGGCCGCCATATATCTCCGATGGTGTCATAGGCCATAAAGTCAGCGACCGGCCGTTCAAGCCCGGCACCACCGGCCACATAAACGGTCTCGCCGTGGGCCGCCGCCGCACCAAATGCCCGCGCCTCACCAATGGGCGTGCCCTCGGTCCATTCCGCCGCCTGTGCCGCAAAACCTGTTGCACACACAGACATGACAGCACTCACCAGCGCACCGAAACCTATCGTTCTCAAAGCAACAACCATGTGGCCAATCCAAGAAATGCGAGAAATGAAACCGCGTCCGTCAGCGCGATCAGAAAAACACTCGACGAAATGGCGGGGTCCGCCCCTGCCCGATCAAGCGCCAGGGGAATGAGAATGCCGGACAGACCGGCAAACCCCAGTGTGATGATCATGGAAACGGCGATAACGCCACTCAGCTCCCAGTCACCAAAGATGACACCAACGCCGATCCCCATCAGCAACGCAAAGACAATACCGTTGATGAACGCCACAAGCACTTCACGGGAGATGACACGTCTGACATTGAAATCAACAAGGTCCCGCGTGGCCATGGCGCGCACGGTCACCGTCATTGTCTGCGTCCCCGCATTGCCCGCCAGGGCGGCAACGACCGGCATCAGGATGGCCAGCGTCACCATCTTCTCGATGCTCACACCGAAAGCCGATATGACAACGGCGGCAATGGCTGCGGTGAACAGGTTGGCAAACAGCCAGGGGAAACGGCTGCGTGCGGTCTTGATGACCGTATCCGTCAGCGCCTCGTCCCCCACACCGGCCAGACGGCGCAGGTCTTCCCCGGCTTCTTCCTGGATGACCTCAACCACGTCATCAACGGTCACCATACCCACAAGGCGGTCGTCTTCATCGACGACGGCCGCTGACACCAGATTGTACTTTTCAAACTGGTGCGCCACTTCTTCCTGGTCCATGTCCGCCGGAATAAGGGTCTGATCCGTATCCATGATTGACCGGATCGAGACAGGGCGCTTCGTCCGCATGATGCGCGACAGCGGGACGGTTCCAATGGCGTGGAACATTTCATCTACGACGAAGATTTCGAAGAAGGTCTCCGGCAGATCATCGGCCTCACGTAAATGATCAATGGTCTGCCCGACATTCCAGTGCGGCGGGACGACAACAATGTCGCGCTGCATGAGGCGACCGGCGGTGTCTTCCTCATACTCCAGCGACCGCTCGATCTGCGCCCGGTCTTCGTCGGGCATCCGGGACAGCAAAGCCTGCTGCTCGGACTCATCCATGTCCTCAAGCAGATAGACCGCATCATCCGTATCCAGATCAGCCAGCGCCTCGGCGACCCGGCCCGGCCCGATATACTCCATCACCTCATCGCGCAGACCTTCATCAAGCTCCGACAGCGCGGCGATCTCAAGATCAGGACCAAGAATTGCCACCAGCGTGCGGCGTTCATCCGGCCTCAGGAGTTCAAGAAGTTCAGCAACATCTGACGGGTGAAGACCATCCACAGCAGACCGCACCGCCGGTGCGTCCCCGGCGTCGATCCGGTCAACCACATTGCGCACGAAATCCGGAGACAGGCCGACTTCGTCGTCCGTGGTCGGGTCCGGATCCGCTGCCCGGTTCACGTCTGGTGCGATCTTGCTCAGAGCTTTTCCACCCTCGCATCAGGCCGTACGGCGAACCGCCCGGCGCATCCGAAGTCCTGTTGCTAGCTTAACCAGTCACAACTAACCAGCCCAATTCGGCAGTTTTATGTGTGACCCGCAAGACTTAAGCACGCGCGTGCCCAGCACCAGCCCGTAGGCTGTGAACGGCAATTCAGATACTTCCTGGAGAGAAGAAAAATGGTGCGGTCGAGAAGACTCGAACTTCCACGGGTTTTACCCCACAGCGACCTCAACGCTGCGCGTCTACCAATTCCGCCACGACCGCACGGTAGGACCTGCCGGAGCCACAAACGCAGCTAAACAAAGCAGGGACCGCCGTTTAGCAAACTGCCGGGCCGGGCACAAGGGCCCATTCCGGCAGACGTCCGGCTGGTCCATTTGGGACCTAAATGCCGTCCCCATCCACAAGGCCGGGCACATGAATGCCGCATTCGTCCTTGTCGGTTCCCGCCCAGCGGCCGGACCGGTAGTCATCACCTTCTTTCACCCGATCTGTGCACGGCATGCAGCCGATGGAGAGGTAGCCGTCCTTTACCAGCGGGTGACGGGGCAGCTTGTGATCTTCGATATAGGTCTTCAGATCATCAAGGTTCCAGTTCGCCAGCGGGTTGATCTTGAACCGGCCCGGCGATCCGTCTGCATTGGCTTCCTGCTCGATCGTCGGCATGCCCTGACGCGCTCCGGTCTGGAACTGCTTGCGGCCGGTAATCGAGGCCTCGAACCCCTTGAGACCATGCGCCAGCGGCAAAACCTTGCGGAAGTGGCAGCACCCGTCCGCATCGCGCGCCCACAGGTCGCCAGCAGGATCAACTTCTGCCTCCATGCGGGGATCAGGGCCAAGCGACCGCACATCCGTCAGCCCCAGCTTGTCCTGCAGACGGTCGCGATATCTCAGCGTCTCGCCGAACAGCTTGCCCGTATTCAGGAACAGAACCGGGACCGTTGGGTCTACTTCTGACAGAAGATGCAGCAGGACTACAGCTTCAGACCCGAAGGACGAGACCATGGCGATTTTCTCGGGAAACGCCTGATGGATCATCGCGTCCAGCAGTTCAGCGCCGTCAAGGTGCCCAAACTCCCGCTGCAGCTGTTCCAGCCGCGCAGAAGTCACGGTTTGGGAATCCATCGCCTGACGCTGAACAGGCGTTGCGGTGTGTGTGTCGGCAGTCGCCTGCAATGCGGTCATGACAGCCAGCCTTTCTCATCAATGAGGGCGTTGGTACGCCTGCCAAGTTCCGGCAGCGGCACCCCCTCTTCGCGCCAGCGCAGTCGTGCGTCGGCAATTTCAGTTATGTGGTCAGCCCACTCCTCACCGAACTGGCAGCCCAGATGCGCCTTCAGGCGCCGCGCCAGACCGGGCGACGCCCCGCCCGTTGAAACAGCAAGGAGCAGTTCCCCGCGCCGCACCATGGCAGGTACGTGGAAGTCGCATAGGGGACGAACGTCTTCCGTATTCACCAGGACCTTCCTTGCCCGCGCCTCGCCTGCCAGACGCTGCTCATCGGCTTCCTCAAGGTCAGCAATGAACAGCACATCCAGTTCATCAAGCTCAGCCAGTGTCGGAAGCCGGTCCACAAGGCGCTGTCCGGCTGCCTCTGCCATTTGAGTATCGGCGCCAGGGGCAAATATCCGGACATCAGCGGCCCCCGCCTCGTCGAGCAGACGAACACGCTGCCGGGCCGCAGGGCCTGATCCAGCAACCGCTGCCTTCAGAATCTGGAGATCCAGTGAAACGGGAAACATGTCAGACGCACCCACACTCAACACTTGGTCAGGATTGAGCAATTCCGCCCAAATCCACAGGGCAGGAACGGCTTATTGTCCAAGAGTTAAGGGGTAAGAGCCTTTTGTTCAAGCAAAAGACGTGAAATGACCTAAATCACAAAATTTTATTGTGATATTTGCCTAGAAGGTATGCTGCTGAAGCACTTCCGTAATGGAAACACCCACATGCTCGCCCTGAACCACAATTTCACCGCGGGCAATCGGCTGGTTGTTCGCCAGAAGCCAGACTTCCTCGGTTTCCCCGGCATCGAGCTCAATCACAGCACCACGCCCCATCTTCAACAGCTGGTGGATAGGCATCGTGGCCTTGCCAAGAACAACGGAAATCTCAACATCAACCTTATCGATGGCGTTCATGTCTTTGGCCCAATCTGGTGGGATATGCCCTCCATAGGGCAATCCGGAGCCCCAAGGTCGCAAAACAGGGTTACCTGAACGTAAACGCACGTCAGGCCGGCCCGGCAAAAGTGATATAGAGACAGGTATGAGTCTTTCCGAACTAACGTCGTCCCGGGCCCCGGTCACCGGCCTCTACACCGATACCGCCTGCGTGGACTGGCGTATCAGTTCACAACCGGTGAACTACCCTGATGCTCTGGCCGAGATGGAAGCCCGTGCCGCAACCATAGCCGCCGGTGAGGCGCCGGAACTCGTCTGGCTGCTGGAACACCCGCCCCTCTATACCTCAGGCACCAGCACCAACCCTCAGGACCTCCTGACGCCGGACCGTTTCCCCGTCTACGAAACCGGTCGTGGCGGCCAATACACCTATCACGGGCCGGGCCAGCGCGTGGCCTATGCAATGCTGAACCTCAAGACCCGCGGCCAGGATGTCCGAGCCTTCGTTGCCGGGCTGGAAGACTGGATCATCGGCACTCTCACCCACTTCCACATCAAGGGCGAAGTACGTGACGACCGCGTGGGCGTCTGGGTCCGCAGGCCGGAACGGGGAACACAGGTCGAAGACAAGATCGCCGCCATCGGCGTGCGCGTCCGCCGGTGGGTGACACTCCACGGCATTAGCATCAACGTCGACCCCGATCTGGAGCACTTCTCCGGCATTGTGCCCTGCGGCATCCAGCAGCACGGTGTAACAAGCTTCGAGGATCTGGGGCTGACGGCTACAATGCCCGATCTCGACATTGCGCTTCGGTCGGAATTCGAACGGGTGTTCGGGCCTACCGCCAATGAAGGCGACTAACCGGGCTGGTCCAGCAGACGGATGACTTCGCTGGCCGCATCAAATTCGGCCTTGTGATGGCGCGCCCGGTCCTTAGCCTCCTCATCCTCGCCCCACTTGGCAGCCTGATAAGACTCATCGATCCTGGACACTGCAAACCCCTGATCCGCATCAAGACGGTTTTGCAGGACAGCCAACCCGATGACAGCGCTTCCCGCAATCGTCACCAGCGTGTGCAACGCGGTCACCCGGATCGGGTCCAGTGCGGCAACAAACTCACCAATACGCGCCAGGTCATCTGCTGCCTGCGTCACATGAATGATCCCATTGGTCGGTCGCAGACTGGCTTTGTGCGTGCTGCTGATCCACTCAAGCAGCGGATCCCACGCCTCTGCCTGCCGTTCGACGAGTTCGGCCGGCTCTTCAGCGCGATAGCAAACAAGATCAGAGCCCGCATATCTGGTGATCTCATCAACCGCCGGGCCATTGTCCGGCGCAACCCGGTCTATCGCTGTCGTCACAATACGGGTGCGTGGCATCGTTGAAGGGTCTATATGCCCCTCCTGCGCCGCCCACTCTGCTGCCACTGCCCTGGCAAGTCCCTCGGTCGGTACGCGAACCGCATTGCGTCCCGGCGTTTTTAGATCCCGCTCATCCAGCATCACAACAAAACCGTCTTCAGATGGTCTGCTGGTCGCGGTCTTGTAGAAGCGTTTTGAAAACCGCGCCTCTCGCTCCTTGGCTGGATTGAACTGGGCGACGAATGTCGGGCCACCCTGATTGTCGCTCATGTCTTTTCAATCCCTTCGGACTGCATTTGCCTCACCTGAGCCAGCGCCGCATCAAGCTGATCAAAATGATCAATCACCACATGCGCACCTGTTGCCTCAAGCGTCTCGACACTGTGGTAGCCCCAACTGACGCCGATGGCAGCGGCACCCGCGGCACGCGCCATCTCCATGTCATAGCTTGTGTCACCGATCATGATGGTTTCGTGCGGGTCAGCACCCACATCGCCCATGGCCAGTTGCAGCATGTGGGGGTGCGGCTTACCCGGACCGTCATCTGCGGTTCGTATACTGATGAAGTGCTCCCGAAGGCCATGCTCCTTGAGCACGTTCTCAGCCCCGCGGCGTGATTTGCCTGTAGCCACACCCAGAAGCGCATCAGTCCCGGCCAGGCGGCTGACAGCATCATGTGCACCATCATAGAGGTACTCACTGATGTTTCCGCTGGCCCGCATGCTGGAAAACACTTCCTTGTATGTCTCAGCCAGCCTGCCGTGTATGTGAGGTTCATGGTCAGGCATCAGCCGGGCGATCGCCGGCTCCAGTGAAATACCGACAACGGACAAAATCTGGTGATGCGTGGGCGGCGTGTGACCATGGGCGTCAAACGCCTGCGCCATGGCACTTGTGATCGCGTGCTGGCTGTCAACAAGCGTCCCGTCGCAATCAAATACAATAAAGGAGAGACTCATCCCTCAAGCTCCGCGAAGGGATCTTCGTCATCGGTCGGGCTTAGCCCAAGCAGATCCCACGTCTTCAGCATATGCTCCGGCAACGGAGCACTGACCGTCAGCATGTGTCCCTTTGGATGCCGGATTGTCAGCTCGCGCGCATGCAGGTGCATCCTGCGGGGGATTTCACCACCGGGATGGGCCTCCGCCCCACCATACTTGCCGTCGCCTACAATGGGCGTTCCAAGCGCCACAGCATGCGCTCTGATCTGGTGCGTTCGGCCGGTCACGGGCATGAACGCCACCCAGGCCAGCTTCTGACCGGCCTGCGACACAACCGCGTAATGGGTGATCGCATCACGGGCGTCGAAGTCATCACCTTCCGCCGCATGCACCCGCTCCCGGCCTTCAGTGCCGGCCTTGGCAAGCGCCAGGTTGATCGTACCCCGATGCGGCCGCGGAACTCCCTTGGTCAACGCCCAGTAGATTTTGCGTGTGTCATGGCGCTTGAGTGCACGGCCGAGTTTCGCCGCCGCATCCCGGGAACGGGCCAGTACCAGAACGCCTGACGTATCCTTGTCCAGCCGATGCACAAGTCGCGGCCGCTCCGGCGCATCAAATGTCAGGGAATCCAGCATGGCATCAATGTGCTTGTCCGTGCGCGACCCGCCCTGAACAGCCAGACCGGCAGGCTTGTTGATGACGATCACATCATCGTCACGGTGCAGGACAAGATCACGCAGAAACGCACCATCCTGCGTAGCCGCTTTCTTTCGTTTCGGCTTTGATTGCACAGCCCAGGAGTCTTCCGGCAACGGCGGAACCCTGACCGCCTGGCCGGCTTCTACCCGCGTTGACGCTTTGACACGACCGCCATTGACCCTCACCTGCCCTGTCCGCAGCAGCTTTTCCAGCCGGCCATGTCCAAGGCCTGGGAAACGCC
>Ga0207422_1001887_pt1 | contig 33954 bp, 30 predicted proteins | sample MarCyaLeptolynsp_FD_187757 | JGI IMG/M metagenome (GOLD analysis project Ga0207422, IMG submission 187757) | Marine cyanobacterial communities from Panama - species 1 Leptolyngbya sp. (SPAdes) | ecosystem: Environmental > Aquatic > Marine > Unclassified | place: Panama: Panama City | collected... | reverse complement strand
AGGGATGTTCTTCTCGGAGAAGTTGCCCAGAACTTTCTCTCTCACTTTCATCAAATGGTTTAGCTGATCTACTGGGTTCTTTCCATTATCCCAGAGATGTGCTTCAGGGTGACTACTGCCAATTGGTCTCGAATCGGCATCAGTGATGAAATAAAGTTGATTTTTGATTTGATCTTCAATGAGCTTATCCAGTGCTTCTTCTTCATTTACCCTATCTGGAAAATCCTGATAACCCCAAATAACTGCGGCTTTATCCCACTCACCAATACCAACATCATAGGCATTGTCCAAAGAGATTTGGTCATTTAGCAAATCTATTCTTGGATGAGGATAGTCCATTACAGAAGCTCTGTCGTTCACACTGGAAGCGTAATTGTGCATTAGCCCGATGGTATGGCCTACTTCATGTGCAGAAAGTTGCCTGAGTCGTGCTAAAGCCATTTTTAACAACTCCGGATCAGGAGTTGTACCGTTTTCATAAGGTGTCAAAAGCCCTTGCGCTATCAGGAAATCCTGACGAACCCTTAAGGAGCCCAAACTCACATGGCCCTTGATGATTTCACCTGTTCTTGGATCGGTTACAGAAGATCCATAAGACCAACCTCTTGTCGATCGGTGTACCCATTGGATAACATTATAACGGACATCCAATGGGTCAGCACCCTCTGGCATTTCTTCTACTATAAATGCATTTCTATAACCGGCAGCTTCATAAGCCTGATTCCACCAGCGTGCACCCTCTATTAAAGCTGATTTGATTGGTTCCGGAGCACCTCGATCTACATAATAGCGAATAGGTTCTACCGGGTCGCTCATTCTGGCTTTAGGATTCTTCTTTTCCAGCCTATGCCTTCTGATAAATTGCTTTTCAATGTTCTCCTGAATTGGAGTAGCATAGTCCATATAGCGAATGGAGCCATAACCCGACCGGGGATCCGCCTTTCTTGTCTCGTAATTATCGTCAGGTAGTTCAATAAAAGAGTGGTGCATTCTGACCGTCACAGCACTAGATGTAGGCGTTACACTTCTAATGAATCGACCTGTTGGTGTACCTGCAAAAGTAATTGTGGCTTCAAATTCTGAGTTTTTGGGAAAGTTCTTAAGCATGGGAGGATAGATGGCCGATCGATTGGCATCCATTCGATAGCTTCCCTGGCTTCTTAAGCGACCTGCAACACCATGAGCATCGCTCAGAAGCATTGGTGTAATGTCAATCAAAATTTTACCATCACTTTCTCCGGCAACCTTAAACCCTTGTAGTACAGACTCTGCAAAAGCTTGTTTTACAGCATTTACCTCATCTGCATTGTCAGAAATTGCCCTGTACGAATAGTTTGGTTGTACCAACATCACTTTAGGTCCAACTCGCCTGAATTCTACAATCCGTGTACTGCCTAATTGACCTCTGTCCAGGCCGATGTCGTTGGAGCCAATACCTGCCGCCAGTGAATTAACGTAAAGAAACTCAGTGTCTAGTTCCTCAATTTCTAACCAGACTTTGCCAGTCTTCTCATCCCAGTAATAGTCAAAGTACCCTTCTTTTTTAGTCATTCCTTCGGTTAGTTGAGAAATAGTCTTCTGAGCGAAGGCAACCGAGGTAAAAAGGCAAAGCAGTATTGCGATAATTGATTTTTTCAGCATTTCTTTCACAGGTTATAATTATCTGATGCCATCAATATAAGAAGTCTTTGCAAACACAACCATACAATTATATTTGTGAGGTTACTAAATCAAAACTTAGACTTATGTTTTCGAGAAAATCCCTTTTGACACTGAGCCTTATGTGTTTAGTGTCATTGGCTTTTGCCCAGAAAAAGCCACTTACTCACGATGTTTATGATGATTGGAAAAGCTTGACATCTGTTAACATCAGTAGTGATGGTGTTTGGGCTGGCTATCGTATTAATCCACAAGTGGGTGATGCTGTGTTAGAATTGAAAAACCTCAATACCAATGAATCCATCACAGTGGATAGAGTCTCACGATATTCTTTTTCTGCCAATGGTCAGTATGTGGCGGCTGAAATTAAGCCAGCATACCTCGATACCAGAGCGATGAAACTGAAGAAGACCGCGGCCAGTAAAATGCCAAAGGACTCACTTTATATCATAAACCTCAATTCTGGTGATATTAAGAAAGTGGCGAGAGTCAAAAGCTATCAGTTGCCAAGTGAATCAGAAGAGTGGATGGCCTGGATTCATGAGAAGCCCTTGAAAAGTGCTAAGAAGAAGACAGCCAAGAAGGATGATGACAAAGAAAAAGAGGAGCCTGTAGTGGAGGGTAAGAAAAAGAAGAGAAGAAATAAGAAGAAAGAAACTCCTAAAGCGGAAGAGAAAAAGGAGCCAGAAGCTCCTAAAGACCCTCGTGCTAAGTCAAAAGGAACAGAATTAGTACTCTATAACTTGAAAACCGGTGAGTCAAAAAGTATTCCATGGGTAATGGAGTATAAGCTCACCGATAAAGGAAATCACTTATTCTTTGAATATGATAAAGTAGACTCTTTGAATCCTTCGGGTATTCATGCGATGAATACAGCTACAGGTGATTTAGTGACCTTGAGTGAAAGAATGACAGATTATAAGAAAATGTCTACTGATGAAGAAGGAAACCAAATTGCCTTCTTCGCTTCTGCGAATAAAAAAGGTGACGACCATAAGTATTTTAGTGTGATGCACTGGAGTGTGGGGAATGCTAGTGCCAGTATTGTAGCAGATACAACTTCTGCTGGTATTCCGGAAAACTGGATGGTAAGTGGCAATAGCAACATAAGGTTCTCTGAGTCTGGTGAGCGACTTTACTTTGGTACGGCTCCAAGGCCATTTGAATATGCTTATGAAGCGGATACCACATTGCTGAAGGATGATCGCCCCGATGTGGACGTTTGGTCTTATAATGATCCTTACATTCAGCCTATGCAGAAGCTTCAGGCGGGCAGAGAAAAGAACAGGTCTTATGATGTAGTCCTGAATACTAAAACTGGCAAGCTTGTGCAATTGGCTGGTCCAGATTTAGAATCCATTACCATTGACTATAGAAGTGATCGTGACTTTGTTCTGGCAATGAACGATCAGCCTTATCGTACTCAAATGACTTGGGATACTCAGATGCCAAGGGATTTTTATAAAGTGAGTACCGTGACCGGAGAGGCAGAGTTGCTGATTAAAGGAGCAAAAGGCTTTCCATCCTTGTCTCCGGGAGGGAACTACCTGACCTGGCACAATCCTGAAGATGGTGATTACTATATGATGTCAGTGGCCACAGGAGATATCAAAAATTTGACGGCTGGAATGAGCGTTTCTTTCTCAAATGAATTGCATGATTCACCATCACTTGCCAGACAATATGGTGGTCCAGGATGGGCCGATGACGATGCGGCTTTCTTCCTTTACGATCGCTACGATATTTGGAGATTCGATCCTAAGGGAGGTGATCCAGTAAACGTGACCAATGGCTATGGTCGTGAGAATAAGATCACAATGCGATATACTCGCCTAGACAGAGAAGCGAGAACTATCCCCGAAGGTACTGCAACCTTATCTGCTTTCAATGAATGGACAAAGGCCTCTGGGTTTGTGACGGCAGATATGATGGGTTCTGCCAATCCGAAAATGGTTGTTATGGAAGACATGAGTATCTATGGCCTGATTAAGGCAAAAGATGCTGATCGTGTACTCGTTAGAAAGTCAACCTATGAGGAATATGGCGAGCTATATGCCGCAAATAGTGTGGATATGTCTGGTCTCAAGAAACTGAGTGATGTCGGTGCTCAGGAAGCTCCATATAATTGGGGCACAGCTGAGTTGATCGAGTTCGATAATACTTATGATGGAGAAACCATGCAGGCTATACTCTACAAGCCTGAGAATTTTGATCCAAATAAGAAGTATCCAATGATTGTGTACTTCTATGAGCGTAGGTCAAATTCATTACATAGTCACCCAAGCCCTGCACCAAGTGCCAGTACGGTCAACATTCCTTACTACGTGAGTAACGACTACCTATTACTTGTTCCGGATATTAAGTACGAACTGGGACACCCAGGAAGAAGTGCAATGAATCATGTGGTTCCTGCTACTAAGGCTGTTATGGCCATGGGCTTTGTGGATGAAGATAACATGGCCATCCAGGGTCAGAGCTGGGGTGGATATCAGGTGGCTCATATGGTAACCAGAACTAACCTTTACAAGGCTGCAGGTGCAGGTGCTCCTGTTGTGAATATGACTTCTGCTTATGGCGGTGTAAGATGGGGTAGTGGAATGAGCCGTATGTTCCAGTATGAGAAAACACAAAGTAGATTGGGAGCTACGCTTTGGGATAGACCTGATCTTTATATAGAGAACTCTCCATTGTTCAAAGTACCAGATATTGAAACGCCACTTTTCATTATGCACAACGATGCTGATGGTGCTGTGCCTTGGTATCAGGGGATTGAGTTCTACATGTCACTCAGAAGGCTTCAGAAGCCGGCATGGATGGTATCGTATAATGATGAAGCGCACAACCTAAGGAGAAGAAAGAACCGCAAGGACCTTTCGATCCGAATGGCTCAATTCTTCAATCATTACCTTAAAGGGGAACCAATGCCAGAGTGGATGGCCTATGGTTTGCCGGCTAAGCTCAAGGGTAGAACATTACGCTACGACCTAGTAGATGAGTCTAAGGAGAAAGTGGAAGAGGGCGAGAGTCTTAAACTTGAGAAGACAAAAGGCGGACAAAATTGATCTCATACTTAGTAGATATGTAACTTTCAAAGCCCCGACTTGCCGGGGCTTTTTGCTGTCAGAACATTGCCAAGGTTTCATATAGAGTTAGCTGGTATTGTTTGAGGAGGACTAAAACATTCAAGCGGACATTGATACCTTAATATTACCGTTAATCAAGTTCGATAATTTATTTATGCATCATTGTTGCATAAATGATTAAGGTTTCCATACTTGCATCATTGTTGCATAAATGAAAGCTAGATGTTGCATGCCCAAAATTTAACTAAAGAGTATTCAGGCATTCGTGCACTTGATAACCTCAGTCTTAGTATTGATGCTGGGGATATCTATTGTTTACTTGGAGCAAATGGTGCGGGCAAATCTACGACCATCAACCTGTTTCTGAACTTTATTCACCCCACATCAGGTAAGGCAGTTGTGGATCAAATGGATGTAGCAGAGGAACCTCTAAAAACCAAGGAGGTGATAGCCTACATCCCTGAGAACCTTAACCTATATGGCGAGCTTACGGGTTTGGAGAACCTCGAATACTTCGTGGGCTTGTCTGGGAAGAGGTATGAAAAGGAAGAGTTGATTGATTTTTTACAACAGGCTGGGCTTCAGGAAGCTGCGCACCGCCAAAGGGTCAAAACCTTTTCAAAAGGAATGCGGCAAAAAGTAGGCATTGCCATGGCTATGGCGAAAAAAGCAAAGGTTTTGCTTTTGGATGAACCTACATCTGGACTCGATCCTCAAGCTAGTAATGAATTCTCGAAGCTTCTGGTAAGTCTTAGCGAACTGAACGTGGCAACACTGATGGCCACACATGATCTATTCAGAGCAAAGGAGACAGGCACAGATATCGGTATTATGAAGGCAGGTAAGTTGGTTGAGCAGCTTTCAACAAAGGATATCGGTCATAGTGATTTAGAAAGGTTGTACTTGAACCATATGAACAACTAGATATGATTCTGAGGATAGCCAAAAAAGAAATAACAGAAATGTTCCGATCGGGTCAGTTTAAATGGATCTTCGGAATAGTTATTCTGCTCAGTGTGGTTGCTCTTTTTGTGAGTCAGAAACAGTGGCATGAGAAACATATTCAGCGCGAAGAAGCCGATAAGAACGCCCGAACGCTTTGGCTGGCACAAGGTGCTACTAACCCTCACAGTGCCGCACATTATGGGACATTTGCTTTTAAACCGCAGTTTCCACTGTCTCTAATTGACCCGGGTGTAGAAAAGTACACAGGGGTGTCAATTTTCTTGGAGGCGCACACTCGAAACGAAGCAGATAATGTTGCTGCTGCGGATCAAACTGGGCTATCACGTTTTGGGGATTTGACCCCAGACTTTCTGTTGCTGTTCATAATGCCCCTGGTCATTATTGCTTTAGGACATCAGTCAATTACTAAAGAAAAAGAAAATGGAACGATTAGGATAATCAAGGCCCAAGGGGTCAGTGGTTTGAAACTCGTTTTGGGCAAATGGTTGGGTAATTACCTGCCCATAGCCTTTTTAACTACAATACTTTTCCTTCTGGCCTCAGTTATGATTGTCAATTTCAGTTGGAAATTTCTGCTAATGATGTGGTTGGTGTATATGATGTATTTTGCCATCATTAATAGTATCACCTTGGTCGTTTCCTCATTTTCGGCTAAGTCGGGTATTTCTCTAGTTACACTCATAGTAGTTTGGATTGTAAGCTGCCTGGCGGTCCCTAAGATCGCCAGCAGCTACACCAATGAGAAGTATCCTTACCCAACAAGACAGGAGTTTGAAGAGGCAGTTGCCTTAGACAAGAAGACAGGTATTGACGGACATGATCCGTGGAATGAGGCCTCAAAAAAATTAGAAGAAGAAACTTTAGCAGCCTATCAGGTCAGCAATCTGCAGGATTTGCCCTTTAATTTTGATGCGTTTAGAATGCAAAAAGGAGAGGAGCATGAAGCTGAAATATATTACAAGCATAATGAACTGTTGAGAGAGGTCCATCTCAAGCAAACTCAGGTTTACAAGAATTTAGCTTTTCTTTCGCCCTTTTTGCCTACCCGTTTTATTTCCATGGCATTGGCGAGTACAGATTATACTACACATTGGAACTTTGCTGATGAGGCAGAGAAACACCGCGTGGAGATGCAAAGGGTATTGAATAAAAATTTTGCCGAGAATTCTAAGTTGGGAGAATGGAGCTATCAGGCAGATGCCTCCCTTTTATCAGAAGTACCTGATTTTCATTTTGAAGCGCCTGATTTTGGAACCGTCATGCAATCCGGAATGAGCAATCTTATGATCCTGACGGGTTGGCTGATTGCTTCATTAGCCCTGGTCTTTTACACTTCAAAGCGCATTTAGGATGTTTAGCCAAAACGTTCGTCAGGAGATTAAGTTGATGAGCCGCAACAGTTGGCTATTGTGCCTGATTTTGGCCTTGGTAGTGCTTTGCTTTTATGCTGGTCATAATGGTAAAAATCATTTTTATAGAAGGCAGACTGACCAGGAAAAAGCAATAAGAGGCCAAGTTGAAAAAGAACAAAGGGTTTTTGAAGCCGCTCAGGCGCTAGACCAGGGTAAGGAGCACCCAAATGCATTCAGACTTTCTCCCATGAACTATTCTATGGCTACCGGAAGTCTGGCCACTATGGCTGCAAGTGAAATGAGTATGTTGTCGATTGGGCAGAGCGATTTATATACGCATCAATTGTCCATATCTTCTCGCCAGGACCTAGCAACATTGAGCTATAACGAGCTAAATAATCCGGTCCAACTACTATTCGGGAAATTCGATCTGACATTTGTCATAGGTTATCTGGTTCCTCTTCTGATCATTGCTTTCACCTATAATTTACGGACAGAAGAACTGGAGTCTGGAAGATTAAAGCTCTTGGCCTCGAATCCAGTGAAGATCAATTTTTGGCTACTTCAGCGCTTCGTCATTCGTTACTGTACTTTGGCCATTATCCTCACCATAGTTTTGATAGGCGTTATCTGGTGGATTGGCATTGGATTTCAAAGTAGTCTGTTGAGATACTTCTTCCTCATTTATGGCTATTTAGCCTTTTGGTTTGCCCTTTCTTTTCTAATGAATGTCCTGGGGTATTCCTCTGCCAGAAATGCAGTGTCACTCCTTTCGCTATGGATTGTTCTGGTGCTATTGGTTCCCACAATTATTAATCAGACCGCTAGTACAGCTTATCCAATGCCTTCTCGTGTGACTTTACTCAATGAGATAAGAAGTACCAAGAAAGCATTAAAAGATCAACAAGATAAGGTACTGGATGAATATTTGAGAAACCATCCGGAGCTAATAAGAAATGAAGGCGAGAATGCTTATGCTTACTGGCAGGGTTTCTTTGCCAGTCAAGAAATGGCAGAAAAAGCGCTTTCTCCATTAATTGAAAAATTTGATCAACAGGTGGTTAAGCAACAGAAATGGGTGGACGCCTGGGGGTATTTGAGTCCTGCAATCCTTTTTCAAGCAGGAGCTACGCAACTGGCAGGAACATCTTCAGTTGATTACAACCGGTTCAAATCAAAAGTAAAGGACTTCAGTATTGAATGGAGAACCTACTTTTTGCCATATGTCTTCGACAATAACATGCTAAAACTGGGTGATTTATCCGGGTTACCAAAGTTTGAGCATGAGATAGTTTCAGATCCTAAGGATGTATTTATTCCGCTATTGGTCCTGATAGCTCTTTCTATGCTAATGGTAATGGGAGGATTAATGATGGAGAGGAAAAAACAGCTTATTCCATTCGCTTAAGATGAGACGACTTTTTACACTGATGATTGTTTTTGTCTTAGGAACTGTTAAGACTCTGGCTCAGAACAATGAGGGTAATTTTCCGCCTCCCGAGATCCCACTGGAAATAAGGGCCATTAAGGTAACTTCTGCTATTAAGGTTGATGGATTGTTGAACGAGACAGACTGGCAACGGGCCAGCCCGATCACAGATTTCTTTAAGATGGAACCGCGCCAGGGAGGGGATTATAAATTTCGAACAACAGTGCGCGTATTGTTCGATGAGAAAAACTTATACATAGGAGCTTTCTGTCAGGACTCTTTGGGTAGGAAGGGGATAAGAGTACAGGACTTAAGAAGAGACTTTAACTGGAATGAAAATGACATATTCGCTGTGCAACTGGACCCTCAGAACCTCAAACAGTTTGCCGTTTCGTTTCAAACAACTCCATTCGGCAACCAGAGAGATTTGCAAAACTTTAACGATCAGGTAACCGACAATGACTGGAATGCACTTTGGACCGTGAGAACCAGCCAAACGGAAGATGGTTACTATGCCGAGTTTGCCATACCGTTTAAATCACTGAGGTATGATGCCGCTATCGGACAAGAGGTCGCTTGGGGTATCACTTTTAACCGTTTGGCCCGGAGAGAGTATGAACAAACAGTTTTTCCGGCTATTCCACAGTCCTTTTCGCCATATAGGATGACTTATGCAGCTAAATTAACGGGCCTTGAGTTGCCTACACCCAGTGCCAATGTGAGAGTTGAACCCTACACCCTTTATCAATATGAAGAGCAGAATACAGGCGAGAGTCCGTCTGAAGGTGACTTTAAAATTGGAGGCGATGTAAAGTGGGCAGTAAACCCAAATACGGTGGTAGACTTGACATTCAATACAGATTTTGCCCAGGCAGATGTTGACAGAGCGGTAAATAACTTAGAGCGTTTCAACATTTTCTTTCCAGAGAGACGGCAGTTTTTTCTGGAAAACTCTGGCATATGGGCTGGCGGAAGGCAAACATCCATCAGGCCATTTTTTAGTAGAAGAATTGGCCTTCAGGGAAACTTTAATTCGGCTACTGCACCCATAGATGCGGGCATGCGCTTTACCCTCAGGGACGAAAAAAAGGCCATAGCTGGTTTATATATGCGTCAGGCCGAGACGAGCAGTTCGGCTGCGGCCAACTTTGCTGTAGCCCGCTATTTAAAGAATTATGGAAGGGAGAATAACATTGGTGTTATGTTCACTCATCGACTAGATGAGCCTTCTAATTCCCTGGCCTTAAGCCGCCAAAACAACAGCACCATTACCATAGATGGGTTGATAAGACCATCAAGCATATGGTCCATAAATTATCTGGCAAGTGCCTCCATAGATCATGAATTGAATAAGGCAGGTTTTGCAGGGCGTATCTTCGCAGGTCGATCCGCTAATAATTCATATTGGGGATGGGTGACGGAAATGACGACACCAAATTATAATCCGGCTATGGGTTTTGTGAGACAAACGAATGTGATTCGACACAATCCTGGTGGCTATTGGATTTTGAGGCCTAAGAAGTTACCCTGGATCAGACGATGGGACCCTGGGCTATTTGTGAACTACTATCATGATGCAAGTGATCCGGGTAGTTTCCAACAAGCAAACCTATGGCTGTTTCCGATATGGATTTTCTTTACAGATGGTAGTTTTCTGTCCTATTCCATATTCCCAACCTGGCAGAATATCAATTTTAATTTTGCACCCCTTGGTATTCAAATAGGTCAGGATGATTACTTCTATACGAGACATGAGGTACGTTTTAATACCGACCAGTCAAAGAAATGGTCAGTGAGTGGCGGCTATGAATGGGGAGAGTTCTACAATGGAAGACGGCAAACAGTAAACTCGGGAATCCGAATTGCACCTGATCCCCATGTGGCATTCACTTTTGATCATGAATACAACAGGCTTCGAAACTTGGGAGAGACGGAGGAGAACCTTGAGACGCACCTGAGCACAGTAGGTGCCAGATTCGCAGCTAACCCGAGGCTACAGTTATCGACATTCTATCAGTACAACACTTTTGATGAGCAGGGCAGGTGGAATGTGAGATTGAGTTGGGAGTATCAGCCTCTGTCGTTTATCTATTTGGTATTTAATAATACGCAAATCAGTGGCTTGGAAAACCCATTCGAGGAGCAACAGTTTATAGCGAAATTGACATTTCTAAAGCAGTTTTAATTATGGGCAGGATGGAATAGTCTTCTCTGGTTGGGGCCAAACATGTATTGATAAAATGCTTGGGAGGCTAATAGACTGACATCCGCGCCTAGAACGCCAGACTTAGTAACGGGTCTGGCGTTTGTCTTCCTGACGACCAGAAATCGAGTATGGCGGAATACAATTGAATTATATCTTTGGGAGAGATGTTCGTTACTGGATAACATAAAGAAATGAACTTGACCAAAACCGCTTTCTTAAGCCTTACCCTGATTTTTTCATTTATTCAGCTCAGTGCTCAGTCCGATGACAAAGCACAACAAATAGTTGATAGAGCCATCGAAGTTAGTGGAGGAGAACGTTTTATGAAATCTGAAGTGTCATTCACCTTTAGAGGTAAGCGGCACTTTGTAGATCAAAATGATAAAAATTTCTACTACAGTCGAACCTTCTCAGAAAATGGTGATTCTATAAAAGATGAGCTGGATAATGGTATTTTCAAAAGATACGTCAACGGTGAAGATTCTGGAAAGTCAAAGAGACAACTGAGTCGAGCATTTGAAGATGTAAACTCGGTCTCGTACTTCGCTTTGCTACCGTATAAGTTAAATGATGGTGCAGTGATTAAACAGTATGTAGGAGAAATAGAGATTAAAGGGAAGCTTTATGACAAGGTTAAGGTCACCTTTGAAGGAGAGGGCTCAGGCGATAGCCCCGATAATATATTCTATTACTGGTTCAATAGAGCAACTGGCTTTATGGATTATCTAGGCTACACCAAAGGTGGCTTTAGGTTTCGTGCAGCCTATAACCAACGTGTTGTCAATGGCGTTAGGCTTGCCGATTATGTCAACTATTCAGGAGGTGTCTATACAGCCAATGCCCTAGAAGAATACGACCAATTGTACAATGCGGATAAGCTAAAAGAACTCTCTAGAATTGTACTGGAGGATGTAGAAGTGAAATTGAAAGATTAGTCTTTCTCGTCAAAGAACCACATATCACATCGGTCTTGATTCCATGACCTCAAATCCCTTTCATATTGATCTAGGAATAAGTTGATAGCGGCTGCCCCGAAAATTTCTGCCTTATTGTTTTCTTTGATGGACGGTTGTCTATTGGAGTCCGCAATAAGGAGATATGGTACCGTCATACTTGCAAGCCTCGATTTCCAGTTAATCAGTTCTTTAGAACCCTCAGGATACTTTAATATGATCATGTTTTCGCAGCTTTATTGAGTTCTTCCAGTAGGTCTGGATGTTGCTTTACTAAGTCTTTCATTTGATCAATAGTAAACTTGGGCGTAATGTGCTGGGGGCAATTCCAGTCAAAACCTTTGATATGGAAGACAATGATCCGTTCTACTTTGGCTTTGTAGCTTGGATCAGTCAGTATCTCCAAAAGATCAGGGTTGCGTTCTGGTTCAAGAACCTCAGTCTCTGCCCAGATTTTCAATCGTGTTCTGGTGGAATAATCCATCAGGAACAACATGGCTTTTTTTGAAGCTTTTAGATTTCCTGTACTGATGTACTGCATATTGCCACTGAAGTCGGCATAAGCAAGTGCCTGCGAGTCAATTACTTTTAGAAAACCTGTAGGTCCACCACGAAACTGTACATAAGGCCAGCCATTTTCACCAACGGTCGATATATAGAACCCATGTTGTTGATCGATGAATCCCATTTCCCTGTGGGAAAGCTTGAATTGATCTTGTTCCTCTCTGCGTGCATAAGAAGCCCTTGATCCTCTGGCCTCTTGTTCGGCCTTAACGCTATCAGTAAATGCGAAATTCGTAAAGTTTTTTGCCATGATATTGTCTTATCAAACGTGCTATGATAAAACTAAATGGAAGGCAGAAAAATTCAATTATTCAATGTGGATATCGTATTTAATGAGAAGGCCGGGTAAACCTGCTAGGGAGAACCTGGCTTTGCCTACCTGGTTAATGGTTGGGTCCAGGTGATATCCAATAGCTGTTCGAAAATCCGTTTTGGTTAGGTTGGTGTTTTCGAAAACAGCACCTGATAGGTCGGAGTTATCGAATTGGGCTTGAGTCAGATCCGATTCTACAAAGTCTACCTCTTTAAGGCTACAACTTTGGAATAAAGTCTTTTTGAGTGAAAGTTGATAAAAGGAGGAGAGGTCAAGTTGACAACGCTCAAAACGCATTTCGAGTAAGAATGGATTGCAACGATCAAAATGAAGTCCTAGTAGCTTACAGCCTTGAAAGCTTACTGTTTTAAAACTTGTGGAAAGTATTTTTGCTGAGGTAAGGTCACAGTCTTTGAAATTACATTCCAGGAAGCTAAGGTTGGAGAGATCAATATTCGAAAAGCTACAACCTACAAAATCACAGTATTCATAATCAGCATGCTGAAACTTCTCAGAAGAAAAGTCTGCTCCCTTAAATTCTTCATTCTCTATCACCTCTTTCATACAGTGCTGTTTTTCAATTTAATAGGAAGAAAGATAGACAATTCAGAATCTGGATTTTCAGGCCCTTTATAACCTTGCGGATAATGTTCAAAGTGATCTCGATTGTCTATTTCATAAATAGAATTGGGCAACCAGGTGCTATAAATATATTCGAAGCTTACCTGTATATTACGTTTGCCTCCTCGATGAATGAATCTGGCATAGGTGCCACCTGATAGCTCATAGGTCACCATATCTTGGGGTATTCTGTCTACCGCACTGACTTCTACGGCTGCCCATTTATCAATCATTGCGTTGGCAGAGAATAGAGTCGGATCGAACTCTTTGTAACCACTGATGCCAAACCGGCCATTATCCAGACTATCGTCAATTTCATGTTGCCTTCTCATAAACACCTGCCAGAGCATAGGAATATTATTCTGTACCAAAGAAGTTTGGCAGTGTATTCCTATAAGTTTCCGCTTTGGTTCGGTAAGTATTGTTGGTTCTAATGAAACGTTCTGGTGAAGATGCTCTATTCTTTCGGCCGATAGGCTGTTACGCCTGTGTGCTAAGATATTGATGCCATTCTTGCGATATTCATTTGGACTAAGTCCATAGACTCCTTTAAACGATCGTGTAAATGATTCTTGTGAGTCAAACTGATAGTCAGAGGCAATCTGACCAATCTTCTCAGTTGAGTTGATCAGATCATATGCAGCTTGTGTTATCCTTCGTCTTCGGATATAGTCGCCCACCTTATTTCCAGTAGCAGATTTAAAGGCTCTGGAAAAGTGATACTTGGAAAGACATGCAGCATCTGCTACTGTTTCCAAGGACAAGGGATTTTGAAGGTTTGCCTCTATATAGGCAATCGACTTTTCAACACTACTGCTATTCATGGGATTTAATTACAAAGCAATGATAGCCGGAATTCCCAAGAAACTTTTGATAGTTATTGCTGTATTTAAGTGATCATTCACTTGTAGAATTTGTCTGTTTACTCAGTTCAGTGTAACCAAACACCAGGCTAGCTCCGCAGATCAGTCCTAGTAGATACTCACTGGTGCCTTTGCCTGTTGCAATAGCATACACACCAGCGGCTATTCCTAGAATACCAATGACTAGGAGAATATACTTTGTGTTTTTCATAGCTGTTAGATTATCGCATCTGATCAAGCACTTTAGTGCTCACCCAATAGATGTCATTATAACTGGTATAAAAGAGGTACTTGCCATCTTTTGTGACGAAAGGACAATAGTCTGGACCTCTGGAGTTTATGGGCCTACCAAGATTTTTAGAGGGGAGCCAATTGCCATCCTCATCCTTGAAACTGATGTATAGATCTATACTGCCTGTGCCATCTTCTCTTCCTCTGGAAGTGAAAATGAGGTAGGATTCATCAGGTGCTATAAAAGCATCAGCCTCGTAGGCATCTGTATTTATTGCATCACTCAACCTAACCGGTTCTTCCCAGCCGTCTTCCGTGGCTTGTGCTCTGTAAATATCATAGTTACTGTCCGAGTCAGTCTCCTTATTTGATGAAAAGTACATGCTACCGTCTTCTGTGAAAGAGATATAGTACTCATTCTTATCTGAATTGATTTGAGGCCCAGCATTGATGGGGTCTGACCAGCCGTCAGTTTCTTTTTGAATATACCAGATATCATGATTGGGGGGAACCTCACGATCATCTTTTGGTTTACGGGAAATGAAGTAAAGACGCTGTTCATCATTAGATAGAAAGGGGTCGTTAAAGCCATAATCAGGGTGTTTGAGTAGGACCTCAAACGGAGTCCATTGACCATTAATAGATTGACTGAACTGAATCTCATGTCGTGCTGATGGTCCTGTGGCGAAGTAAAATGACTTACCATCCTTAGAAAAAACAGAGCCGAATTCAATTGTGTCACGCTTGGAAATAAAGCCAGACATAAACATCTCTGGGGTATTTCCTGGAGGAGTTTGTCCAAAGTATTGATCATCCTTGGCTTCACAACCACAAAAGATGAGCGCAAGTAGGAATAGGTTAAGTTTATTCATTTGTTGAGGTTTTGACCATCCACGGTGTGAGTTAACCGCTTACAGCATTATTAAAAATAAGACTTAAAACTGTAAACTTTGAATATCAGGAATCGTTACATAAGTAGGTTGATAGTAATACTATCATATAGATAAGTAAGACAATCAAGTGTGGGTACCGGAAGGTACGATCTTTGATTTAAAAAGTAGAGTTAGTTGTTGATGGATGAAGTGAAGATTCAATAAATCCTTTCGGATTACCCACACTACTTAATTGCTAGTTTTTAGTTAAACAAAAAGGGGAGCTTAAGCTCCCCTTTATTGTTGATAAAGATGTTTGAACCGAATGTCAGCGTTTGATGACGGTTTTCAAGTTTGTTAGTTTTTAGACTTCTCTTTGAGTGTTTTATTCTTTTCCTTCAGTTTTACCTCTTTCACTTTCGGGATTTCCTTTAAGGCTGCCTTGGGTTTAACTTTAATTGCCATTGGCTTCTCTTTTACACTCTCTGGTTTCTCTTTGATTTCCTTAATTTTTGGAACTTCAACGATTTCAAATACTTCCGGTACCTCCTTAAGTTCAGGGACTTCCACTTTTTCGTCTAGTTCCTCATTTTGATTTTCCGGTTTAGATGGAGGAAGAACTTTCTTAATAACCGGAGCTTTGTATTCCAGCCATGTACCTTTGGAGCTCGGTTGTGTTTTATAGTGCGCTCTCGTAACAATATTTAACTGATAGGTATACTGTCCGTAGTGTACTGCATTTTTGTAGAGTCTTGATTTATAGAAATGATGAATGTCATTTGGTTGTAAAGACTTGACCTGACTATTCTCAACCCTCTTCCCGTCTATCCAAACACCATATTTTTCTGTATTTAGAAAATCTTCGAGCATCTCATCATCTACGTAAGAGGGAGGTGGAGGAGGAAGGTAAAACTCGGGGCTCGAGGCCTTGTCCATAAAGCGCTCTTTTTCGCTTTGGCTGAGTTCTTTAAATTTCTTTTCAACTGTATTGCCATTTTCATCCTTAAATCTGACTTTATCAACTTTAATTGGTGGCGGAGGCAATAATTGTTGTGTAGGCTTTTTCTTCTTGATGGTGTCTTGAAGGGACTCCTCCAATGTTATCGTTGGATTCAAGTCAATAGATAATTGAGCGTCAGCCTTAAGTTCCAACTTTGTATCAAGGTCAATCTTTGGGTTTAGATCTAACTCTATTTCCAACTTGGCTTCTTGGGCTACAAGACGGGTCTCTCCGCCCAGCCAAAAGGTGCAGGCTATGATGCCAGCAGCTGCAACCTGCTTGATCATAGACTTGAGTTTGTTTGTGTTTTTAGTCATCATATTTAATCGTTTTTTAGTAAAACCGTAATTCAGATTACTAGCAAGAACAGGGGTGAGGGCTAACTGCTTGCGGGTAATGTCGAGTAATATTTTTTGATACTCATAAGCTGAGCTTTGGCGTTTCAAGACATGTTGATCGGCCAAAAATTCATGATTGAGTTTGATGGCTTTTTTAATAAAGTAGATAAAGGGGTTGAACCAGAGTAAGCATTGTAAAAACTCCATATAGATAATATCATAGCTATGCTTTTGTGTGATGTGATGCTTCTCATGTTCAATGATCTCTTCAGGTAAATTGCCCTGTTCAAAACGTGTCTTGTTCGTGTACATTAAATTCAAAAAGCTGAATGAGGCTCTTATGTCTTCTCTCAAGACAATTTTTATCCCCTTTTCGGAAATAATATGTGCTTTGTTTTTTAGTCTGATAATGGTGAGGAGGTTACGAGAAAACCTGATTAAGAAGAGGGTTGTAATCAGTCCATAAATACTCCGAAGCACTGTCTCCCATGGTATGCTAATAGCATTAGCTGATTCATTTGGAGCTTGTGAGTGAAGTGATGGGTAACTTACTGATTCAGCATCGATTGGGATGTTATATGTCTGAGCCTTTTGAGTTGCTGGTACCTCAATAACTTTGGTCTTGACTACTGTTAGTGGAACTATCAGAGCGATGGCTACTATGGCAAGCAGGAAAAAGCGGTTGAAACGAAAGAGTCTGTCATTCTCCAAGACTCCGTAATAGAAGAGCAATAAAAGGCCTGAACAACCAATAAACTTGAGTAGGTAGATCATCATTTTTTTCTCTTGTTTACTTGTGCTTCAACTATTTTTTGGAGTTCCTCCAATTGATCATCAGTAAGGTTCTTTTCCGAAGCGAAAAATGATGCGAATTGAGAGACAGAGTCATTGAAAAAGTTTTTAATCACTCCGCTGAAATGCTTTGAGAAATATTCATCCTTCTTGAGGATAGGGTAGTACTCTCTGACATTTCCATATTTTTTAAAACCTATGACCCCTTTGTCCTGGAGTCGCTTCAATAAGGTGGCAATAGTCGTTGAGGCTGGTTTTGGATCGGGGTAGGCTTCTATAAGATCTTTCATAAATGAAGGTCCTATTTGCCACAAGTATTGCATCAACTGTTCTTCAGACTTTGGTAAGTTCATTCTACTTTTGTCAAATGTATTCTACAAATGTAGAAATACAATTTAAAACTACAATGTTAGTTTTAAATTTTTTTGAAAGAACTATGTCCAGAGAAGTAAGCAGTGGCCGAAGAAAACTCTCAATTGTTGGATTGGGGCTGTTCAGTAATAATTTTTTCTCTTTCGGTATTTATCCAGGTTTTGAGCGATGCTATTTGTTCCTTGTCAAGTCTCGCCTCATGGTGCATTCTTACATAGCCGGGTAGTGGCATGTGACCTTCTTCGACCTCCTCGATCATTTCTTCAAGTTTATGGTCTCTACGTCTGGCGGAATAAGTGGCCCATTTGGAGAAATTTAATTCATCTCGTCCGTGCTCAATGTGCTCTGCAATGCGCCAGCTTATCGGAGCCACACTGGCATACCAGGGATAGCGCGGTTGGTCTGAGTGACAATCGTAGCATGCTGATTTAAGTAAGGTAGCTATAGGGCCTTCGATCTCGAGGGTATTAATGATATCATTGTCGTTCACAGCTTCATGAACCCGTTCTGGGCGATTGATAAACTGTATTATAATGAGCGAGACTAAAACTACTCCAAAGATGTATTTGAGTATTTTTTTCATAGGCCTGATTTGATATTAATTTATGCAAACCGGACAAACAAAAAAAGCTCGGTGACCAACCGAGCTTTCTTGTTTAATAATTGGGTTTATGCTAGCAACCTCCCCAAACTCTTCTCCTTGAAGATGAATAGGTAAATGTAGTAACCATTACTCCATTTTCGTAGGTTACGGAGAAACAAGCAGTTTCTGTAACTATATATGAGGATGCTGTCCACTTACCAGTGGTTGGGTGTATAAATGGGACCGGTATTGGTTGGCAAGAAACTTCAGTCTCACATTCTGCCCCGGCCAGACCTGGGAGTTCAGATTTGACCGGGTTTGGAATATTTCCGTCCTGACCTACTCTGATATCTGTTGTCCAGTTACCGTCAGTAGACTTGAGAAGAGATTGCCCATCAAAGCTGACCGCGACAATTTCTTCGTTGACAATTTCCCCAGCGAGATGAGTTATCTGGTGAGTGACTGATTTTTCAATCTCTCGGCCATTTATGTTGATAACTGACTTCTCAGTGAATAATTCTACTACTTCCTCGGGAGACGTCTCATCAGAGCAGGCTGAGATCAGAATGCTGAATATAAAGAGTAATGGTAAAAATCCTTTAAAATGCTTCATGTGTTTGTTTTTGTGTGAATACTAAAAGTGCAAATTATCCTAATTAGACTTTTTCTTAGCGCTTGTATGACCTATAAGTTCTGCTGGATAAACCTCAGGTTCTGGGGCGGCCTCATATATGAAGGGCTCTGGGAAATCTGAATGAGAAAAATTTCCTGTGCTTGCCCTCAAAGTGGTGATATCAATCTCCTTTTTTAATTGGTCAATTGACTTTTGGCCTCTCGAATACGCTTCGATTTGATTCTTGGTTACCTGAAGCCTTACTGCTTTAGGGAGCTTTGTTTTTCTAAATGCAGAACCAAGGTTTAGGTTTAAGATCACAACCTCATCACTTTTCACGCTTCTTAAGGTGCGTCCGTAAGTGACCAAGCTCTCTTTCACCAGTTCAATGAGGTCATCAAAGCTTTCTTCTACTTTCTTATTGTTTTCTTCAACTTCTTTGTTCTTTTCCTCATTGGTAGTTGCTCTTACACCTGTAACGGTTACCGCATCTGCTGACAGAAATCTAACGCCACCACGAGCACCTGTCAAGTTCATATCGAACATTAAGCCAAAGCCTTCAAAGTAGGTCCAGTTGGTTTTACCGCTTCTACGGTAAACCCCATCAAAGTTGGATAGGAACAAATCGTCCAGAATTCCAGCCATAATTTTGGCATCTGGCACTGAATTTATTTCACTCTCTACATTACGTTGGACTACGGCAGAATTAGCAGCTTGAAGACTCATTTTACCGTTGAGATAGCTTGTAATGGTTGAGAAATCAATAGAAGAGGTCATCCTCTTTTTATCGGTTTTACCACCACCGTGATAAATAAGATTGGAACCTCCTTGGATCGTTACTCCATTCTGCCCTGATTTTGTGGGCCTCAATGTGGAGTAATTAACATTAAGCATTACTTTTTCTCCAGACTTTAGGTCACTCAGAATACTCCCATAGTTGACCAAAAAGTCTTTTGATAACGATTTGATTTTATCCTCTTTTTCTCTGTTCTTTTCTTCTGCTGTTTGCTCGTCTTTTGCCTCTTTTGGAGTATTTTGAGAGGCTCTAATCTCTTCAGCAAAAATCACATCGTAACTACTTCTGCTAGTCGATCCAATATTGAAGATCACGCCTTTGCCAGGTACATAAATTCCTTTGGCACCTCTACTGGCAGAGTAAAAACGGTTACCCTGACTGAATAAATCATTGAGCACATTTTGCAATATGATGATATCCCTTTCCATTTTCGGAAGCTTGGCAATGTCCTGGGTATTTCTGCTGTCGGCTACTCCTGCCACTGTGTATGCATTCTGGGCAACCGGGCTCATATTTAAGGCAAACAATGCAATTAAAGTCAAAGCCCATTTTCCTATTGTTGTTTTACTTTTCATAATTCTGATATTTCGATTTTAATCTTTTTCTACAGTAATTTTTTTTGCGAACAGGCCGGCATCAAGCTTGCCTGTTTTTAAATCTTCTAAGTCCTTCATTTGCCATTTAGCAGTAATCAGATAAGCTCTCTCATTGGCTTTGGGCGAAGGAGGGATCACTTTACCATTCTTTTTCACTTCCGAATCTTTGACTTCAAAAATCACACTGAAATCTTCATTGCCTTCCAAATTGGGTATATAACTATAAAAGTCTGTTACAAACTTTATGATGGCATCCAACAAACGTTGTTGCTGAAGTAAAATAATTTCTGGAGTATAGAAAGTATCCATCATTCCCTGATCTCCGCTTCTGAAAACTCCGCCTTGAGTATTCATAAGAATATCGGCATTAGGTGCATCTACTTTAAAGATTACTCCCTGGCCTTTCTTGTATTCTGCTTCTGTGTTAGTGATTTTGTTTAGTAGTGGGTCACCATCCCACTTTTTGAGAAAATTCTCTAAAGTCACCCTTGTTATTTCCATATCACGCTGAACCGCGTTGAAGGATTGAGCTCCAGCCTTAAGCACAAACAGGAGCGCTACAAGAGTGAAAAGATACTTTGAGTATTTGACCATTGTTATTTGTTGTTTGAATTATTGGCAATCACAGTGTTCACTTTTTCTTCGAGGTCTACCAAAGCGTTTTCAAGTTGAAATTGCTTGTTGATTGTAGCATCCTCTAGTTCGGTGAAAGCTGCCTGAATGCCTCTTAAATCTTCGATGCGCTGGGATTCAATATTGTTTGAAAAGTTGACCACAATTTGTCTCAGGATATCACGATAGTCACCACTGAGTTTGTCATTTAAACCTACCATCTGAGTGATAAGCGCATCTTTTTCTCTCTCGAAAATCCCCTTAATAATTTCCTCATTATCATTATTGGCCTGCAGCGCATTGATCTTTAAGTTGAGACTATCTTGACCGAGCTTCATGTTATCCTCGAGGTAGGCTGCCATGGAAGCATTGTTCTCAAATATCATATCTGATACCTGTTGCTCTGAAAGGCCTTTTTGGACCTCTCCATAACCCAGATAAAACCCTTCATCATCGTAATTAATCTTAAAACCTGTGACCCATCCAAAAGTCAGTATTAAGAGTAGGGTAGCGGCAATAGCCACATATTTTCTCCAGTAGAGCCACTCCTCATTTTTGGCTGGTTCCATGAAGGCCAGCTGACCCGGAAGTTCTTCATCTTCAAGCTCATTGAAAATCATCCTGGTGTCGCTTAATGCTTTGAGTTTTTGTTTCTCTTCAGGATTTTCTTCCAGATAGGCTTCTACCAGACCTGCTTGATCTGTATCAAGCTCGCCATATAAGTAGGCCATTAATATCTCTTCGGTAGGTCTATAGTTCATAATGCACCGTTTCTCTATTGATATTCCACTGATCGAGTAGCTTCTTAAGGCTTCCCAATGCGTAGTAAAGTCTTGACTTCACCGTATTTTCTGAGATGTCTACAATCTCAGCGATTTCGCGAATTTTCAGTCCCTCATATTCTTTCATGATGACCACAATTCGCTGTTCTTCTGGCAAGGTGGCTAGGGCTCTTTTCAGCAGGATCTTTAATTCTTCATTGCCGTAGGCCTTTTCAGGGTTTTCACTTCTAGTCGCGCTGACCGAATTTTCGATCTGCACATTTTCCTGATTGTTTTGCACCTTCATAAAAGGGAAAACCCACCTTTTCTGCTGCTTTCTTACTTCTTCGTGACAATAATTGGCAGCTATTCTATAAATCCATGATTTGAATCGACTCTCTTCCTTCAGCGTTTTCAAGTTCTTATTCATAGAAATGAAGGTTTTTTGTGTTACCTCCATTGCCAGGTCATAATCATTGAAGTATTTATAAGCAAAGTTGTAGATCCGTTTTTGCCACTGTTTTATTAACTGATTCATGGCAATGACATCACCCGACTTTGCTGCTGTGACTAAGAAGTTGGTTTGTGGCATCAGGTCGATTTCCTTCATGGGTTTTCGTTCCGCCTTTATGATGACAGTGAGTTTGAAAAAGTTTGAAGGAATTTAGAAAAGTTTCATCAATTCGTCATTCGCATCATAATTATGCGCTTTTGCTACTTTAACATCCATTTAACATCATTATGTGATGTGTGTAAGTGTTTCATTACGCAGGCTTTAGGGTTAAAAGGTCAAAATATCAGATAGAATGAAGAAACTGGCCCTACTTATCACCATCCTAGCCTTTTTTACTGCTTGTTCAGAAGGTAGTGACCCTGTTTACCGAATTGAATTGGTCAGTCAACCCATTGTATTGGGTAGACAAGGGGAAGTTTTAGCCCAGCCGATTGTCGCAAAAGTTGTGAATGAAAGCGGGGTTGTACAGCCTCAAATCGAGGTGATCCCTTTCGTTAAGAATGGGGGTGGTGTTATTGAATCTGCCACCACCAGTTCAGATGCGAATGGCTTGGTCACGGTGAATTGGAAATTAGGTGATGCATGGTCTCAAGGGCTGCAAATTAGTCTCAAGAATAATTCCGAGACATTTGTTACAGTCACGGCAAATGCCAAATACCGTTATAATCAGCCCGAAACAGATGAAGATGGCTGGCTGGTCGGTAACCTCGATGGCTTAAGTAATGCTTCTCAATTGCTTATAGCGAATGGAGTGGATGAGTTGAGAAAAGGGGACTACCCGGAAGTCCATGGAGTGTTGGTAATGCACAATAGAAAACTTGTCTTGGAGGAGTACTATGACGGTACAGACTCCAATGGAAATTTCATTGAATGGGATCGCTTTACCAAACATGAAGTCCAATCAGCAAGTAAGTCATTCCGATCAATGCTGATAGGTATAGCGATCGAGGAAGGAGCAATTGAGAGCGTTGATGTTCCCTTCTTCTCCTTTTTTCCAGCACATGAGGATTTGGAGGATGAGGAATCAAAAGAAGAGATAACCCTGGATCACGTGCTAACTATGTCGGCTGGTTTTGATTGGGACGAATGGAATTTCCCTTTTGGACATGCCAATAATAACCTCAGTACCATGTATGCTATGCCTGCCAACCAATGGGTGCCTTATGTACTCGGCCTACCAATGAAGCATGCTCCAGGAAGTACTTTTGCCTATAGCACAGGAACATCACTGATGTTGGCTAATGTAATTTCCAACTCAATTGATACAGACCTTAGAACTTTTACACGTCAATACTACAGCGATCTTGTGGAAGGAACTTCGGTGAACGATCCCAATGGCAACAGAATGACCCCAAGAGAGATGGCTAAAATGGGATACCTATACCTTTATGATGGCAAATGGAAGGAGAATCAGGTTGTTTCTAAAGCCTGGATTGAAAAAAGCATTACGCCTCGATTTGCTAATGTAGGTTTCTCCGGTGGTTATGGATACCAGTGGTGGATCAAAACCTTCAGAACCTCCGATAAGGCCTATGACTGTTATTACGCAAGCGGCAATGGCGGGCAATTTGTAGTCGTGAATAAAGAACTTGACTTGGTAGTAGTTTTCACCGGAGGTAATTTTGGTTCTCCACAGATGTTCAATATCCTTGATTGGATGGAAGATCACATATTCTCGGCTTATGAATAGCCTTACCGTTGCCGAGGAATCACCTTTCTTTCGGCCATATTATACTTTCCACCTCTTCTGAGTACATGAAACCTTTCTTTACCTGGCTGATTCTTGACGAACTGGTTTTTGGTTTGATCCCAATGTGTTCCATCATAGATAAGGGTAAAACTCTGGCCTATCACTTCAAATTCATTACCAGTGACTAGAATAGCCGTATTTTCATCAATGGAGATGCCCAATAAATCAGGGTAGACTTTCAATACTTCGAACATGTCGAATTGACGATTTCGAGCTAGCGTATGCTGATCGATCGCAATATTTTTAACAAAGCCAAAGCCCTCTTCATGATCACCGACCATGATCGTGTTGGTTTTGCTGTCACCTCTGGCTAAGTAGGACCCTTGAATAGTGGCACCTGCCGAACTACCAGCTATGACACCCCCGCGGTCCAAAAGATCAAATAAATAGTCCTGAACTTTTGTGTTGAGATAGGAATCTGCAAAACGCCATTGCCTTCCGCCAGGGAGGTAGACGCCTGTGGCTTCCTTTAAAACTCCTGCAAATACTTCAGTATTGGCTTCTTTGGGATCTGTGGTATGTAAGACAGTTACTTTTGCGGCACCACGTGCCTGCCAGGACCTAATTAAACCTTCTTCTCTTTCTTTGGTGACTTCGTAGCCACCGGCTGTCGGTATGACTACAATGTGAGACTGCTCTCCACCAGCGAGTTCCATGAATTTGGCATAAACACCTGAGTCGCGCAATGCCCCTCCAGCAATAATCAAATGACCCTTTTCAGGTCCTGTAGTCTGCTTTTGAGCACTAAGTCCCAAACAGATAAAAATGGCTGTAATGCTTAATAAGATTCTCATTGCTTTAAGATTTTGATTACATCGCTCGCAAATAGGGAAACCCATTCTGAGTACATTTTTCCTGAGGGGTGGAGCTTATCCTTAGCGATTAATTCGGGACGTTCCTTCGCCTCACGAGAAATTGGCGTAATGTTGAAGAACGGAATTCCATAAGATAGGGCAATGTGCTTCGCGATGCGGTTGTATTCGTTAAGCTCCTTTGCAATTTGTTTTTCCTTCGCAGCCCCAAATGGTGTCTTTCCATAGTCTGGAATAGAGACCACAAAAACCTTTTTCGGATTATTTCCTGCAAATATGATGGCAGTATTGATCAGCTCTTCAAACTCTTTTTTGTATTGGGCAATGGGCTTACCCTGATATTGATTGTTAACACCAATCAAGAGGGATACAAGGTCATAATTTGGCAAAAGCTCTGTGTCTTCGGCAATGCCTTTTTGGAGATCATCAGTGCGCCAACCTGTAGTTGCAATAATTTTGGGCTCTGCCATTTTAATTCCCTGATCATTGAGCATTTTCACAAGTTGAACAGGCCATCTCTCAGATATTTCTACACTTTCACCAATGGTGTAGGAATCGCCCAATGCTAGATAAGTCATTTGTGCCATGATAGTTTTTGTTGAAAAGAGTAATGCTAATGCGAAAAGCAGTCTGAGCCTTTTGATCATAAGAAAATAAGTATTTACCAATTTAGTCAGCTAACTCTCGCAAATCAACTGGTACTACTCTGGAAACTCCCTGTTCAATCATGGTGATTCCATAGATAATGTCTGTGGAGGCCATTGTTCTCTTATTATGGGTCACAATAATGAACTGAGACTCTCCTGAGAATTTCTTAATGATGTTATTAAACTTGTCGATGTTAGCATCATCAAGGGGAGCATCTACCTCATCGAAGATACAGAAAGGGGCAGGTTTGAGCAGGTAAATGGCAAAAAGGAGAGAGGTGGCAGTCAAAGTTTTTTCTCCTCCAGAGAGCTGGTTGATGGTCAAAGGCCTCTTACCCTTGGGCTTGGCCATAATCTCAATTCCTGACTCGAGCGGGTTGTTGGGGTCTACTAATCTCAGGTCACAATCATCTTCCTCGGTAAACAGTGATCTGAAGACCTTAATAAAATTGGACTTGATGTTATCGAATGCTTCAAGGAAAGTCTCCTTAGCAACGGTATCAATTTCGCTGATGGTCTCCAAGAGAGATTCCTTGGCCGAAATCAAATCATCCCTTTGTTCAGTGATGAAAGTATGCCTTTCCTTAATTTCGTCATAGGCCTCCATTGCCATTGGGTTGATTGGACCTATCCTTTCCAACTTTTCGCGCAATTTCAATACGTTTCTCTCCAGCTCTTCCAGTGGTTTCTCGGTTGAGTTTTCTTCTTCACTCAGCAGTAACTGATCCAGGTCTACATTGAACTCTACAGAAAGTCTTTCTTTTACGGAGCTTAACTCCAGCTTTGTTTCATTCAATCTGTTTTGGAGCTCCATCATGAGCGTATCAGAATGCTCTCGTTTGCGCTGAAGTTCACGAAGTGTTTTGTCAGATACATCAATATCACCACGTTGCGAATAATAGTCTTTCTCCGCCTCGTTTACACCCTTTTCGATCGACTCTTTCTCATCATACATTTCGATGAGTTCGTCTTCATTAGACTCAGTATTGGCAATCAGACGTTTGATCTCAGCTTCATTATTGCTGAGCTCTACCTGGTTTTTTTCAATCCTCTGTTTACTTCCTTCGAAGGCAGTTTCTTTAAAGCCAATTTCCTGATTTACAGAACTGACCCTGTTTTGCTTCTGATGGAAAAGGATGTTTCTTTCGTTAAAGGCCTGCGACTTTTCGGCTAGCTTTTGAGACTCAGACTTGGCCTTTTCTTCCAGGGCTCCAATGGCGCCTTCTACTTCTGAGAAGGAAGCCTCTTCTTCTGATACTGTTGGGCTAAGTTGGTCTAGAGAAGCGCTTATTTTATCGATATTGGCAACAATGTCCTCCTTACGATTGGCTCTACTTGAGAGCATTTGGGCCAGTTGCTCTTTTTTAGTCTTGATGGAAATGAGTTCCTCATTAACCCGGTTAAAATCAGTTTGTAGCTGATCAATTTCTGATCTAAAGGTGTCTGACTTTAGTCGAGCCAGCTCTTGTTGGCGTTGTTCAAGTTTTTCCTTGATATCTACTGATTTGGTTTCAAGGGATTTGATATCCTTTTCGAGCTTTTCCAGGTTTTTTGCTCTACCAATGCGCTTTCCTTCAAAGAGTCCTACAGAACCTCCCGAAATGCTAAACTTACGTTTGGTATACTGTCCGCTTTCGGTAATGAAAATCGCTGAGTCATCAACGGGGATATCTCCAGGACCGCCATTGACAATAAAGACGTTCTCAAGGATGGAGCCGATTAGTTTCTTATACTTTGGTTCATATTCTACTATCTCTGTAGCATGAATTGCGTTTTCGAAAAGCTTTGACTCCTTAGCCTCGTAATGATCAAAAGCATCTAGCACAAAGAAATTCGCCTTTCCTTTTGATGCATCACTGAGAATATTCACTGCCTCAAATGCCTGACGTTCGGTGTCCACGATGTAGTAATTCATGTAGGTCTCGAGATAATTCTCGATGGTTACACGGTACTTTTCATCACAGGTGATGATGTCAGAAAGGAGAGGAGCCGTCTTATTCCAATTTGCTTTCTTTTTTAGGAACTTGATCGCCTCAGGAAAGCCCTCCAGGTTCTCAACGAGTGACTTCGTAAGGTTGTATTCGTTTCTTTTTGAATCTAAGCTTCTACTGACATCGGTCAGTTCTTCTCTGATAATATCAATAGTCTCGGATGTTTGCTGAACGGCCTTGGTGTGTTTTTCTTCAGCAGTTTTTCTATCATCAAGCAGTTTCTTTTTGTCGTCAAATTCCTTTTGAAGGTCGGAGAGCTTCTCGTCAAACTGGGCAAGGGTTTCGGATTGTTCAGAAGTATCTGATTCAGTTTTGGTAAACTCTGATTTGAGCGTTTCCAGCTGAATTTCCTTGATCTCAATGTCTTTTTTAAGGTTGTATAGCTGTTCCCGTTTATCTGCAACGGTCCTTCTCTTCTCTTCGTACTCATCTTGAGCCGATTGAGACATTGACTTTTGCTCTTGATAAATCTTTTCTAATGAACCTACTTCGCTGGTAATGGATTGGAGTTCCTTGTCCGCTTCGTCAAGTTCTTTTCTAAGGCTTTCTAGACTAAAGGCGGCTCGTTCATTGCTCTTACGATCGGCTTCTATTTGCTCTCTGAGGTTGTCACTTTTGTCTTCTAAAAAGGTGAGTCGCTCGTTTTTGATTTTTCTGTCACTTTCGAACTGTCTGATTTTATTGACATGTTCGTTCAAGGAACGCTGACGTGAAGCTAGGAGCTTTTCTTTCGTAATGAGGTCTGTCTTACCCTTTTCGATATTGGCTTCCTGATTGGCAATCATTTGACCAATTTCAATCTTGCGGTCACCTTCTTGCTTTATCTCACCTTCTAGTTTCTTGAAGTTGTCGGTTTTCTCTGAAACTGCTCGTCTGGCAAGCTGAATACTATCTACTTTGTATTCTTCTTTAAGCTTATAGTACTTTTCGGCCTGGCGCGCTTGTTTTTCCAGCGACTTGAGGTTTTTCTCTATTTCGAAAAGCAGGTCTTCTACACGATCCAGATCATCATCAGTGTCCTTAAGCTTTCTGAGGGTCTCTTTCTTCCTTTTCTTGAATTTTGAGATGCCGGCAGCTTCTTCAAAAAGGTCACGTCTAGAATCGTCCTTATCGTTTAAAAGATTGTCAACCATTTTCAACTCAATAATGGCATAGCTATTAGATGCTATACCTGTATCCATAAAGAGGTTGTTGATATCTTTTAGCCGACAACTAATACCGTTCAATAGGTATTCACTTTCACCCGATCGGTAATACCTTCTGGTAATGGTTACCTCTGTGTATTCAGTAGGGAGGAGGTTCTTGGTGTTTTTGAAAGAAAGAGAAACTTCGGCCAGTTGGGTTGGTTTTCTTTTTTTGGTACCATTGAAGATGATGTTCTCCATCTTCTCGGACCGTAGCATTCTGGTTTTTTGTTCTCCCAGTACCCAGCGAATGGAATCTACCACGTTGGATTTTCCACAGCCATTGGGCCCCACAATGCCTGTAATACCTTCATCGAAATTGATCACCACTTTGTCTCCAAAGCTCTTAAATCCTTTTATTTCAAGTTTGGTAAGTTGCATTAACTAGAATCCGTAAAAAATAGGTATAGCTAGCAAAATTAGAATTAATTCTTAGATTTGCTAGCGTCATGGACTTCGACTTTAGCACCGTTCTTTATCTAATTCTAGGAATCATATATTTTATTTTTTCTGGTGCTAAAAAGAAGAATCAACAAGGCAAAAATCAGCCAAAAAGAGGTTCGCATGCCGACCCGGAAACCGTGGGTCCACCGCCTGTTTCAAGGAAGCCTACTTTTGAAGAACTTCTGGAAGAATTTACTGGTCAAAGGACGATTCGTGAAGAGCCTCAGATAGAACCTGTCGTGGATGTTCCTGTTGCTCCAGTTCAGGTTAAAGAACGACCTAGTCCAGCTCCAAAACCTGTTGAACGAAAGAAGGAATATAAACCTATGACTTCTTTCAAAGAATATGAGCTAAATGAAGAAGCTGATCAAGAAGATTTCAGAGAGATGTTTTCAAGTCTTGATGATGCGAAGAAAGCTTTTATAGCTTCTGAGGTTTTCAACAGAAAGTATTAAGACCTTTTCAGCTCAATAGGGAGTATGATATCAGTTTCTTGAACTTCTCCATCCTTTATACCCGGTGTCCATTTTCCACCTCTTGCAAGCGCATTAATCACTTGCCTTTCGTATTCAGCTCCAAGTCTCTGAGAAAAGCGAAGGTTCTCCAATAAACCTTCTTTATTCACTGTGAATTTCACCTCGATTTCACCGTTCAATTGATCGGCAATTACTTCTCCAGGATAAGAGACATTTTCTTCAATGAACTCTTCCCAGCTTTTAGCTCCTTTCACAGGTGCCGGAACAACGTCAGATGCGCCAAAAGTGTTATTCTCAATTTGGTAACCATTGATCGTCAAACCACTTGGCATCGCAGCTTCGAAGGAGAATATAAAGAATAGCAATGCAATGAGAGGAAGTGGAATTAGCAATCTCAAAAAGTTGACCTTCTTGGTTTTGGCTAACATTTGCACTCTTTTGACGGTTTGGTTTTTGCCAAAATAGCTTCCGTATTCTAGGCCCATTTTGCGGAATACCGTTTTCACCAGTAATCTACTGTAGACCTCTTTGCCTCTCTTTAAGGCGACCTTTCTATCTGCCAAGTACTCATGGCTTTCTTCAAGCAATAGTTTGTACAAGTACATCAATGGATTGAACCAGAAAAACACTTTTAACAACTCAATGAGCATAATGTCATAGGAATGCTTTTCTTTAATATGAACCATTTCATGGTCCATAACTTGTTGTTTTTCCTCTTGTGTGAGGGCTACCGTATTGTCCCAAAACAAGTATTTGAAGAATGAGAAAGTAGGCATGGAGCCGTCAGTCTTTACAAGAAAGTAGTCTCCTTTTACTTTATATCGTGTTCTATGTCTTTTAAACCAGATAATCTCCTTGAAGGACCTTATCTGTAACAGTAGTTTTGATAAACCAATGATAACTCCTCCTACATACAACACTAAAAGCGCCTCCCACCAAAGTAGGAAAGGACGTTCTGATTGTGCCGTAATAGTATAAGAGTAGGCTTTGTCTGCCTCAATGATAGGTTCACTACCTACTTCGTTACCCACTTGGTGTATTGAATTGAGTACGGCAGGAGTGTTCGCAGGATTATAATCGATCTCGAGTAGTGGGAAGGAAACAGAGAATAATATTGCAGCCAACAAATAGAACCTATTGTATTGAAAGCTCTTTTCTTTTCTGAGTAGAAAGTAATATGCCAGGTATAGTATAGCTAGGCATGTAGCTGATTCAAGGGCATAAATGAGCGCGTCATTGAGCCTTTCTAATAATTCTATGGTTGGATGCTTCCCCATTAGCTCTTACTCATCTTTGTCTTTCAAGTTGTCTTCGACATGCTGCATTAATGACTCAAAATCATTGATATCCATGTCATTTTCCTTAGCAAAAAATGAAACTAGCTTTTGGAATGATCCTCCAAAATAACCTCCAATAAAGTTTTTGAGGTAAAAGTTGCTGTAGGTTTTCTTGTCAATGATAGGGAAGTACTCGTGCGTTTTTCCGTAAGCCTTGTAACCCACAAAGCCCTTTTTTTCAAGAATCCTAATGATTGTAGATACGGTATTGTATGCTGGCTTAGGTTCAGACATTTTTGCCAATACATCTTTGACAAACCCTTTTTCAATTTGCCATAAAATTTGCATTACCTGTTCCTCTGCCTTTGTCAATTCCTTCATAACTATTGTTTTGATACTATCAATCAATTATACAACTATCCAACTAGTTTTCAAACTAACCTGTTAGTTTTTATTACTAAATTCAGTCTAATATTGAGTGAGTGCAAATGAAATTATATTTGCCCCCATACGTAGTGCTTTTAGCCTTACCTCTTCCGGGTCATTGTGTATTCTTTTGTCTTCCCAACCATTTCCCAGGTCGGACTCATAAGAATAAAAGCACACTAATCTCCCTTCATAAATCAGGCCAAAACCTTGAGGAGGTTTATTATCATGCTCATGAATTTTTGGTAGGCCATCTTCAAACTTGAATTTCTGATGGTAAATGGGGTGGTCGAAGGGGAGTTGTATAAATTCTAGCTCAGGAAATATCTTTTTCATTTCCAGTCTGATGTAGGGATCAAGACCATAATTGTCATCAATGTGGAGAAAGCCGCCAGCTAACAGATAGTTTCTAATGTTTTCCGCTTCACTGTTGCTAAAGACTACGTTTCCATGACCGGTCATATACACATAAGAATACTCGAAGATTTCAGGGCTTCCCGCTTCAACAATGGCGTCTTGAGTATCAAAGGATGTTCTTAAGTTTTCATTACAAAACTTGGCCAAGTTGGGTAATGCGGTTTTGTTAGCATACCAATCACCTCCTCCGTTATACTTGAGCTTAGCCATTTTCAATTGCTCTTTTTGACCAAAAAGGCTTATTGATAGACAAAGGATGAAGAATGAAATTGCGGACTTCTTTAACATTTATGTGAGCTTGGGAACTTCTTAATACTGGAACGGTTAATAGTCTTGGAAGTTTATATTTAATTCTCGGTAATAAAACACATTTTTGTTAAGTGAGCCCTAACACCTTCGATCATTTTGTACTAAGCCTTTCAGAAAGATTAAAAGAACCACTACCTGGAAGAGAAGCTCAGGAGGTGATGGCCCCCAGGCCAATAGATGAGAAGCGGTTTAGTGAAGATCCTGATAATCCTGCGAGGCCTGGAGGAGTTATGGTATTATTATACCCTGAGAATGGAGATATATATCTTCCCTTGACCAAAAGACCGGTTTATCGTGGTGCACATAGTGGGCAAGTTAGTTTGCCAGGAGGGAAGGTAGAAAAAGAGGATCGAGACATTGTTCACACAGCACTAAGGGAAACTCAGGAAGAGATTGGTGTAGAAAATGAATCTATTGAAGTTATCGGGCAGTTGTCGGAACTGTTTATAATAGCTAGTAATTTTAAAGTTTATCCCACTGTGGGTGTGGTTCGGTCCCAACCTGAAATTATCCCTGATTCAAGAGAGGTTACTCGAGTACTGACACCTTCTTTGGCCGAGCTTAGAGATATAGACAGAAGAGGCACAAAGACAATGCATTTCCCACCTTATACCATTGAGTCTCCCTATTTTGATATTGATGGCGAAGTAGTTTGGGGAGCGACCGCAATGATCTTAAGTGAACTGGTTCATCTCATTGATGAAATCTATTGATCGACAATAGCTGTCGCCTCAATTTCCACAAGGTATTTTTCATCGATCAATCGGGAGACCTCTACCATCGTGGTACAGGGTTTTATTTTACCAAATACTTCTTGATGTGCCTTGCCGATTGCTTCCCAGTGATCTATGTTGGTCACAAACATTCTTGTTCTCACCACATCTTCAGCTGTTGCCCCAGCACTCTCCAAAGTCGCTTTTATCTTATCTATTGCATACTTGGTTTGAAGATAGGGATCATCTCCTCCAAGTAACTTACCTTCGTGATCAGCCACCGTACCAGTTACTTCTATTGTGTTGCCTATGCGTACCGCTCTCGAATATCCAACGATATCTTCCCAAGGGCTACCAGATGAAAAATTTGTTCTATTGCTCATTTTGTTGATTAGTATAGAGATTGAGTTTTTGAAAAAGATCTTCAGGGTCAAATGGCTTATGAACAAAGTCGACAAAACCAAACTGCTTCAACTCAATCTCAAATTCGGAAGCATTGTGTGCACTCATGGCAATTACTTTTGGCGTACCATCCGGACGCATTTTCCGGAGTTGATTTGTTGTGTCGAACCCATTGATTGGTTTCATTTCAATATCCATTAACACGACATCATACTCTGTCTCTTCAATTTTGTCAAGTGCATCATAGCCATTGTCGGCATCATCGAAAGAGGCATTCCAAATTTGAAATAATCGTTTGAGTACCAGGCGATTCATATCATTATCATCGACTACGAGTATTTTTCGCTGATTCAAGTCCTTGTCTCGATCTTGCTGCTGCAAGTCAATCATATCAAACTCAGGGTCAATCTTAAAATCAATCTCAAAGCCAAAAGTGGTACCCTTATCTTCGATACTTCTCAACTGTATTTTGCTTCCCATTAGGTCAAGTAACTTCTTGACAATGGATAAACCTAGTCCTGTACCTCCATACTCTCTGGTAGTTTCTTCACTCGCTTGTTCGTACTCTTCGAAGATGGCCTGAAGCTTGTCTTCAGGTATTCCGATTCCCGTATCGGCTACACTGAAGGCTACTTTTGCCGTTTCATCTTTAATTCCTGCCAGAACAGCCTTTATGTGGATATGTCCTTCATGCGTGAACTTGATGGCGTTACTGATGAGGTTGTTGAGGATTTGAGTCAATCTGGTAGGGTCTCCAAACAGTCGGTCGGGGAGGTGTTCTCCGATTTCAATTCTTAGCTCAATCCCCTTATTGTTGGCTTTATATTTGAAGCTTTCTCCGAGGTTTCTCAGTAAATCAATAAGAGAGAACTCCGTTGACTCCAACCTGAGCTTGCCAGCTTCAATTTTGTTGTAATCCAGAATATCGTTGATCAAGGAATGAAGGCCTTCTGCTGAGAACTTAAGCGCATCTATATACTCCTTCATCTCTTTATCCTTGTTGTCAATCTCCATGAT
>Ga0207422_1001882_pt1 | contig 34047 bp, 35 predicted proteins | sample MarCyaLeptolynsp_FD_187757 | JGI IMG/M metagenome (GOLD analysis project Ga0207422, IMG submission 187757) | Marine cyanobacterial communities from Panama - species 1 Leptolyngbya sp. (SPAdes) | ecosystem: Environmental > Aquatic > Marine > Unclassified | place: Panama: Panama City | collected... | reverse complement strand
TGAATCCTTGAACATGAGAGAAAAGAATGAGCTCAAATTCGAGGTTTTAAGTGACATTGGAAACTTAGTCGCAAAGGAATACACTACTGTACATGCGAATCCTGAAAAGTCATTGAAAAAAATGACTGAGTTAGGGTATGACTACGATAGTTATTATTCCATGGAAGACAGTGAACTACCTGTTCCAGCCACTTTTATTATTGAAAAAAATAGGAGCGTTTCTTTCGCTAAGTCAGAAGGAGGAGATTACCGCAATCGAGTAGAGCCATCAGAAATTATTGACGCATTAAATAAATAATCATGAAGAAGATATCATATATCATTATAGGAATTACAGTGGCTATTATGTCCTGTACGACAAAGACTGATCAAATAGAGGACGCTTCAAGTTTGATTGATAAAGTGGTTGAAGCCAATGGAGGAGTGGATGCTTTACGCGCACTCAAAGATATTTCTTTTGAGTACACTTTTAGGATTCAAGAAAACAACACTGAGGATGTGTCACTAGAACGTTACATTTTCGACAAAGAGGTTTCATATGCTGAATATACTAAAAGAGAGTGCTATGCATTACCTCAAATGCCGGGCAGTCATAGTCAGTTCTTTGATGGTAATAAAACAATCTCTAAAGTGAATGGAGAAATGGTAACCGAGGAACAACCAGCGTACATTGGTCATGCACTTAGAAAAACAAACTACTATTGGTTTGCTATGATGTTTAAGCTGAAAGACCCAGGGGTCAACCATAAACTACTACCTCCACGTGAGGTCAATGGCATTGCTTACAAAATGGTCGAAATGACTTTCGGAGAAAACATAGGAGATACAAGTGACAGGTATATATTATACATCAACCCAGAGACCAACAGAATTGATCAGTTCCTATATACTGCATTGGGTTTTGGTGTAGAGCAGCCTAGCCTGATGGAACTAAAGTACGAAGAGATTGATGGTGTCTACATAAGTACTTATCGCAGATATGCTCCTGCTGACTGGGATGGAAACGTAATCAAAGAGTCTTGGACAGAGCAGATTACTAAAAACGTGAAGTTCAACAATGGTTTCGATATAGAGACTATCCAAGGAGCTCTTTAGACTCTGATTTAAATCAAAACTAAGCTTAAAAGAAATTTTGAGGGATTGAGGCAGTCTCCTTTGAGAGGGCTGCCACCCTAGAAGTAAATCTCTGTCTCAATCAAATAAAACGACCATGAAAAAAGTAATTATCACATTCCTTCTGTTTACCTCTATTCAGGTTGCAAAAGGGTTACAATTAACAGGGAACTTAGATGAAGTTTCTCATAACACAACCTATTCAGAGACGGCTCACCGTAAAGTAAAAGTCAATGGGATCTCAATCTTTTATCGAGAGGCAGGGGATCCATCCAAAGAAACTATACTGATGCTTCATGGATTTCCAAGTTCATCCCACATGTATCGGGACCTTATGAAAAAACTGGCTGGTGATTATCACGTGGTAGCTCCTGACTATCCTGGATTTGGTTTTAGTGATGCCCCATCTATAAAAGATTTTGACTATACATTCCATAATGTATCGCTTCTAATGGATGCCTTTGTGGATCAATTGAATATTGACTCCTACTATATAATGATGCAAGACTACGGGGGACCCATTGGGTTTAGAATGGCACATCGGAGCCCTGAAAAAGTCAAAGGTTTTATTGTTCAAAATGCCAACGCCTATTTTGAAGGGTTGAGTGGTGAGTGGGCACAAAAGTATAATACACTACTCGAAACTGGTGACACGGCTGGAGTACTTGAAATGCAGAATTGGTGGATGTCATTGGAGGGAATTAAAGCCATGTACCTAAATGGGGTCCAAGAACCTTCGAGGGTCGATCCAATATCTTACTTAACCGATGAAGCACTACTTAGAAGGGAAGGAATTAATCAAATACAAATTACATTCTTAAATGACTATGGAAGCAATTTTGATCAATACACAGAATGGCAAAAATACCTTCGAGATAATCAGCCTCCGACTATTATTATTTGGGGAATACACGACAAATTCTTCAGTGTAGAAGGTGCAAAAGCGTTCTCAAAAGATCTCAAAGAAGTTGAAACTCACCTGATTGATGGTAGTCACTTTTTACTTGAGATGCACGCGGACCATGCAGCAGGTCTGATAAAAGAATTCCTCAGTAAAAATTGATCAGTAAAGAATTAAAGAAGAAAAATCATGTCAAATTTAAATGGAAAAACAGTTTTAGTCACAGGTGCCAACCGTGGTATTGGACTAGCCATAGTTGAAAAATCATTAGAGATGGGTGCAGCTATAGTTTATGCAACCTATCGCTCGGAAAATAATCGTTCGGCATTAGAAGCATTGGGTGAGCGTGTGGTTCACGTTCATCTTGACTTTGCAGACCCAGCTTCAATCGAGGCACTCACTCAATCAGTGCCTTCTCTCGACATCTTGATCAATAATGCAGGTGTATTTAGCGGAACAGATTTGCTTGAGGATACTGAGGATCAACTGCGGAACGACTTAGAAACCAACCTTTTTGGAACACTTGCGGTAACTAAGGCACTTTTACCAGCATTAAGAAATGGAAATTCAACGGCTATTGCTAACCTTTCAAGTGTCGCCGGACTTGCTCCAATGCCGAGCTTTGGGGGGTATTCAATTTCTAAGGCGGCCGTACATTCAATGACTTTATCACTTCGAGGTAAATTGAAGCCAGAAGGAATCTCTGTTCATGGAGTATACCCAGGCCCAGTAGCTACCCGTATGACTGAGGGTATGCCGATGGAGACAACATCTGCTTCTGTAGTAGCAGAAAATATTTTGGAAGACATAGTCAATGGCAAAGAGGAAATTTTTCCGGATGTTATGTCTAGACAAGTAGGTCCCCTCTTTCTTAATTCACCAAAGCAGTTAGAGGAGACATTTTCGGTTTATTAAACTCTTGGTCGGTAAATCAATTAGCCATCATTGAACCGAGATTTTATAATGTGTTTAATGCTACAACATGGGTTAATATGACAGCATTATTGGTGTGACATTATGAAAGGTGTGCAGTGGATATAAAAGGCTCTGCGCATCTTGAATATTACTAGAATAGTGGTCAGAGGGACTGATTTTGAACACTTGCCGACAGGAAAAGACTTGTTCGACCAGCATTGCAAGAAAATCACGAATACCTTTAAAATTTCATTGAAAGAAACTTCGGTCTAAGAATTATGAAACTCATTGATAATCTAAACTGGCGATATGCCGTAAAAAAGTTTGATCCTTCAAAAAAGGTTAGCGTTGAAAATATTGAGCTTATTAAAGAAGCCGTGAGATTGGCCCCTTCTTCATTTGGGTTGCAGCCTTATAAAATCTTTGTGATTGGAGATGACGAACTCAAAGAAAAACTTAAACCGGCTGCCAATGGGCAAGAACAAATCACAACGGCGTCACATCTGTTTATATTTTGTAGTTTCCAACAGACGAAAGAAGAGCATGTAGATGAGTTAATCGAATTAAAAGCTAAAGCCTTCAATAAAGATATTTCCGAATTGGAACGTCACATGAACTTCATGAAAAGTTCATTATCCAAAAAGCCTTTAGAAGTAAATAGAATCTGGAATACACGCCAGACCTATATAGCACTAACAAATTTGCTCAGCGCCTGTGCAGAATTACGAATTGATAGTTGCCCTATGGAAGGTTTTAATGCCAAGGCTGTTGGAGAAATTTTAGGTCTGGATGATCAGGGATTAGACGCAACTGTCATAGCAGCTGTGGGCTACAGGTCAGAGCTAGATCAGAACCAGCATTTGCCAAAAGTTAGAAAGTCCAAGAGTGTACTTTTTGAATCTATCTGAACCTCGGTTTAATCGATGATAGTGGTTTGGTTCACTCATATCGTAGTGAATCAACGGGGTTAGCCCTGGCAGCTTTGATAGACTGATACCCCACTATAAGCCAAGCAATGGCAATGGCAGATATACCTGCAATCAAAAAGATAAACGGATTGATCTCTACACGATATGCGAAGCCGCTCAACCATTGAGATGACACCCACCAACCTATAGTAGCAGCGGGTATAAAGGCAATGAGCACCAATATGATAAATTCTTTTGTCAAGGTGATTGAGAGTGAACGAATTGAAGCACCCATTACTTTGCGTATGCATATCTCCTTAGTGCGCTGTTCAGTTGTGAATGCGGCAAGAGCGAATAGGCCAAGGCAAGCGATGAAAATGGCTAGGGCAGAGAAGAGGTTGAGAACTTCCCCGATTCTTTCCTCGGAATGAAAGAGTCTATCAAAACTTTCATCTATAAAAGAATACTCAAAGGGTTTGGAACTGGCATATTGCTTCCAGAGTTCAGAAGTTTTCTCGATTGCCTGTTTTGCACTGCCCTCGTAACGCACCATCAGATTTCCTCCTGAGAAAGAAAATGGCAAAATCGCCATTGGCCGTATGTTATCGCGATAACCATCAAAATTAAAGTCCTTCATAATGCCAACAACTTGAATAGACACAAAAGATCCATTTGGGCTATGTAGAATTTCTTTTCCTTCTGCATTATCAAAACCAAATTCCCTGGCTGCCGCTTCGTTAATGACTACTGCATTGGAGTCTGACGGAAAGTCTCTTGAAAAATAGCGGCCATCTTTCATCTCAAACTTTAACACATCCTGAAAGTCAAAGTCGGCTCGATGAATCCCGACAAAGTGATCTTTTTCCGATCCAGTGGAACGCATTACACCAAGTCTGTAATCCCCAGGAAAATCATTGACGGTAAAACTTACATTTGAAATTCCTGACTGCTCAACCAACGCATTACGAAAGGCTTCCCCATTGTTACCAAGTCCTTGGCCTGTCTCAATTACAAGTACATTTTTCTTGTCAATACCCAGATTCAATTCCTGCATAAAGTCGATTTGAGTATAAATAACGGAAGTGACAATAATCAGGAAAATAGAAATGGCGAATTGAAATACTACTAATGCACTACGAATTCCTTTGCTCTTCAGTCCCTTAGTTACTTTCCCTTTCAAGACGTCTATTGGGCTATATGAAGTAAGATAAAACGCAGGGTAGCTACCCGCCAGCAAACCAACTGTTAGCAAAGTTAGCCCAACACCCAAAATGAATTCTATATCCAATAAATTGATAATAGATAGCTCTTTTCCTGACAGTCGATTAAAAGCAGGCAGAGATAAGTAGCAGAGTATCACGGCCAGTATTACAGCGACCAAACTATATAACATAGATTCTGTGAGAAATTGCCCGATCATTTGACTCCGAAGTGAGCCTAGGGTTTTACGCAGCCCTACTTCCTTTGCACGACCTGAAGATTGGGCTGTGGTCATATTCATGAAGTTGATACAGGCAATCAAGATTATAAAAATACCGATGCTTCCAAAGATGTAGATATACATCATACTACCACCTGGCTCTATATCGTCCTGAGAGGTTGACTCTAAATGTATATCAGTGATATTTGTTGCATAATAATTATAGATGCCGCCTGATTGCCGCAACTCATCCAGGCTGTTGCCTAAAAACTGTTGTATATCAGGGGCTACATATTTGGCTACTATATTTCTAAATTTTGCCTCTACATCAGCAATGGATGTATTCCTTCGTAACGAAAAATAGGTGAATACACCCGTATTGAGCCAAGCATTTACTTTGAAGTAATTATCGGGTCCAGAAGCCGAAAGCAATACGTTAAAACTGAAGTGTGAATTAACTGGGCCATCAGCTGCAACACCTGTGACCTTATAATTCCTCTTATTTTGGCCTTCCCCAATAAGAATTAGTTTATCAAGTGGGTTTTCATCACCAAAATATTTCCGCGCTGTTGTTTCGCTAAGTACCACCGAATTAGGCTCTTCTAATACTGTTTTCGCATTCCCTGTGATAAGCCTAAAAGAAAAGAATTCAAAAAAGTTGCTCTCGGTAAAAAATACTTTATCCTCCGCAAAGACTTTTTCCCCATATTGAAGTACAGGCTTTCCCCAACGGTTCAATCTGAGAGTAGATTCCACTTCCGGTATCTCAGTTATCAAGGCATCTGCCAGAGGGGGGCAAATTGAGATGCTGCGTAAATCCTGTTCCCCAAACTTTTTGTGTAGACCGACTTGGTAAATTCTGTCTGCGTTTACGTGGAAACGGTCATAACTAAATTCATCAATTATATACAAAGCAATTAGGAAGCAAGCTGTTATGCCTGCCGTCATGCCCAGAATGTTGATGCTTGCAAAAAACTTGTGTTTAAGAATGTTTCGAATGGCAATGATGAAGTAGCTTCTAAACATGGTTTGTTTATTGTTTATCAGTATGACGGATTAATAAATCTAACTCTCTTCGCCATGGATACGGATGTTTTTTGAAAAAAATTAAGTTAGAATGGTATTGGACTTGACCTTTAATAATATCAAGGCGCCGAAGGATAGGATCATTAAGCATTTATCCAGCATGCTGAAGTATTGGCTTAACATGTGACTGTTAGGCCATTTCATTATTCAAATTTTACACTTATTGAATAGGACGGGTGAATTGACAAGATATGAGCATTGAAACCAGCTTAATTTTAGTGTAGAGGTAGGTGATGATTCTAAAAGAAAAGCACGCGAAAAGCACGCGTATTAGACACAAAAAAAGCCAGCTACATTTGTAACTGGCTGATATTTAAGCTCCTCCTCTTGGGCTCGAACCAAGGACCCTCTGATTAACAGTCAGATGCTCTAACCAACTGAGCTAAGGAGGAATATGTATTGAAGATCCACAATGCTGCGAATCGGAGTGCAATATTAGCGGTTGGTTGAAAATAAACCAAGCCCTTTTCGAGATTTTCACTAAAAATTTAAATCAATCAAATTGAAGTAAACCGCCATGTAGATTAAGGCAAATATTGTGAGGAAAATTAGACCCGCGATAGCCAGATTCTTAAGCCAGGGTTTAGGTCGGTATTCAGCTTCAATTTGATCAGACATGATCACTTTATAATTGATAAATGCGATCACAGGAGCAATTACAAATGAGAGTGTTGTGGCCAGGTCAACTAGGTCCTTAAGGTTGGAGGAGAGTAGCAAAATAAAGAAGAATGATATTATTGCTACTGTTGCCATCATCCATGTGTAAGTTGTTCTGACTCCTGCCTCTTTGAAAAAGAGTAGTCTAACGGTCTCACCCATTGCTCTTCCAAAACCATCTACTACAGTAATGGTAGTGCTAAACATGGTGCTGAAAGCTGCTGTGGCGATAATCAGGTATGACCAACCACCAAGGGCATCGGTAAACAGTGTTACCACTTGATCTGCAAAAACCGTAGAGTTTCCCGATAGCTCCACTCCCGAGCCATACATAACATTAGCGCCTAGCGTAAGAAAGCAGATGGCCAAAATTGCCGTAACCCAATAACCAAATTTAAAGTCGAAGAGTATTTCTTTCAGTTTAGGTCTGTAGCCTGTTTGCTTCATTCGCTCAATGGCCCATAAGCTATTCCAGGTCGATAAGTCCACAGCGGTAGGCATCCAGCCCATCAAAGCGATAATAAAGATGATGCTGTTTCTTTCTGTGAGTTCCTTTGGTATAAAACCATCAATCGGAGTAGTTCGACCTTTTACCACTGCAGCAATGAAAGCAACTAGTGTAGAAACCAATAACACAGTACCTACTATTTTCAATAGTGAGTCTAACAGGCCGTATTTGCCAATGGCCAGAATCAAGACACAAAAAAGGAGGATACCTCCTGAAACTAAAGCCGGATCAATACTCAGGCCTGTTAGATTATTGAGCATACCCGCAGTTACAAATGTAACAGCTGCCGTTACAGTGAACATGGATCCTAGACTCAATAGAAAATAGACCCAAAGCACCCATTTACCTTCTTTCAGATAGCCTTCGAGCAAACTCTTTTTTGTCGCAGCAGTGTATCGAGAGCCAAACTCAAAGAAGGGGTACTTAAATACAAGGGCTGCCACAATAAACAGAACCAGGGCATAACCAAAGTCGGCACCCGCCCTTGTGGACTGAACCAAATGAGAAACGCCAATACATGTACTGGCAAATAGTATTCCCGGACCAAGTGCTTTAAGGAGATGCTTTCTTTCTGAGGACATTGAGGATAAAAAGTTGAGCTAAAATAGGGAATCGAGTATTGATCTCATATTCAATTTCCATGGCTAACAATGACATTATGACTGTATTTTTTAAGTAGAACTCTTAAATCAGGTCAAAATGACAGTAAAATATGATGATAATCGCATTGGTACAGTTTTGAATAATAGGGAGGGAAAGATTGAAAAAACAAAAAACCTAGAAATATGAATACAGTAAGAAAAAACTCAGATTGGTTGATGCCAGCTACAATAGACAGATTTGTTGATCGTTTCTTCAATGAGTCCTTTGATCAAAGTAAGTCTGCATTTACGCCTGGAGCGGATGTGGCTGAAACGGATAGTGCATTTGAAATTCAAGTCGCAGTTCCAGGACTAAATAAGAAAGATATCAGTATCGATCTTAAGGATGGTTACTTAACCATAAGTGGAGAAAGGAAATTCGAGAAGGAAGATCAATCAAAAAACTTCTATTCTGTTCAAACTCAGTATGGAACCTTTAAAAAGGCGTTTCAGTTACCTGATAGCGTAGTAGAAGAGAAGATTGAAGCTTCTTATAAAAATGGTATTCTCCATGTGTTAATACCAAAGGATGAGACAAAGAAATTAGTATCAAAGATAACCGTGAAGTAGGTTAGTGTTGTTGAGGTTGATTAAGGGGCTCCGATTTATCGGAGCCCTATTTTTTTGTTAAATCCGGTTAAATACACCTCTATTTTCGATAAATTAGAACACCATGCCTTTCTCCTGCGTTAAATTTTCAATGGTCAAAAGCTTGTTATTATGATTTCTAAGAGACAGTTCTTTATTGGTGTATTAGCTTCATCTCTATTAGGTGGGCTTATTGTGTTATTGGGTATGGGTCTCTTGGGAAGCAATTCCTCAAATAACACTGACGATTATAGTCAGACTACCTCCTTAACTACATCGCTTGGTGAAATTGACGAAACACCAAGGACTTACGTGGTGCCCGAGGGCATCAACTTTATAAAAGCATCAAGATCGGCTGTGCCTGCTGTGGTACACATCACAAATACTTCAGCACCTTCAGCACGATCAGGTAGGTGGTCTAAATTATTTGGAAGAGAAAGAAGGGTGAGGCAATCAACAGGCTCTGGTGTAATCATTTCTAATGATGGATATATTGCTACCAACTTTCACGTTGTGGAAGATGCAGATGAGCTGGAAGTCAGGTTAGATGATAATAGAAGATTGAGTGCTGAACTTATTGGTACTGATCCCGATACAGATTTAGCGCTAATAAAGATCAAAGCAGGAAACCTTCCTTTTGTAGATTTTGGGGATTCCGATCAAGTAGAAATTGGAGAGTGGGTACTCGCAGTGGGTAACCCATTTGATCTTAATAATACAGTCACTGCGGGTATTGTAAGTGCCAAGGCCAGGAATATCAATTTGATAAGTGGTAACCGAAATCGTTATGGCATTGAATCATTCATACAGACAGATGCAGTAGTGAACAGAGGAAATAGCGGTGGTGCACTGGTCAACCTCGATGGTGATTTGATAGGTATTAACACGGCAATAGCAACTAATACGGGAACATTCAATGGCTATTCTTTTGCGGTTCCTTCCATACTTGTCAAGAAGGTTATGGATGACCTCTTGGAATTCGGGGAGGTGCAGCGAGGATTGCTTGGTGTTGAAATTCGTGATGCAGATGGTAGGTTCACAGATGAACTTTCTGGTGTTCATATCCGTGGTGTAAACCCTGGTAGTGCAGCTGATAAAGCGGGTCTTCAAAATGATGATGTGATTGTTGGTATTGATGATCGGTCCATAAAGACGACCAGTGAGCTTCAGGAGTTTGTGGCTAGGAAACGCCCTGGTGATCTGATTTCGGTTAAGTTCAAAAGAGGAGGTGATGTGAAAGAAACTTCACTTACACTTAGAAAAAAAGCAGAGTACCTCGCACGGACTCCGGACGAAATCAGCTTCACCTATAAGATTGAAGGAGCCATTTTCGCAGATATCACAGAGAGTATCAAGTATAGGCTGAAAGTTGAGGGAGGAGTACAGTTGATCGAATTAGGAGAAGGTGCGTGGAAGGAAGCAGGCCTCAAGGATGGTTTCGTTATCACTAAGGTGGGAGATCAAGATGTTGAGAGCTTGGATGAGTTTCAATCACTCCTAGATAGTAAGAAAAGAGACTTCTATGTTATGGGTAAATACCCTGATGGTGAGAAAGAATATTTTAAAATAGACTGGTAGACGCCAATGACAAAATATGAAACCTCGAGATGTCGAGGTTTTTTTATGCCCTAGCATTTGTGCTTTCAGGCTTTGTCCTCACCCAAAATTCCCGTAACTATGAGGTCTAAATTAAAACTATTAGGAAATGGGAATTCAGCAGGATTTTGGCATCTTAGATGCACTGCAAAAGCTTGGTGTAAAAGCAAGTAACAATGGGTCTTCAACGGGCTCTAATTCAATGGGCGGTGGAGAATCGATCTCGTCATATTCACCTGTGGATGGTGAGTTAATAGGGGCAGTAACATCTACTACTCAAGCGGAGTATGATGCTATCATTAATACATCTCAAGGTGTCTTTAAGGAATGGAGAGATATGCCGGCACCAAAGCGTGGTGAAATCGTTCGCCAGTTTGGTGAAAAACTTCGCCTATATAAGGATGATCTTGGTAAGCTGGTTTCTTACGAAATGGGCAAATCTTATCAGGAAGGTCTTGGTGAGGTACAGGAGATGATTGACATCTGCGATTTTGCTGTGGGTCTTTCCAGGCAACTACATGGTCTTACCATCAAGTCTGAGCGTCCGGGGCACCATATGCAGGAGCAGTGGCATCCACTAGGTATAGTGGGTATTATCTCAGCTTTCAACTTTCCTGTAGCCGTTTGGGCCTGGAATACTGCCTTGGCTTGGATATGTGGTGATACTTGTATTTGGAAGCCTTCTGAAAAAACTCCGTTGTGCGGTGTGGCATGCCAGAATATTATTGCTGAAGTACTCAAAGAGAATGATCTTCCTGAAGGAATCTCCTGCATGATCAATGGAGACTACAAGGTGGGAGAAATGATGACTTCTGACCCGCGTGTACCTTTAGTTTCTGCTACGGGCTCTATCCGTATGGGAAAAATTGTGGGCAAGGCTGTAGCCGAAAGATTGGGGAAATCTATCCTTGAGCTGGGTGGAAATAATGCTATTATTATTACGCCAGAGGCCGATCTCAAGATGACCGTAATTGGTAGTGTGTTTGGAGCCGTTGGTACGGCTGGGCAGCGGTGTACTTCTACGCGTAGATTGATCATTCATGAGTCTATATATGATAAAGTGAAAAATGCACTGATGGATGCTTATGCACAGTTGAGAATTGGTAACCCATTGGATGAGAACAACCATGTAGGTCCATTGATTGATACTGATGCCGTTGCCAACTATAATGCCGCCATTGAGAAGGCTAAGTCGGAAGGCGGAAATGTTCTTGTTGAAGGAGGTGTTTTGGACGGAGCTGGTTATGAAAGTGGATGCTATGTGAAACCGTGCATTATCGAGGCTAAGAATGAATTTGAAATTGTTCAAGACGAGACATTCGCCCCTATCTTGTATCTATTGAAGTATAGCGGTGACGTGAATAATGCCATTGATTTACAAAATGGTGTTGCACAAGGCTTATCATCAGCGATCATGACCAATAATGTTCAAGAAGCGCATCAATTCCTTTCTGCGGCAGGATCTGATTGTGGTATTGCGAATGTGAATATTGGAACTTCAGGTGCAGAAATTGGTGGCGCATTTGGTGGAGAAAAAGAAACAGGTGGAGGTAGAGAGTCTGGATCTGACGCTTGGAAAGCATACATGCGCAGACAAACTAATACACTCAACTATACTACTGAGCTACCACTGGCTCAAGGAATCAAGTTTGACCTATAAGAGAAGTCAACAACGTTTGAAATTAGGAAGAGGCGTCAATGACGCCTTTTTCTTTTAATAGGTCTTTGTAAATCATTCTGAATTCAGCGTCTTCTTTTTCAATAGAGGTAATACTGACTGTCTGAACTACGCCATTGCGATTCATGACAAAGTCATTCCACGCATCGCCTTTTCCTCCCGAATGATGAAATTCCATTATTGAAGACTGCGTGTAGTCGTGTTGATTCAACACCCACTTTTCAAACCAATCTCTACGTTCAGCTCTCACTGGTTCGGGGTAAAGTGTACTGGAAGACCAAATGAAGGACTCTTCAGGATTAAGGTCTCTTGAGAAAAGCTTGCTTCCATCCCATACCAACTCACTCAGATTCACGGCTTCAGAAGTAGATTCTACAATGACGAAAGTGAATGGCTCCATGCCTTCAAATTCAAAATTTTCACGGAACGAGTTTACATCACCAAATTCGAAAAACTGTAAAACCATCTGCCCTCTACTTATTCGATAGGGTGGCGTGTGGCTATGCTTTTCGAAACCTCCGTTGAGTAGGCAGACCGTATACCTGTTCTTGTCGGTGGCGATCCAAGTGCCACCAGCTAAGGGATCCTTCGGGTAGTAAACTGTAGTGCCAGAGACAAGATATGCCTCAGGAGCAAGCGCTGCTCGTTTTGGTGTTTCGTCTCGATTTGAAGTTAAAATGTACCTATTGTTCCCCTTCGGCAGAAAAGTTACTGTACACATGGTTTATCCTTCTCGTATTTGATTGTAGAGTATGCAATGCCGAATCCTTCAGGAATATTAACATTAGAGAATTCACTCAGGATGGCAATTTTGATGATTGCCATGTGGTGAATAGCATGCTCAATATTGTATTGCAGCTCGCGATAGTATGAGGTCACAATCTCAATTGGATCTTCCTTGTCCAAGCTATAATTGGCCTTAAGTTTTAAGGAGCTATCAGTTGCAATTTTTTCTATCTCTAACTTTAATGAGTTCATTTTTTCAATGGCCATTAAGCGGTTCTCCTCTATCACACGATCATGACTTCTTTGGTCATAATTAACTTCTCCGGAGTTAATCCCAAGAATCATTAAATCATAAAATTCAATGATATGTCTGATGTGCTTGCCAATGGTATTATCAGACAAAACCTTCAACGGTTGTCTGAAAGCCTGATCTTGTAACTGCTCAGAGACCTGAATAAGCTGGTCTAAAATTTTAGCCGAAACGTGCTTTAATTGCATCTAATGTTGTTTTTTAACCAATGATAGAGCCAAATGTAAGTAATATATACGGAAGTTTAACTGTGTCTCAGAGTGGAAATCAGCCGCCCGACACTATTTTGCCCCATTGGGTATTTGCCTTAGGTAGGAGGTTTGCTTCATCTTTGTTCCAAGACTTAAGGGTATTGGTGAACCTGAAATTGTAGAATAAGTATAGTTTTCCATCTACAATCTTAAAAGTCTCTGGGTCTATTCTCACCTTATCTCCATCGGCCATAGCATATGCGCAATACCCGCCATACTGTGGTTCATACTGCTTAGGGTTGGCAATAAATAGCTGTCTATTCTTTGCTGAAGAGAAGTAATAAGTGACGCCTTCAGCACTATGGCTGATTTTTTCAGATCCTTCTACCGCTTTATTTTCAGTAAAATATGCCACTGGGTCGTAACCTTGTATGGCCAGACCTCTTTTCAAATTGTAATGCTTTAAACCGTAGTCGCTGCTTTGCGCATAAGAAATATGTGCTCCAATAAGAGCGAAAAGGCAATATGATATGAGTGTGATTGGTCGCTTCATGTTAAAAATTTTTCAAGTATAGCCATATCTACGGACTCTCTTGTTAAACGGATGTATGTCAAGGCCGCACGTCTGACATTTGAATACTAATTGTGTAATTATCTACTCTCGAATAAAAACACGATATTTCGTGAGAAATGAGTAAATCATATCAATTACCCAACTACAGTCATCTTTCTCAATTTACAGTAGAGAGGGCTTTGGCATCGGTTTTCTGGATGGAAGAATCCGGTAGACTAAGGTTTGCAAATGAAACGGCTCAGATTCTTTATGGGTATAGTGCAGATGAATTTAAAGCACTTAGTGTTCTAGATCTTAATCCAAACTTTGATAAGGACTCATTCGCCGAATTATGGGCACGGTCCAAGGCAGAAAAACGTATTCGATTAGAGTCGACTCATTTCAAAAAAGACGGGACGGAGTTTCCTGTGGAGATCTTTGTAAACCACATGGAATTTGAGGGGCATGCATTCAACGTAAGCTTTGTGCTGGACATTACAGAAAGAAAACGTAAGGAAAGGTTGTTGAAGTCTCTTTCAGAGGCAACTGCCGATGCTGTAGGTTCAGATTTCTTTGTGTCTTTGGTGGAAAACATAGCCAAATCTCTTGGTGTACATATGGCTATTATAACGGAATGTACTGACGCTAGTAAGTCGAGACTTCGCACCTTGGCCTATTTCAAGGATGATACACTTCAGGAGAATGTAGAGTACAATACTGAAGGAACACCATGCAAGTTGATTATGGAGACAACAGACCCGCTCTTCATTCAAGAAGGTGTTCAAGATGAGTTCGAAAAAGAACCAGGGATAGAGGGCTATTTTGGAATACCAATTTTAAACGATTCGGGAGATTGCATTGGTCATATTGCTGTGCTTAACAAAGACAAGCTTCAACTGTCTCATGAAGAACAGGATATACTTAAGCTCTTTTCTGATCGTGCTGCTGCTGAGATAGAAAGAAAAATTGCCAGTGAGAAACTTCTGGAAGCAGTTGATGAGGTAAAAAGCCTTAAGGATAGGCTAGAAGCTGAGAACACCTATTTGCAGGAAGAGATCAAGTTTGAACATAATTTTCAAGAGATCATTACCCAAAGTGACAGATTTAGGTCTGTACTTTCTTCGTCAGAGCAAGTAGCTATTACCGATGCCACTGTCTTGATTCTTGGAGAATCAGGTACTGGAAAGGAATTGTTGGCAAGAGCAATACACAACATCAGTAAGAGAAGTGATCGGCCGTTGGTGAAGGTTAACTGTGCTGCTCTTCCAGCTAATTTGATAGAGAGTGAACTCTTTGGTCATGAGAAAGGAGCTTTTACTGGTGCAATTGCTAAAAAAGTAGGGAGGTTTGAATTGGCCGATGGAGGTACCTTATTTCTGGACGAAGTTGGTGAATTACCCTTGGAGCTTCAGTCTAAACTATTGAGAGCGCTTCAAGAGGGAGAATTTGAACGATTGGGAAGTACAAACACTCGGAAAGTCGATGTGCGTGTTATAGCGGCAACGAATAGGGATCTTGAAAAAGAAGTCGATGATGGAAGCTTTAGAGCAGACCTCTTTTACAGACTAAATGTATTTCCCATCCAAAGCATACCACTGAGGGAAAGAAAAGAAGATATTCCTTTATTGGTTAAGCACTTTGTGAGTCGATTTTCCGCCAAGATTGGTAAGAAGATTGTTTCTATCCCTAAAAGAGTGATTAGTTCACTTCAAGGCTATCACTGGCCAGGAAATATCAGAGAGTTGGAAAATGTAATTGAACGCTCTGTGATTTTAAGTTCGGGTACTTCTTTAGAATTGGGTGATTGGATTCCTAAATCAACCACCCAATCGGTCACCACTGAACTAGATACTCTTCATGAGTTTGAGAGGAAATACATTATCCACGTTCTGCAAAAAACCACCTGGCGAGTAAGCGGAGAAAAAGGTGCCGCCAAAATTCTGGGAATGAAGCCGACCACCTTGGAATCCAGAATGAAAAAGCTCGGTATCAAGCGTGGTTTTTCGAGCTAAAACTTTAGTACAATATCTATTGCTGGAACCCCTCCCTCAAACACAAGCAGGTCAAGCGTGAGTTTCTTTCCGATATAACGAAGGCCTCCTGAGATTAGGGCGTCATTTTCGCCTGTCAACACATAATTTTCCGTAATAAAAGCGAGACGACCAGTTAAACGAGTCATGCCTCCAATAGTCAATAGTCCTGTATCGTTTATCTCGCCATTTGCCAGGGCATAACCAGTGCCAAAGGTGATGTTGTGCTCTTCGTTTCCATAGGTCAATAGCGCATTGAGGCTACCGAGGTTAAGCTCGCCACTTAGGTCTCCGCCAGAAGTCAGGTATGAAAATGAAACGGCCCCTTGAAGGTTTTTGGAAATAGGTATACCATACTTAAGGTTGGTAAATACTATAGGAGAGCCACTGAAAAGAGATATTATTTCTGTGCCGATAATCGCACTAAATCGATCAGTAATGCCATAGCTTACAAGGTTGACCAGACCATAAATATTTTGATAATATCCCTCTCCTTTATTGAGTGTATATGCGGACTGACCTATAAAGTATCTGGTGGAATTTGGATTGGGTATCCAACCCTTATTGTTCAAGTAAATAATTTTCCTAACCTCAGATCGCTGAAAGGTCATCAATCCGAGTGATTCGCTCCTCACAATGATTTCCCGATCATTTTCGCTGACCAATTCCCCCGTGATTTCGGACTTGTCTAAAAGTGTGATAATGACCTGATTGCCGGTCGGTTCAGTCTTATCCTGAGTTTGAGCATTTAATGTGTTTAAAAAGAATGTAAAAAGGCAAAAAAATGGGATGATGGACCTCATGTTATTTTTCTTGATATTTCGTGAATATTTGTTTGTTCCTTGTTTTGTGAACAAAATATAGGCCAAATATCTCGCGGAACAGTTTTTTAAATAAATATCACTTTTCCTGAAATAATAAGAAATACACGAAATATCGTGTAAAATTGCTATCAATTTTGAAAAAAATATTTCACAAATAACTGATAATCAAATATTTAGAATTGTTTTTTATCAACTGGCACACTAATTGTCATTCAGAGGACGGTTCTATAGACGGTAGAGCGACAAAGTGTTGGTTAACACTTATTCTTGACAAAACTAAGTTTATGTTCTGGCGTTCATTATCTTTCGAATTGAGTTATGAGGCATAGATTACCACTTTTTCTGGTAAAGATCATCTACTATGAATACTGGCCCTTTTGGTTGTTTTTCCTTCCATTGGTGCCCTATTGGATTTATTTGTCGATCAAGGCGAGGTCACTGACCTACTTTACGGCAGCCAATCCAGGAATCATTCATGGTGGTGTTTTCGGGGAATCTAAAATTGATATTCTCGACAAAATTGATCCTAAGTATCGACCGGCAACCTTGTTCTTCAAATTGTCGGCTACATTACCAGAAGTACTCAGTAGAATTGAGCAATTAGATCTAAGTTTTCCGATAATTATAAAACCAGATGTCGGAGAGCGGGGTGCTGAAGTGGAGAAAGTTGATGACAATGATCAGCTGGCGGATTATCTTAAGCGGACAGATCAGGATTTCATTATTCAGGAGTACGTTGATTTTGATATCGAATTGGGTGTCTTATATCATAAGCTTCCGATTAGTGGTACTAGTAATATCACCTCGATAGTCCAAAAGGAATTTTTGGGGGTCACAGGGGATGGCACATCTACTATTCGAGAACTACTGAGTAAAAGTGAACGCGCAAAACTTCAAATTTCTACCTTGGAAGGAAAACATGGTAGTCATTTGGACGAGGTGTTGCCCAAAGGGGTTTATGAGAACTTGCAGCCCATTGGTAATCATTGCTTAGGTACAAAATTCTTAAGCGGTCAACATTTGATCAATAAAGAGTTAGTAGCCGTTTTCGATGAAATCTCCAGTAATATTGAAGGCTTCAATTTTGGACGGTTCGATCTTAAAGTAAGTTCCATTGAGGATTTATTTGCTGGAAAGAACATCAAAGTGATGGAGTTGAATGGAGTAACCTCCGAACCAGGGCATATTTATGATCCGAAGTACAACTTACTTCGAGCTTATAAAGACACCATGTTCAGTATGAAGACTTCTTGCCAAGTCAGCATTGAGAATATTAAGAATGGCGCTAAAGTGACGCCCTTCTGGACAATGTTCAAACTGCTGAGGGGTCATTTCTCTGATAAGCCGGAAGAACAGAACATGAATGGTAAAGTTAAAACCATGATGACCAAATGATCTGGTCTATCCTGGAGGCTTTAGTCATAGCCACGGCAATTAGTTTTGCCGGATCTGTGCAGTTGGGACCAGTGAATTTTGGAACCATTCACACTGCACTTCACAAGAATAAGAAGGCAGCCATAACCTTTGGATTTGGTGGTAGTTTACCCGAGTTATTGTATTGCGGACTGGCCATAGGTAGTTCAAATTTTATTTCGCAATACGAAGGACTGGAGGACTACCTCAAATATTTGACAATCGGTGTTCTACTCCTATTCGGAACATACCTGATTTTCCAGAAGGCTACTTCAGAGTATAAACATAAATCAGAAAAGAAAGGAAAAGAGCTTTGGTTGGGCGCCACTTTTGGCTTGCTTAATCCACAACTCTACCCCTTTTGGCTTTTTATTATTACCTATCTCAGAACCAACTCCATACTGGAAAACGACACTTGGCCTGTACAGGTCGCTTTTGTCGTAGGGTCAGCATTGGGTGCATTTCTTCTACAATGGTTAGTAGCTGAATTCACCACCCGAAAAAGAGAGTTCATCTATTTGAGATTAACGAAAAACTATAACAAAGTGCTAGGAGCGATCATCATCGCCATAGCGCTATTTCAATTGGTAATAAATATATAAGTCATGCAAAACGAAATAAAATATTGGTATCTGAGAAATTATGATCTATTCGCGAATCTGAGCAAGGAACAAATTCATGACCTGTGTTCAATTTCGAGGTTTGTCAGAATGAAAAAGGGACAAACCATCTACTTCGCGAATGACGATTCGAAGAGACTATACTTTCTAATTAATGGTAAGATTAAAATCAGTGAGATCGATGGTCTTGGAAACGAGATGATCAAAGACATTATCTTGACTGGAGATCTTTTTGGAGAGATTCCAATTACCAATTTCCAAGTGAGTCAGGAGTTCGCGGAAATTCTATCAAGTGAGGTTATTCTGTGTACTTTCACTATGGAAGAGTTCGAAAAACTGATGCACAAGCACCCAAGTTTGGCCCTTTCATTCTCCAAGAAAATGGGAGAAAAGCTAAGAAAACTAGAGCATCGTTATGCCAACCTTGTCTTTAAAGATGTTAAAGCCAGACTCAAAGATTTCCTAGTGGATTGGGCAAATAAGGAAGGTAAGCCTGCTGATGCAGGTTTGGTAATAAGAAACTATCTAACACATAATGAGATAGCCAGTTTGATCAGCTCTTCTAGGCAGACGGTTACCACCTTGATCAACGAGTTAAAAGAGGAAGGCGTGATTGTCTACAGCCGAAGTTTAATTACAATTCCGAATATTGGAGCTCTGGCTGCATAAGCATATTGAGGTCAAAAAAAGCCCCGACTAGTCGGGGCTTTTTTTATTTCATGCAACTAGTCCATTATGTTTGCTGTCTATTGCTTAGTAATCAAAAGGTCATGGATATGAAAAACACCATTAAAACTCAAATCACAATCGTATTACTCTTTATTGCTTCAATTGCCTTTGCACAAGAGACTGATACCAGAAGCTTAGATCGCTTCACAGAATTAAAGGTTTCTGAAGGCATTCAGGTTATTGCCAAGAAAGGCAATAAGAATAGTGTTGATATCGAGGTATCTCGAATAGATATTGATAGAGTGAGAACAGAGGTTAGAGGAGATCGATTAAATATTTTCGTAAGCCGAAACTCTTGGTCAAGAAGAAGTCGCAACGGTAGAATTCGAGTGACGCTCACCTATACTGAAGAGATAGAAGAGATTTTGGCAAACACCAGTGCGGAAATTTCCTTTGAAGATATGATTGAAACTAAACGCTTATCAATAAGAACAAGCACTTCAGGTGTGGTAGATGCCAAGATTAAAGTGACGAGTCTTGACTTAAGTGCCACTACTTCTGGAAGAGTGGATGTTACAGGCGATGCTGATGAAGTGGAGGCTACTGCTTCTACTGGAGGAACCATATATGCTTATGATGTAGAAGCTATTGAGGTGTATGCGAAAGCAAATACTGGTGCTGACGTTAGAGTGAATGCACAGGAGAGACTCAGAGCCAGTGCCAATACTGGCGGAACGGTGAGTTATCGAGGTCGACCGAAGGCGGATACTCGTTCTAATACTGGCGGGAGTATTCGAAGAGCCAGGTAATTAGCTTATTTCAACAAGACACATTTTTTGATTAATCTTAGCTTTGAGTTTAAAGCTTTGATTATGAAAATGAAAATAATAATCGGAGCCCTTTTTGGGCTCTTTCTTTTTGATGGTAGCCTAAAGGCACAAGACGATATTCAGGCAATTAAGGATGCAGTGATGACCATGTTTGATGGTATGAGAGCTGGGGATAGTGCAATGGTTCATTCGGTTTTTAGTGACGAAATTGTCTTTCAGCGTGTCCAAGAAAATAGAGAGGGTAAGGCCAGAGTGGTGAGCAGCGATTTCAGAGATTTTTTAAAGTCTGTAGGTACGCCTCATGATAAGGTTTGGGATGAAAGAATTGAGTTTGGAACGATAGAGATTGATGGAAAAATGGCTTCCGTATGGACTCCCTTTAAATTCTACTTAGGAGATCAATTTTCACATTGCGGTGTCAACGTTTTTAAACTCTATAAGTCTGAAGATGGCTGGAAGATTTTTCACCTGGTAGATACGGGAAGAACAGATAATTGTGTAGGTGGATAAAACAAAAACGCCCCTTTCGGGGCGTTCTTACTTACCTTTTACGGTAATGGTTCTCTATAATATCTCTCACTGAAACGCGCTGGTGATTGAAATCGTGGGAACCTTGTGAATTGACGTTGCCATTCGAATGCGTTTTAACCTTGTCTATAGTAGACTCATTCGTATGACGACTCGTTTTTAATTCCTCCATTAGTTTACTATGCTTAGAATCTAACAATTAAAAAGTTGTCAGTAGAATTCAATTTCCTCTTCTGACACAAAATTATGCAATCGATTGCATTATCCAAGTATCAGTAATAAAAAAACTCAAATTTTATTTCCATTGATGATTGACTTGGTCCTTCGACATTCATAATACCAATTAACACTTTCTTTACCCTACTTTTGTGATAGCAGTATTGGCGAATCTTAGCTACTGAGTCTCAATAGGCATAAGAAATTGAATCATCATTTTAATTTGATATGAGTGTATTTTTTAAGGCTGTCATAGGCCATTTTTTGGATAGCGATACCTTTCAAAAGGGAGCAGCTTTGGCATACTACACTGTTTTTTCGCTGTTGCCCATGATGATTATCACAGTTTCATTATTGGGGCTTCTCTTTGGAAGAGAAGCTGTTTCCGGAGAGGTACATGATCAGCTAAAGGCTGCTTTGGGAAATGAAGCTGCTATGCAAATTCAGGAAGTGATTAAAACTCAGCATCTTCAGCATAACAATGTATTGACGGCTATCTTGGGTTTTGTTATGCTTGCTTTAAGCGCTACGGGAATGTTCAGTCAAATACATAGTTCATTTAACAGTATTTGGGGTGTGAAGCCAAAGTCAGGAAACGGGATTCTTAATTATGTTGTTAAACACCTTGTGTCTTTCCTTACTTTGGTGACCGTGTTTACAATTATTTTCCTGAGTACTTCTCTTAATAGTTTATTGGTGAAATATGCCTCGTCTTTGCATGTGGATTACAAGCTCGTTTATCTATATGAGCATTTAGTTTCATTTATGGTGATTGCGCTTGCATTTGCCTTGATGTTCAAATTTTTATCGGATGCCAAAATCTCTTGGAATATCTCATTGAAAACAGGCTTGTTTACATCACTATTTTTTTTATTTGGAAAGGTTGGGATAGGCATGTATATAGGTCATAGTCATTTGTCCAGCACTTTCGGTGCCATGAGTACCTTGGCTGTTCTTATGATGTGGGTTTACTATACTTCTCAGATTATTTTCCTCGGTGCTTCCTTTTTAAAAGTCTTGGACGATAAATCTGTTGCTGATTTGACTGATAAAACAAAAGGACTGTAGCGCAGTCCTGAAACTCAAATTCTGAGGATTGATCTTAAAAAATCTTTCCTCAGGAAAGATTTAGTGAAAGGCCTGCTTGCAGGGTAAGCCCCCGAAGGGCATAAAAAAAGCCCAGCATTTTGCTGAGCTCTCTATGTAGTCCGTAGGAGGGCTGAGTGTTAAGAAAAGCTCCAGTGGAGCTTTTAAGCGAAGAGCCGGCTTGCAGGGTAAGCCCCCGAAGGGCATAAAAAAAGCCCAGCATTTTGCTGAGCTCTCTATGTAGTCCGTAGGGGAATCGAACCCCTGTTACCAGGATGAAAACCTGGCGTCCTAACCCCTAGACGAACGGACCAAATAATCTGCAGAGGCGGAGGGATTCGAACCCCCGGTACCTCGCGGTACAATGGTTTTCAAGACCACCGCATTCGACCACTCTGCCACGCCTCTGTGTGTGATCTCCCGTTTGGGACTGCAAAGATAAGTGGAAGTTTTTTTTGTGCAAGCGACTAGGCTCAATTAAATGCTTTCAGCTTCTAATTTTTTTGTTTTCGCTTTGTCAAGAGCAGCATTCATTTCAAAACCTACCAGCAAAATCAGCGAAATGATAAAGAGGAGCAACATTAGTACTATCAAAACCCCAATCGATCCATAGAGGCGATTGTAAGCTCCAAAGTTGTTGACATAAAAGGAGAAGCCAAAAAAGGCCAGGATGATTGTGAAAGTTGAGAACACTGAGCCCACACTCATAAAGTGCCATCTTTTGTGTACTGCCGGGGCAAGGTAGTAGATGCTCGATATAGCTATCTGAAAAACGATGTACAGGGCCAGAAACCTGAGGACTATAAGAATGTCTATTGATATCTTCTCCTGGATAATCTCTCTCACACTATTGCTTTCTAATAGCTGCTGACCCACCACCAGCAAACCCACTGAAATTAGGACCGAAAGGGCCAATATGAAAATTAGAATGGTTGCTATGAACCTCATTTTTAGGAACCCACGAGTTTCAACAGTTTTATAGCTAGCATTAAATGCACTCATCAGGGAATTCATTCCATTTGTTGATAAGATTAATGTAAGTACAAAACCAAAGGACAGTAAGCCACCCCGCTGCTTATTGATAATGTCATGAATAGTAGAGTCAGCTGCGGCATATAGATTCTCTGGAAGTAAGTTTTCTAGAAAGCCAATGATTTGGTCATTGGTTACATCAGGAAAGAAGTTCTGGATGTACGGGGTAAGTGTAAATAAGAAAATGATAGCAGGAAATATCGCCATCGTAAAACTAAAGGCTACACCATTAGCCCTTGCTAATAACCGATCGTTGCTCAGTTTTTGAATAAAAATGACAATTGCATCGTATAAACCGACTTTGGCTTTTCCCACCTTGATGTGTTGCAGTAGGTTGACAAGCCTAATGTAAAGTGGATTCTCTAGGACGATCGACAACAGTTTCGTTCTCATGAGAAGTACGGTTTTAATACTTCTGTTAGCGTATCAGGTGCACGGCAAGGTCGGTTAGTCTCCATGTTGATAAAGACCAAAGTGGTTTTGCCTTCATTGACTAATATCCCCTGTTCGTTACTAACCTCATATTCGAATACCATCCTGACCTTTGGAAGCTCTTTGATGATCACTTTTACCGTAAGGAGTTCGTCATACTTGGCAGGTGAGAGATACTTACTTTGCAAGTCATGCACTGGCATCATAATGCCCTGCTCTTCCAAACTCTTGTACTGAAAACCAAGTTGTCGAAGTGCCTCTACACGCCCTACTTCGTAGTACATAGCGTAATTGCCATAGTATACATATGACATCTGATCAGTTTCGGCATATCTTACCCTTATCTGGGTAGAGGCACTATACATGCTTATCGAAATATTTTCCTATCATTTAAGGCCTTGTGTAATAGCCTTGCATTTTTATTGTGTTGCGTCAAATCCTTTGCAAAGCGGTGATAGCCCGAAAAGTCTTCTCTTGCACACATATAAAGATAATCATGCTTTTCATAATTCAGAACAGCATCTAAGGATGCTATGGTCGGCAGGTTGATAGGGCCTGGTGGTAGACCACGATACTTATAGGTGTTATAAGGACTGTCAACTCTGGTGTCAGCCAAGAGCACTCTTTGGATGGTAAAATCTCCCAGTGCAAATTTTACAGTTGGGTCTGCTTGCAAGAGCATGTTTTCCTTAATGCGGTTGATATAAAGACCAGCGATTGTTGGGCTTTCGCTGGCGATATACATCTCATCTTGTACTATCGCTGCCAAGGTCGAAATTTCTACAGGTGACATGCCCAGCGCCTCTGCCTTGGTCTTTCTAGCACTTGTCCAGAATCTGTCGTATTCTTTTTTCATCCTATCAAACAGAGCCTTAGAAGAGATCGTCCAATACACTTCATAAGTGTTTGGAATGAACATGGCCATAATCGTTTCCTTATTGAATCCAAGCGTGGCTAAATATGACTCATCGTTAAGGAGGTCAAGAAATTCCTTGGGGTCAATGCCCGTGTCATCGGCTATTTTTTCAACAAGATCTTCTTTGAAGCGTACATTGTTAAATGTGACATCCACTGGTATTTGGTCTCCAGCTCTTAACCTACGCACAGCTTCTAAATTGTTCATATCAGGTTCAAGAAGATAGACACCAGGCTTCACATTGTCTTGGTAACCCAGAGCTTTTGCAACAAAACTGAAGGACAAAATCTCGTCAACAATCGCTTGGTCATAAAGCTTGTTCCTTAGAGAATCGAAATTGTCATCTCTGTCAATCAACACAACTTCCGGTGTTTTCTCGATCAGAATATTTGATCCATAGAATACCTGATAAAAGTAAAATGAAAAAGAGGTTAGGATCACCGAGAAGATCACCATACCGATCATAAATCGCTTTCTTTTCTGCATAAGGGCACAAAAATAGTCAATTTGTCCTAACTTCGACCTTAAGTCAAAGTCATGGCAGCGGAATTAATTAAGCTATACGAAGAAAATCCAGAAATCGATAAGATTGATAAGATTATTAAGGTCTTGAAGTCTGGTGGTGTTGTTATTTACCCCACAGACACGGTCTACGGAATTGGCTGTGATTTTAGCAATAATAAGGCGGTACAAAGAGTCTGTCAAATTAAAAACACTAAGCCGCAGGCCTTGTCATTTATTTGCTATGATCTTAGCGAAATTGCAGCATATACAAGGGGCCTTAGCACACCTATTTTCAAGGTGATGAAAAAGGCACTACCCGGACCATTCACCTTCATTCTGAATGCCAGCAATAGTGTGCCAAAAGTTTTGAATGCCAAGAAGAAGACTGTGGGTATTAGGGTTCCGGATAATAACATACCAAGAGAGATTGTGAAGCACCTTGGCAATCCAATCATCACTACATCCATTCATGATGAGGACGAAATTCTCGAATATTCAACGGATCCTGAACTCATCTTTGAGAAATATGAAAACCTGGTGGATATAGTAATTGATGGCGGTTATGGCGCCAATGTGGCTTCAACCATTGTGGATTGTTCACATGACGATTTAGAAGTGGTTAGAGAAGGTTTGGGAGATATTAATGAGTATCTCTGATGAGGATTCTTATCGAATCACAATACCTGCCATCGATAGCCTATTTCTTTTTGCTGAGTCATTGCGAAGAAGTCATCATTGAAGCTCGAGAAAACTTCGAAAAGCAGTCTTACCGAAATCGCTGTGAAATTGTGGGTTCTAACAAAATCCAAAGCCTGAGCATTCCTGTGCATCATGGAGGGCGAAAGATTTTGATTAAAAACCTCACGATAGACTACAAACAGAAATGGGCCAACAACCATTGGCGCACCATTCAATCGGCTTATGGTAAGTCTCCTTTTTTTGATTACTACGCAGGCTATTTTGAGACCGAAATCAAAGCAAATCACACTACACTTTATGAACTCAATTCACACTTGCTGACATTATGTCTTAAACTGCTCAAGTTGGAGGTTAAGTTGAGTGAGTCTACAGAATATTCGAAAAATGCACCTGAGGGCACAGTTGACTTTCGATCGGTAATACATCCCAAAAAATCTATAGACAGTCTGGCATGGTTTGAGCCAAAAAAATACCACCAAATCTTTGGCAAAGACTTTGTTCCTAACATGAGCATCTTAGATCTGCTTTTTTGTACGGGTCCTGACGCTTTAGAGGTATTACATAACTCAGGTGTTATGATTAAGAACAATTAGGTTTTTGATTACGTTTCTAGTAGATCGTAAGGTATATCTTATTATATTGAAATCGTGGTTTAATGCATGAATTGAACCACAGACAAAGGCAATAAATGGAAGCAAAATTTTCAAATAGAGTAAAAGAAGTGATCTCCCTGAGTAGAGAGGAAGCCCTGCGTTTAGGCCACGACTATATCGGCACAGAGCACCTTTTACTAGGGATGATTCGTGAAGGAGAGGGAGTAGCGGTGAGCATTCTTAAGAAGCTGGGTACTTCACTTGAAGAACTCAGAGAGGCGATCGAGAGAGCTACCAAGGGAACGGCTAATCACAATGTGAAGAACCTGGCTAATATCCCATTGACAAGACAGTCAGAAAAGGTGCTTAAAATCACCTACCTAGAAGCAAAGATTTTCAAAAGTCAACTGATTGGTACTGAGCATTTGTTACTCTCAATTTTGAGAGATGAGGACAATATTGCTACGCAGATACTCGAGAAGTTTGACGTAAACTATGAAGTAGTAAAAGAAATGTTAGAATACCAGACCGACAATCCATTAGCATCATCTGATACTGACGATCCAGATGAGGATTCTGGAAAGATGTTCGGAAGCAGTAGTGGATCTGGAAGTGGAGGCGATAGACCCTCCGGCAAAGGTGGTGAGAAGTCTAGAACTCCTGTACTTGACAACTTCGGCAGAGACTTAACAAAGTATGCCGAAGATGGTAAGCTTGACCCAATTGTTGGAAGAGAAAAAGAAATCGAGCGTGTTGGTCAGATTCTATCAAGAAGAAAGAAAAACAACCCAATCCTTATTGGTGAACCTGGTGTGGGTAAGAGTGCAATTGCTGAAGGACTCGCACTAAGAATTGTTCAAAAGAAGGTGTCTCGCGTATTGTTTGGCAAACGTGTGGTAACACTGGATTTGGCCTCTTTAGTGGCAGGTACTAAATACCGCGGCCAGTTTGAAGAACGCATGAAAGCGGTGATGAACGAACTTGAAAAATCGCCTGAGGTAATTCTCTTTATAGACGAGTTACACACCATTGTTGGTGCGGGCGGAGCTTCCGGTTCATTGGATGCTTCTAACATGTTTAAGCCGGCCCTTGCCAGAGGAGAGATTCAATGCATTGGAGCCACTACACTTGACGAGTACAGACAATACATCGAAAAAGATGGGGCTTTAGCCAGAAGATTTCAGCAAGTGATGGTTGATCCGACTACACCGGAGGAGACCGTTCAGATTTTAGAGAACATTAAGGAGAAGTATGAGGAGCATCACCATGTAAGCTATACAGAGGATGCCTTGAAGGCATGTGTTCAACTCTCTGACAGATATATCTCTGATCGTTTCCTACCAGACAAGGCCATTGATGTATTAGATGAGGCTGGAGCCAGGGTGCACATCAACAATATTCATGTGCCAGAAGATATTGTCAAGCTGGAAGACGCCATTGAGGACATCAAGAAAGAAAAGAATAGAGTTGTCAAAAGTCAGAAATACGAAGAGGCGGCTCAGTTAAGAGATAAAGAGAAGAAGCTGATCGATCAACTTGACAGTGCAAAAGAGCGCTGGGAAGAAGAGAGTAAAGCAAAACGATACACCGTTGACGAAGATAATGTAGCAGAGGTAATTGCTATGATGACGGGTATTCCAACGAAACGTGTTGCTCAGAAAGAACAAGCCAAATTGGTTGGTATGGGAGAGCAACTGAAGGGCAGAGTAATTGGCCAGGACGAAGCCATCAGTAAGCTTACCAAAGCGATTCAGAGAACACGGGTAGGATTGAAGGATCCTGCTAAGCCTATCGGAACCTTTGTCTTCTTAGGCCCTACAGGTGTAGGTAAAACCGAGTTGGCCAAAGTACTTTCGACTTACCTTTTCGACAAAGAGGATTCTTTGGTTAGAATAGATATGAGTGAGTATATGGAGAAATTCTCTGTATCGAGGCTTGTTGGAGCACCTCCAGGCTATGTAGGTTATGAAGAAGGTGGTCAACTGACGGAGAAAGTAAGGAGAAAACCATATTCTGTTGTATTGCTGGATGAGATCGAAAAAGCACACCCAGATGTGTTTAACATTCTACTTCAGGTACTAGACGATGGTATTCTTACAGATGGTTTGGGTAGAAGAGTTGATTTCAGAAACACCATCATTATCATGACATCGAATATTGGTGTTCGAGATTTGAAAGACTTCGGCTCGGGTATAGGTTTCAGTACACAAACAAAGAGAGATTCTGAAGATCAGATTATTAAGGATACGATTCAAAAGGCCTTAAAGAAGACTTTTAGTCCTGAGTTCTTGAATAGACTGGATGATGTCATCATATTCAATTCTCTTGGAAGAGAAGATATTCATAAAATCATTGATATCTCTCTTGGCAAGCTGTTGGGTAGAGTAGAGGCGATGGGCTATAAGGTTTCACTCACTGCGAAAGCCAAAGATTTCTTGTCAGAAAAAGGATTTGACCCTCAATACGGGGCCAGACCTTTGAACAGAGCTATTCAGAAATATTTGGAAGATCAAATTGCTGAAGAAATCTTAAAAGGTGATATCAATGAGGGTGATACCCTGAGTGCTGACCACGATGGTAAATCTGAAGAGTTGACCATTAAGATCAAAAAGAAGAGAGCACCTCGCAAAAAGAAAGAAGAAGAGGGTTCTGCTGAATAGCAGGGCTTACAAATCATATAAAAAAGCCATTCCGATTATTGGGAATGGCTTTTTATTTACGTGTTTATCTCCTGAATGATACCCCAAAACATTTGAACTCCTGTATTGATGATTTCATCCGGAAAGTCATAATCAGGGTTGTGTAGGTCAGGTATCTTTTTTCCAGCACCTAATCCGAACATGGCTCCTTTTGCCTGTTTAAGGAAGAGGCCAAAGTCCTCTGACCAAGGGTTTGGTTTGCGCATGGACTTATATTGGAGTGAGTACTTTGCTGCTGCAGATTTTACAATATTGACCGCCTCGCTATCGTTCTCCGTTGCTTCAAAGGACTCATGATAACTTATTTCAATCTCCAGTTTGTATTTTGATGCTATGCTTCGTGTCTCTTTCTCTAGGAGAAGCTTCAATAAATCAAAGTCATGACTTTCAAAGGACCTGAGGGTCAGCCATACTTCGGCATGACCAGCCGAGACCCCGAAGCTCTCTTCACCTATAGTGGTATGGGTGAGCGTAATGAGTGTCTTGTTATTGAATTCTGTCGTCTCTAGGATCCGATCAAAGCAAAACATCATTTGTGCAATGGCCATTGCGGGGTTATTTCCCGTATGTGGTTGACTCGCATGTGCGGTTTTACCACTAAGCTTAATTTTCATGCCAGTCGAGGCGGCACAGAACGAACCATTCTTACAGAGGACGCTACCTTTTTTCCTTTTGGGAAGGTTGTGAAGTGCAAAGGCATAGTCATAATTCAAGACCTTGAACTTTTCATCTGCCAAAACAGCTTTGGCACCTTGACCAGTTTCTTCGGCAGATTGAAACAAAAGAATTACATCACCTGAAGGTTGTTGCTCAGCCAGCTTTAAGGCTACCCCGCAGAGTATGGCCATATGGCCATCATGTCCACATTTATGTGAGACATTAGGGATGTCAGAAGCATAAGGCAAATCATTTGTCTCTTGAATGGGTAGTGCATCGAGCTCTGCTCTCAGGAGAATGTTGTTCCCCTTTTTTGAACCATTCCATATACCTATGATAGCCTGTCCTCCAATATTAGAAATCACCCGATCCGCCTTACAAGCAGTAAGGAATTCCGAAATTGTCCTTGCAGTATTGATTTCCTTACCTGACAATTCCGGGTGCTGATGTAGCGAGTGCCGTAAATCGATGAGTTTGTTCAGTTGGGTAGAATCGAGCACGATATAAGATAGCTATAAAAGGAAAAAGGAGCCCCGTTTGAGCTCCTTTTCTTCAACCAAAATACATAGTATATGAACTATTGTTCTTTAATTATCAACGAAAGGATTCGAAAATTTCTCATCTGTCAAGAAGGATTCATCAGTCAATGTGTTTAGAAAAGCAACCAAAGCGTCAATCTCCTGACCGTTAAGGTTCAGCCTTCTTACATTTCCATTATTATTACCTCCGCGGCCGCCACCTCCTACACGCAATCTGTTATCAAGTCCTGGGCTATTCTGAACACCATTGTTGTAGAACTCTACGACCTCGCGCAGTGTGGCAAATCTACCGTCATGCATGTAGGGCCCGGTTAATGCTATATTTCTTAGCGAGTTGACTTTGAATTCTCCCTGATCATTATTGTTCCCAGTTACTCCTCCTACACCCAGATCTGTAAGTACTGCATCCAAACCGTTGTTTCTAGCCTGGTCACCACTGAATGTGGCAGTTTCATGGCAGTTGGAACATTGGGTTCTATTGCTAAAGAACAAGTCTTTACCCAAGTTTTCTAACTCAGTGAAATTAGGGAAGTCATCATCTTCATCACCGTTGACGGTTATAAGTCCTTCATCGTATCGAGATTCATATGAAACCATTGATCGAACGAATTGTGACAAGGCAAGCGATATTCTTTCCGAAGTGACTTCGCTACTACCAAAGGCATCAGTAAATAATGGCTGGTAATAGTCTTGGTCTTGGATCTTACTGACCAACTCGGTCAGGGTTAATCCCATTTCGACTTGATCTTGTATGGGCATCAATACCTGATCTTCCAAGGTATTTGCACGTTCATCCCAAAAGAAGCGTCCGTTGTCGTAGTATCTTGCGTTGGCAAGCCCCATAGAGTTCCTTCCTGTTAAACCACCTTGGAAACCAGTACTAAAGGCACCTTCGTCAGCAAAAGCCCTTTCCTGAATATGACAAGAGGCACATGAGACAGTATTATTGCCTGACAAGTTCACATCGTAGAAAAGGACCCTTCCTAGTGTGGCCCCTTCATCGGTTACCGGGTTGTTATTTGGAGTATTATCAATACCCGCCACCTGACCTGTAGTAAAGTGGTTTGGTAAATCGGGGTTGGCATAGTTGTAATAATCACTGGGTAGATTCAGAATATCTGAAAAGTCATTATTTACCGTATCATCGATATCATCTGTGACTTCATCGTTTGGCGAGCAACTGAATATTAATGCCACCATGCTCATTGAAAAAATAATCTTTTTCATCTCTTACATATTTTAAGTTTGGACGCAGCTCTAACGCTTAGAAGCTGAGGTATTCCGTCAATTCCTAGAAGGTGGTAACCCTTCGGGACCTCGCTTGTCCCGAGGCCTTCTGCCATTCGGGTTGCCAGGTCGTTCACCCTGTCTTAAAACATCTTGGATTAGTCCATCGAAGATTTTTTGTTGCTCAGGAGAACAAATTGCTCTAATCTGTGCAAAGTGGTTATAGTTTGCTTTTTCGATGGCCGCATGGATGGTCCCTATGCGCTGGGATAATTCAGTTACTTTATCAGAAGCATTAGTTTCGGCCCAAAGGCTATGAAGTTCCTTCCTTGCCGCTTGTGATGCTACTCTCAAACCTTCCATGTTTTTGAAGTGTTCATCACGCAGCTGATTGAGTCGCTGCTTCTGTTCTTCATTAAGTTGCAGTCTTTCTTCCAAAACCCGCATGCCTCCTTGACGAGGCTTTTGGGCTAGTCGGTTATGACCTAACCAGATGAAAACGAGAAGTGCGACATTCAGCACAGCCAAAAAGATCACTACCCATCCAATGTATTTGTTGTTTTTCAAGGAGTTCATCTTAATAGCCGTTTAGGTATTCATAGTCATCAGTATCAGAGAAGTAGTCTTGAGAAATTAGATCTAAATCTGAACCTTCTGTGGTTGATTGTTGGTCAGAACCACTGAGTAGAAATAGACTAGTTACATTCAAGATCATTATGACACCGAGAACCGCCATGCTCATCTTAAGATTGCCAACAAAAGCAAACCTGCCAATGGAAGAAGTTAGCTCGTCTTGCATCCTTGCTTCCAGCTTGCTATAGAAAAACGGGCTAGCCTCAGCCTTACCCAACCCCTCCAGACTATTTAATGTCTTATTTATTTTTTCGGCTATGTCTTTTTCAGCTTTCATAATGCTCTCCTGTCCATTAGATGTGGTTTTAGGCAATAACTTGCGCTATTTCTGAAAATTTTTTTCGTAATAAGTTTTTAGTTTTTTCTGCAAGTTTTTTCTTGCTCGGAACATAAGTGACTCAACAGATGATACACTCGTAGTCAAAACTTCTGCGATCTCCTGATATGGAAGTCCTTCCACTTTGTGAAGTGTAAAAGCAATGCGTTGATTTTCGGGTAAGGTTTTTATGGTATCAAAGAGGACCTGCGCGTTTTCCTTGTTCTCTAAAATTACACCGGGATGCTCGAAACTTGCGTGACGAGTCGTCTCATAGTCCTTTTCACCTCCACTAAGAGATTGCAAAAAAGCAAAGCGCTTCTGTGCTTTTTGTTTTCTAATACGCTCGAGCGATTTGGTAGTAGCGATTCTATACATCCAGGTAGATAGCTTTGCATCACCGCGAAAGTTTTCTACAGATTTGTATACTTCGATAAAAACATCCTGAGCTGCTTCTTCAGCTTCTTGGGAGTTTTGCAAAAGGCCAAGACACGTATTGTAGATCCGATCCTTGTATTTGTCCACCAGTGTGCGAAATGCCACTTCAGACTTTTGCTGTAAAGCCAATATGATTTCCCGATCGGTCAATTGGGTCAATAGAGTTTAAGGGCAGCCTTCTAAGAAGACTACCCTAATGTAAGAGATTGTATTACTATTTAGAAGTGTACGGGTTTATCTTCCCCTTCCATGATGCGGCCCATTGCCTGGTCCTCTCTTGGCGCCACCTTTTGGTCCTCTTATCGACTGATGATTTAGCGCCAGCACCTGCTCATCAGTCAGTATGCTTTTTACTTTTTGCTTTTGACCAATTTCAAGCTTCATTAAATCGGTTTTCAAATCTCCGATTTCTTCTATCACCTTGTTAGTGGCGCGTTCATCATAGCTTTCAGCAGTAACGAGGGTATGCAACCTTGCTTCTTTTTCGCCTATTTGGCTCCTCAAAGGGAGAGCGGCTTTCTCGAATTCAATTTTGAAAGCTTTCATTTGCTCTTTTTGCTCTTCTGTAAGGTTTGGGATGTGCGGTCCTCTTGGGCCTTTCTTATTCATTTCTCTGGCTTGAGGTCCTCTTTGTTCCTGTTGCCCTTGTGGTCTTTCTCCTCTTTTGAATTGTTGAGCTTGTAGACTTGAAGCCCCAACAAAACATATTACCAAAATGACCAATCCGTATTTTTTTAAGTTTCCTTTTTTCATGACTTATTTTTTATGGTTTGTAGGTTTAGATGAGGGCTTCTAACAAAACTTGCGAGGAGTTTTGTTAAAGGATGTTAATTGAATAATGACTTGATTATTTTTACCTGAAACACAAAACCATGGCCAGAACACTTTCTAATATGATGCCCCTTGGTACAAAGGCACCAAACTTTACTTTACCAGATACAGTCTCAGGAGACACGCTTAGCTTAGAAGTCTTAAAGTCGAACAGGGCTACTGTGATCATGTTTATTTGCAATCATTGTCCCTTTGTCAAGCACGTTGATGAAGGCATCGTGTCTTTAGTCAATGATTATAAAACTAAAGGGATATCATTCATTGCGATCAGTTCTAACGATGTGGAGAACTATCCACAAGATGCACCTCACCTTATGAAGTTAGAGGCTGAAAAGGCCGGCTATGATTTTCCTTATCTCTATGACGAGACACAGGAAGTTGCTAAAACCTATGATGCTGCCTGTACCCCTGATTTCTACATTTTTGATGGAGATTTAAATTGTGTTTACCGTGGCCAATTAGACGATTCGAGACCCGGGAATGGGAAGCCGGTGACCGGAAAGGATATGCGGAATGCATTGGAT